>OGUE01000082.1_pt1 | contig 52455 bp, 50 predicted proteins | sample 1574111 | NCBI WGS metagenome assembly OGUE01 (sample SAMN03295833, study PRJEB24534) | human gut metagenome | isolation source: fecal sample 1 from infant 5 | host: Homo sapiens | place: USA: Pittsburgh, PA | collected 2014-07 | reverse complement strand
TCAGGTGTTAGTGTCCTTACGGACGTGGGGGTTCAAGTCCCCCCCCTCGCACCAATATTCTTCCCTCTCCCGGCGTTATCCTCTCAGTTTGATATCCACCATCATCAGCATTATCCCACCAATCAATGCAACGCACGATGGCAGCAGGATAAAATGGCGCAGTTGACGATGCCATATCATCACCGCGGACATCAGCATGCCCACGGCGACCAGCGTCCGCCATACGTCAGCCGACACCCCGGCATACCCGAGAGCGACAATCAGCGCGCCGGGAACGACGACTGCCCAACCGCTTCCTAATGCTCGCTGCAGCATGGTTTTACCTCTCACAACGATAATGATAACCAATACCATATGATAATTTTTATCATTTGTCATTTGCAAAGTGCTCTGTGCCTTATTCTTTACGTTCGCGGTAATGACATACATTCATGAAGGTGATAAATTAAGCGGATTATCGATATATATTAAATATTTTTCTTATTTTGCAAATAACCTTTTTTTGCACATTGTTATCAGACTCTTCATTTTTGGCTTTCATCATTTTGAAATTTAACGACTAATAATGATTCTTCCGATATGACTGCACAAACCTGGCGAGCACACTACGCACAAAAATATCAATATTCCTTACGGCTTTTTTTACTGCTTAATTTCATTTCTTCCTCTCTGTCGCTGGTCACCCCCCTATTTACGGTAGTTCGTTTTACGCTGCCCTGCGCTCTGATCGTGGCCTGCAGCGGGTTGCTGCTGCTCTGGCACTGGAAATGGCCGCAATCGAAAATAAATATTTCCGCTATCTCGTTGTTATTTGGCATGCTATGGGCATGGCACGTAGTGACAAAGGCGATGCTATTGACACCGCCGCATTTTAACTATCTGGTGATCGCCCTATTAAGCATTCTGTTTATCGGCACCATCGCTTTTTCCAATAATATCACTGCCTTTACCCTCCACTCTTTACCGACTTTCCTTGCCTGCCTGATAATGGCCGAGGGAGAACAATGGTTGCGCATGACTTACTGTTTTATGCTGCCTATTGCCGGTATTACCCTGCAAAATATTATCCAGAAGCGCAGCGATGCCTTTACACAAGGATTGATGGATAAACTGATGCAGGAACGCAACACCCTCAACGATCTCAGTATGCTGGATCCCCTGACCGGTTTGTATAATCGCCGCGGACTGCAGAATCGCCTCGATACCCTGCTGGCGCTGGACGGCGATAACCACTTCGTGCTGCTCCTCGATATCGATCATTTCAAAGCCTATAACGATCACTACGGTCATATGATGGGCGATCAGGCGCTCATTCGCGTCTCTGCTGCCATTCGCAACGCCGTACGCTCGCGCGATATTGTCGCCCGCTTTGGTGGAGAGGAGTTTATGGTGCTGCTGACCAATAGCAGCGAAGAAACGGCCTGGCAGGCTGCCGAACGAATTCGACAGCGGGTCTATGACCTGAAAATCCCGCATATGTTTAATGAGAGCGTCGCCACCAACGTGACCATCAGTATTGGTCTGACGCCGCTCATTGATGACAATATTGAGCAAGCGCTGGCGCGAGCCGATGGCGCACTCTATGAAGCTAAAAATAAAGGCCGCAACATTATTTTGGCCAGTTAACCCGCGCGCGCTGCGGCATCGTGGCGCCGACAAAATTCTTGCCATGCCGCCTGCAAACAACTAATATCAGGAATCATTATCATTTAGATTTGTATCTGGAAATCGAATGGCCTGGCGTTCCCTTCCTCTCAGCGATGAACTTATCTGGCGGGCCCCTTTGCCGACGGCTGAGCGCGCCCTGGCGGAGAGTATTCGGGAAAAAATCGCCACCCTGCGCCCCCATCTGCTCGATTTCCTGCGCCTGGATGAATCCGCTCCCGGTCACGCGTTGACGCTCGCCGAGTGGTCGCAACCCACCGCCTTACGCTCCCTGTTGGCCACTTATTCCGATCATATCTATCGTCATCAGCCAACGCTGACACGGGAACAGAAACCTCTGCTCTCGCTCTGGGCGCAATGGTATATCGGTCTGCTGGTGCCGCCGCTGATGCTGGCGTTGCTCAATGAACCACAGGGTCTCAGCCTGGCGCCGGAACATTTCCACGTCGAATTTCACGAAAGCGGCCGGGCGGCCTGTTTCTGGATTGATGTCCATAGTGATGCAGGCATCGAGAGACTGTCACCGCTGTCGCGGATGGATGCCCTGGTGACGCGCACCCTGCAGCCGGTTATTGAGGCGCTGGAAGCGACGGGCGAAATCAATGGCAAGCTTATCTGGAGCAATACAGGCTATCTGATTAACTGGTATCTTGGGGAAATGCGCGCGCTGCTGGGGGATGAGCAGCTTGCCGCCCTGCGCCAGCACTGTTTCTTTGAAAAACAACTCGCCGATGGTCAGGATAACCCACTATGGCGAACGGTCGTGCTGCGTGAAGGGCAGTTAGTCCGACGCACCTGCTGTCAGCGCTATCGCCTGCCGGACGTCCAACAGTGCGGCGACTGCACGTTAAAATAACGCCCTGTTCCCAATAAGCTACGGGCAGCCTGTGGCCGCCCGGTCACTATTTATGCGGTCTGCTGACTCTCCTGTTCCGCCCGTTCGGCCTCTTCCGCTTCCTGAGCAAGCAGCTGTTTCTCATACACCTTAAAGAACGGGAAGTAGATAATCGCCGACACGCAGGCCAGAACGATGACCAGAATTGCCGCCCGGAAATCCCAGCCCAGCGCCCAGGCACCGCCAATCGGCGCCGGCGCCGTCCACGGCACCACGGAGATGACGCGGCCGATCAGATCCAGCTTCATTGCCGCCCAGGCCAGTACCGCATTCACCATCGGCGCCAGCAGGAACGGAATAAAGAACACCGGATTCATGACAATAGGCGTCCCAAAGATGACCGGCTCGTTAATGTTAAACAGGCTTGGCACCACGCTCAAACGACCAATGGAGCGCAAATGCGCTGAACGACTGCGCAGATAGCAGAACACCAGCCCCATGGTGGCACCAGAACCTCCGACCACGATAAAGAAGGTCCAGAACGCCTCCATAAAGATATGCGGCAGAGGTGCGCCCTGGGCCAGCGCCTGCTGGTTCATACCGAGGTTGGTCAGCCAGAACATCTGCAGCATCCCGGAAACGATCGCCGCACCGTGGATCCCGGCAAACCACAGCAGGTGGCCGATGAGAACCGCCAACAGGATCGCCGGCAGGGAATCGGCCGCCGAAACCAGCGGTTTGAAAATCGCCATAATGGCCTGCGGGATCAGCATGTCAAAATGGTGTTGAATAAACAGGCTCAGCGGATAGAGCGTCAGCACAACCACCAGCACCGGGATCAACAGATCAAAGGAATTTTTGATCATCGGAGGGACCTGATCCGGCAGACGGATACCGATGTTATGTGCCTTGAGAAAACGCATCATCTCCACACAGTAGATCGCCACCAGAATGGCGGTAAAGATCCCTGTTCCGCCGAGGCTATCCACCGGCAGCGTGCCATTCGTCTTCGGCGCGGCAATCAGTAAAAAGGCCATGATCGACAGCATCGCGCACATAAAGGGATCGAGCTGATTGGATTTCTCGTAGTGCTTACCGAGGTTGTAAGAGATTGCCGCGCAGATGTAGATCGACATGATCCCCATTGTCATATCAAAGGGGGTCAGAATGCGCCCCTCGAACTCTTTTGCCAGATCCAGCCAGGCGCGGGCGAAACCCCAGGTGGTATCCGGGGAAAAAGGAGGATAAGCAAACACCAGCAGAAACGATCCGACGATCATAAACGGCATCGCGGAGATAAAACCGTCACGGATAGCCATGACGTGACGCTGCGATGAGATCCGCCCTGCTATGGGGCTTATGTAATTTTCTACAAAGCGAAATATCAAATTAAACGCAGCATGGTTAGCAGACATAGTAGCCCTCCTGACAGGCTATTGATACTGGCCCAACAACGATTACCCTGCCGTTACGATGACCGCTTTTTGATGCAGCAAGCCGCGGGTGGATCACCGGCTATACTGCTCATAACACAACGATTCATACACGGCTCTTTTGTTATAAATAAAAGGAGAAGTGACTGTTCCAGTATTCATCTCAATGCAGATAACCGCAACCGGTTACAGTAACCGGTTACGGTGAATGTGAAGGAGATCGACAAAATAGAAAGAATCTGGATTGTCCGCGCCGATATTTACACTCCGCCAGGCTTGTGACAGATTTAACCAGGCTTAAATCAGGAGAATCCAATGAGTCTGCAGTCTGTACGGCAGTTCTTTGCCGAACACGCCCCCGATATCGAAATTATTGAGTTAAACCAGAGTACCGCCACCGTGGCGCTCGCCGCTGCCGCGCACAACGTTGAGCCGGGACAAATAGCCAAAACGCTGTCGCTCAAGATCAAAGATAAAATTGTACTGATCGTCGCCAGGGGCGATGCGCGGCTGGATAATAAAAAGCTGAAAGAAACCTTTGGCGCAAAAGCGCGTATGTTGAGCAGCGATGAGGTGGTGACCTGGACCGGCCATCCGGTCGGCGGCGTGTGCCCGTTTGGTCTGGAAAATCCGCTGGACGTCTTCTGTGACGTCTCGCTCAGGCACTATCAGGAGGTACTACCCGCAGCGGGGGCTATTCACAGCGCCGTTCGCATCGAACCAGAACGAATGGCGCAGCTCACCGACGCAACATGGGTAGACGTATGCATATAGCCGCGTTATGCCACCTGTTTAACGGCGCTGGTCGGGCCGTTTATCGGTAAATGCAGCAAGATATCCGCCGCGTTTAATAAACCAATGTCAGAGCGAACCCCGAGCTTGGTCATGGCGTTGAACTTATGCGCGCGGATGGTTTTAATGTTCCGGTTCAGCTGCACCGCAATTTCCGAAAGCGAATATCCCCACGACATATACCGAAGAATAGCGTGCTCCGTCGGACTTAGCGGATCGTTGCATGCCTCTCTGCCGCAAAAATGCTCTTTGCCGGCGAGGGAATGATTATCCAGCAGCTGTAACAAATGCTCCTGCAACCCGCGTCGCGGCGCAGATTTATTTAATATACCGTGCAGGCAGGACGGCATTAAATGGCCGATCAGGCGCATTTCGCTTTCATTATTAGCCAGAATAATCGTTTGGACTTCCGGTCGGATCCTCGCCATCTCGTGAAGAAAAAGCAGGCTCTCGGCTCTGGACGAACGACTCCCTGAAAGTGAAAAGATCATTGCTGACCATGGGAACGACGCTTCCACCGCCCTGAGCAAATTGATATTTTTAAAAAAATGAATGCGGTATTGGCTGTTATCTTCACGGCTAAAGATATAGCGCCAGGCCATTTCCGTCATCACACATTTTTCTACGATGGCGACATGACGGGTTGTGCTATTTTTTTCCATTCCATTTGCTCCCCGTAAGCTGAATTGATATTCAGCTCTTGCATTCCCTGCGCGCTGTTGATCCAGGCATACATTTCAGCGTTGCTGCGTAGCGATAAGCGACGCATTGCGCTATTTTTCTGCGCGCTGATCGTCTTATTGCTCTTTTTCAACAGCGCGGCGATCTGGTTAATTCCCCATCCCTTCGCCAGAAGGCGCAGAACTTTTCGCTCTGACAGGGTCAGCATCGCCGCAGAGTGGTAGCTTGCGAAATCGCTGTCCTCATTCCCGGTAAACAGCGTACGGCTAATCTGCTCAGCCGCACGGCTACCAGCACAAATCACCTCAATCAGCCGGTTTACCGGCTCGCTCTCGGAGATGAGCGAGCTTTCGGGACGAATTAATAGCTCAACGGCTAATGGATAGAGGCTGTCGCTGACCATAAAAACCCAGTGAATATCACGATACTGGGTCATGAGGGAGTAATAACGCTCGCAGACGGCCCGGGGTTGCGCAATCTCGCCGGAGATATCCGCGACAACCAGCACCGCCCGCCGCAGTTGTAAAAGGGTGAGCTCATCATGAGAGCGACAAAAACTGAGTTCGTAATCCGGGAGGTTCTCATTGAAGATCACCTTTAACCCTGACTGCATGACGGGGATTTTACTAATAACGACGCCAAACTTACCTTGTCCTGGTAACATAACACCTCCGCTTCCTGTCGAAGTTCCTTCGCTTGCCCGTAAACGTTCGGCGAGTGACTCGATCGCCATACCATTTACTGGATGAATATTAAAAGCATATTCATGGCCCGCGTACACGATATACTGAATGACCGAACCGTGGTCATACCGTGTAAATATTATTCCTGTGTATACTTGCGATGAATATTAGCACAGACGCCTCTGCGCTAATAAATTAGAAAAGATAAAACTATTATTTAGCAAAAATAATTTCAGGCTTGAAAATTATGAAGCATTCTCTTTAATTGCTTCTCTAAATGCTTTAGGCGACATGCCACTGTAGCGGCGGAAAAAGCGAGAAAAATAGGCGGCGTCGCTAAAACCCAAATAATCAGAGAGTTGCGTTACCGTCATGCGAGTGTACTGCAGGTTACGCCGCGCCTCAAGCATCAGTCGCTGATGCAGTACCCCGAGAGCGCTACAGCCATAGAACTCGCGACATAAATAGTTTAAATGCGTGACCGACAGCCCAATCAACTTCGCATACTCCGCCAGCGGGAGATGCTGCCGGTAGTGGCTCTCAATAAGCCGGGAAAAATGACGCATCATACTGCGCTTTCGCTCCGCTTTGTCTTCCGCGGGCGGTGCGGGGCGGCACTGCCGGTTCAGCCAGACCAGCAGCGTCCCCAGCAGCGAATAAAGCATCATTTCCCGTGCGTCATGATCGGCACTGTACTCCTCGCGAAGCGCTGAAAACAGCGTATGCATACGCCCCCGGGAACGCCCCACCGGCAGACACTGCGCTACGCTAAGCACATCCAGCGGCCGGCCGAACTGATTTTCAAAGCGGCTCAGCAGCGGCAGCGCCAGGGAGAGCACAAATCCGTGCGTCCCGGGTGAAAAATGAAAGCCATGAATGCAGAGGGCGGGCACCACCTGGATGCAGGATTCCGTCATCACCGCAGTGGTGCCTTCAATTTCGATCTCCGCCCGACCTTTGTGCAGATAGAGGAGCTGGACCATTTCGGCGTGCTGGTGGACACGAATATGCCACTGATACAGGCTGCTGCGCTGCAAAATCGATTCGCAGTGCAGCAGGTCCGGCGTCGGCCAGCCGCGCTCCTCGCCATAGAGCTTAAATACCGGAACAGTTTGGACGGGCGACATAGTTACTCCTGTTCAGTCAGACGACGCGCTCCATGGGCAGGCCCACGTAGTTTTCCGCGATGGTGGTCAGCCCAGCGCGCGAGCCCAGATAGTAGCGGCGATCGGCTGCCTGCATTTTGGCGTCGAATTCGTTCTGCTGCGGGAAATCGTGCAGCAGGCGGGTCATGAACCAGCTAAAGCGTTCCCCTTTCCAGACCCGATCCAGCGCCAGTCGCGAATAGGTCGCGAGCAGATCGCTCCGGCCATGATGGTAGTATTCGCGAAGGATCCGCCACAGATAGTTCACGTCCGATGCCGCCAGGTTCAACCCTTTAGCGCCGGTCGGCGGTACGATATGCGCGGCATCCCCCACCAGAAACAATCGCCCATATTGCATCGGCTCTACGACGAAGCTGCGCAAGGGAGCGATGCTTTTCTCAAGTGAGTGACCAGTCACTAACTTTGATGACAGATCCGCCGGCAATCGGCATTTCAACTCCTGCCAGAAGCGTTCGTCCGACCAGTCTTCCACTTTATCGCTCAGCGGAACCTGCAGATAGTAGCGGCTGCGAGTAAGTGAGCGCTGACTACATAAAACGAATCCCCGCTGATGATGCGCATAGATCAGCTCTGGATTGACCGGCGGCGTATCCGCCAACAGGCCTAACCAGCCGAACGGCCAGACGCTCTCGTAAGTTTTGAGGATGTCAGCGGGAATACTTTGCCGCGACACGCCATGGAACCCGTCGCAACCGGCGATAAAGTCACACTCCAGGCGGCAGAATTCACCTTCGCTAAGATAGGTGATCGTCGGCCGGTCGCTTTTCGCGTCATGGATAGTCACTTCGCTCACGCCGTACACGATCGGCGCGTCGCTGGCGGCCCGGGCAGCCATCAGATCGCGGGTCACTTCAGTCTGGCCGTAAACCATCACGCTCTTGCCGTCGGTCAGCTCGCTCAGTGAGACGGGCACCCGCTGGCCGTCAAAGAGAAACTCCACCCCATGATGCACCAGGCCTTCGACGTCCATTCGCTGCGCCACGCCCGCTTCGCGAAGCAGATCGACGGTACCGCTTTCCAGAATTCCCGCGCGGATGCGCCCCAGCACATACTGCGGCGTTTGACGCTCAAGAATGACCGTGTGGATGCCGGCGTTGTGCAGGAGCTGCCCCAGCAGCAGCCCGGAAGGGCCAGCGCCAATAATCGCGACCTGTGTTTTCATAGGATTGTCTCACTTTTGCAGGGTTAATTATTTGTATATTTTTTGTTTAATAAAAGTGCTTTCCTGCATTTTTGATAAGTCAGACGGGAAAAAGAAGGGATGAATGGCGACAAAAATTGCACTTTTCACCAAACTGGCAAAAGTGTGGGAAGCTTCAAATTCTGCCCCTCCGGCGGGCGGGAAATTTTTGCACATTATTTGATCCCACCCCCCTCAGCCGCCCAGGCGCTTCAGGTTAAAGTATCGGCAGATACCAGGCGTCGCGGACAGCAGAGGAAATATGCAGGTTGATCGGGCACAGCAGCGGGCAATCACACGATTATGCATCCAGTGTGGTCTTTTTTTGTTACAGCACGGCGCCGAAAGCGCGTTGGTGGAAGAGCTTTCAACGCGTCTCGGGCTGGCGCTGGGGATGGACAGCGTCGAAAGCGCCATCTCCTCCAACGCTATCGTCCTGACCACCATTAAGAATGGCGAATGTCTTACCTCCACGCGTAAAAATGTCGACCGCGGCATTAATATGCATGTGGTGACGGAAGTGCAGCATATCGTGATCCTCGCCGAGCATAAGCTGCTGGATTATCGCGACGTCGAGAAGCGCTTCGCGCAGATTAGGCCCCTGCGCTATCCCCGCTGGTTGCTGGTGATCATGGTGGGCCTCTCCTGCGCTTGTTTCTGTAAACTGAATAACGGCGGCTGGGATGGAGCGCTGGTCAGCTTCTGCGCCAGCACGGTGGCCATGTACATTCGCCAGGTGCTGACCCACCGTTCCATGCATCCGCAGATCAACTTCTGCATCACCGCCTTTGTGGCCACCACGATCTCCGGGCTGCTGCTGCGCCTCCCTACCTTTGCCAGCACCCCGACCATCGCCATGGCCGCCAGCGTCCTGCTGCTGGTCCCGGGCTTTCCGCTGATCAACGCCGTCGCCGATATGTTTAAAGGGCATATTAATACCGGCCTCGCCCGCTGGGCGATCGCCAGCCTGTTAACCCTTGCCACCTGCATTGGCGTAGTGATGGCAATGACCGTATGGGGGCTGCGGGGATGGGCATAATTTCGTTTATTTTCGCGCTGGCGGAAGACATGCTGCTGGCGGCGATCCCTGCCGTTGGGTTTGCGATGGTCTTTAATGTCCCGCAGCGCGCCCTGCGCTGGTGCGCGCTGCTGGGGGCCATCGGCCACGGTTCGCGCATGGTCATGATGAGCGCCGGTTTTAACATTGAATGGGCCACGTTTCTCGCCGCCCTGCTGGTGGGTTGCATCGGCATCCAGTGGTCGCGCTGGTATCTGGCGCATCCGAAGATTTTTACCGTTGCCGCTGTGATCCCGATGTTTCCCGGTATTTCCGCTTACACCGCGATGACCTCCGCGGTAAAAATCAGTCATTTTGGCTATTCTGAAGAGATGATGATTTTGCTGCTGAGCAATTTTTTAAAGGCCTCTTCAATCGTGGGCGCCCTCTCCATCGGCCTGTCGATACCCGGTCTGTGGCTGTATCGTAAGCGCCCTCGCGTCTAACCCCGGTGTCGCGGTAAAGCCGCGACGCTCCTTCCGCGACGGGCTCTGTGCTACTATGTGCAGATCACCCCACTCTTTGCAGTTCAGAGTTGAGATAGAGTTATGTCTTCGCGAATTTTAACCTCCCATTTTAGCGGCCTGGAAGAGTTCCTCCAGCAGCACGCGGCGCTGCTGGCGAAATCGACTGACGGCACTGTCGCCGTTTTTGCCAACAACGCCCCGGCGTTCTATGCGCTGACCCCAGACCGGCTGGCGCAGCTGCTGGAACTGGAAGCCAGGCTGGCGCGCCCCGGCAGCGACATCGCGCTTGACCCGCAGTTTTTCGACGAGCCCGCGGCGGCGCCCGTTGCGGTGCCGATGGGCAAATTTGCCATGTATGCGGCCTGGCAGCCGGACGCCGACTTTCAGCGTCTGGCCGCGCTGTGGGGCATCGCCCTGAGCCAGCCGGTCACCCCGGAAGAGCTGGCCGCTTTCGTCGCTTACTGGCAAGCGGAAGGTAAAGTGTTTCACCACGTGCAGTGGCAGCAGAAACTGGCTCGCAGCGTGCAAATCAGCCGCGCCAGCAACGGCGGGCAGCCGAAGCGCGATGTGAACAGCGTGAGCGAACCCGACAGTCATATTCCGCGAGGTTTCCGAGGATGAGCATGAAAAACGTTGGCGATCTGATGAAGCGCCTGCAGAAAATGATGCCGGCTCATATCGAACCGGCGTTTAAAACCGGCGAAGAGCTGCTGGCCTGGCAAAAAGAGCAAGGCAAGCTGCGTTCCGAAGCGCTGGAGCGGGAGAACCGCGCGATGAAAATGCAGCGCACCTTTAACCGCTCGGGGATCCGCCCCCTGCATCAGAACTGCTCCTTTGATAACTATCGCGTCGAGTGCGAGGGGCAGATGAACGCCCTCGCCCGGGCGCGTCAGTACGTGGAGGAGTTTGATGGCAATATCGCCAGCTTTATCTTCTCCGGCAAACCGGGCACCGGCAAAAACCACCTCGCGGCTGCTATCTGCAACGAACTGCTGCTGCGCGGGAAATCGGTCTTAATTATCACCGTGGCTGATATTATGTCAGCCATGAAAGATACCTTCGGCAATCGGGAGACGAGCGAAGAGCAATTACTGAGCGATCTCAGCAAGGTCGATCTTCTGGTGATTGATGAAATTGGTATGCAGACGGAGTCTCGCTATGAAAAGGTCATTATCAATCAGATAGTTGACCGCCGCTCTTCCTCCAAACGGCCTACCGGTATGCTAACCAACAGTAATATGGAAGAGATGAATAAGCTGCTCGGCGAACGGGTGATGGACCGTATGCGCCTGGGCAACAGCCTGTGGGTTATCTTCAACTGGGAAAGTTACCGGCACCGCGTCACCGGCAAGGAGTATTAAGAGATTTCCGGACAACGGCGGCGTTATACTAAAGTGATTCTTCAGTCACGCTTATGAGTCCGTCTATGAAATCGTTAAAAAATGGCTTACTTGCCGCGCTTACCCTCAGCGCATTTACCCTCTCCGGGGCCCACGCTGCCTCCTGGCAGGATTCTCTCAACAGCGCCGCCAGCCAGCTCAGCGGCGGCAGCACCCAGGCTGGCAGCGGCGGCATGTCCGTCTCCTCGCTAACCAGCCTGCTCAGTGGCAGCAGCCAGTCGCTGACCGCCAGCAGCATGAATAATGCGGCCGGGATCTTGTCATATTGCGCGCAACAGAAGCTGGCCTCCGTGACCAGCGCCGATAACGTCAAAAACCAGGTGCTGGATAAACTAGGACTCAGCACGCCGGAAAAACAGAAACAAGACACCAACTATCTCGATGGCCTGCAGGGGTTGCTCAACAGTAATAACGGCCAGCAGCTGGACCTGAATACGCTTGGCAACAGCTCGCTGGCGAAACAGGTGAAAACCAAAGCCTGCGATCTGGTCTTAAAACAGGGCGTTAACTTCCTCTCCTGATACGTACTGCTAATGCCGCGTTTGTCGCCTTCGCGACGGCAGCGCGGCCTGAAACGGCTTTTTTCTCCTTTTTCTCCTTGCGCTTCCCCGCCACGCCGGCTGCGACGCCGATCAAAAAAAGCAACTTCTAAACCAATTCTGAATAACTGCACACTTTCATGACGCTAGAATTGCAGCAAGATGGCGCTGCAATTACAGTGTGGCTTGAAAAGTAATCTGTTCTGCCAGCCGATAACTGGCGTTAATGAGGATGAGCTGTGTCAGAGTTGTTATCCATCGCCTTATTTTTAGCTTCGGTGGCGCTTTATGCCTGGAAAGCGGGTCGTAACACATGGTGGTTTGCCGCCACGCTCACGGTGTTAGGCCTGTTCGTGGTGCTGAATATCACCCTCTACGCCAGCGACTACTTTACCGGCGACGGCATCAACGACGCGGTACTCTACACTCTGACCAACAGCCTGACCGGCGCCGGGATCGGCAAATACATTCTGCCGGGCGTCGGCGTGGCCGTCGCGCTGGTTGCCGTTTTTGGCGCCCTGGGGTGGGTGCTGCGCCGCCGTCGGCATCATCCTCATCACGTCGGCTACAGCCTGGCGGCGCTGCTGCTGGCGCTGGCCTCGGTCGACGCCAGCCCGGCCTTCCATCAAATCAGCGAGCTGGTGAAATCGCAATCACGGGAAGGAGACCCGGACTTTGCCGCGTACTACAAAGAACCGTCGAAGCGTATCGACAATCCGCAGCTGAATCTGGTCTATATCTATGGCGAAAGCCTTGAGCGCACCTATTTTGATAACGATGCGTTCCCCAACCTCACCCCTGAGCTTGGCAGAATTAAAGATGAGGGCATTGATTTCAGCAATACCATGCAGCTGCCGGGGACCGATTACACCATCGCCGGCATGGTCGCGTCACAGTGCGGCATTCCGCTGTTTGCGCCGTTTGAAGGCAACGCTTCGGCCTCCGTATCCAGCTTCTTTCCGCAGAATATCTGCCTTGGCGATATCCTGAAAAACTCCGGTTACGAAAACTATTTTGTGCAGGGAGCTAACCTGCGCTTTGCTGGCAAAGACGTCTTTCTCAAGTCCCACGGCTTCGATCACCTGTTCGGGGCGGAAGAGCTCAAAACCACGGTAGCGGATCCCGCCTACCGCAACGACTGGGGCTTCTATGACGACACGGTACTTGAGGAGACGTGGAAAAAATTCGAAGAGCTGTCGCAGTCCGGAAAACGCTTTTCGCTGTTCGCCCTGACGGTGGACACCCACCATCCCGACGGCTTTATTTCGCGCACCTGCGAGCGTAAACGCTATGACGTGGACGGTAAGAAAAACCTCTCCTTTAGCGCCGTTAGCTGCAGCCAGGAACATATCGCCGCGCTAATCGAGAAGATCAAAGCCTCTCCCTATTTCAAAAACACGGTCATCGTGGTCTCTTCCGACCACCTGGCCATGAAGAACAGCGCCTGGGATTACCTCAACAAGCACGATCGCAGCAATTTATTCTTTGTCCTGCGCGGCGATCGGCCGCAGCAGGAGACCCTGGCAGTGAAACGCAACACCATGGATAACGGTGCGACGGTGCTGGATATTCTCGGTGGCGATAACTATATCGGCCTCGGGCGCAGCAGTCTCTCCGGCCAGTCGCTCTCCGGTATTTTCATCAATATGAAAGAGAAGATCCTGGCCTGGAAACCCGACGTGATCCGCCTGTGGAACTTCCCGAAAGAGATTAAAAACTTCACCATCGACTCGCAGAAGAACATGATCGCCTTCTCCGGCAGCCATTTCCGTCTGCCGCTGCTGCTCCGGGTGTCGGACCAGCGCGTTGAACCGCTGCCGGAGAGCGAATACTCGGCGCCGCTGCGCTTCCAGCTGGCCGATTTCGCACCGCGGGATAATTTCGTGTGGGTCGATCGCTGCTATAAAATGGGCCAGCTGTGGTCTCCTGAGCTGGCGCTCTCCACCGACTGGTGCGTCTCGCAGGGCCAGCTCGGGGGTGAGCAGAAGGTTCAGCACGTTGATAAGCCACAGTGGAAAGGCAAGACCGCCTTCAGGGACACCCTTATCGATATGGAGCGCTATAAGGGCAACGTCGATACGCTGAAAGTTGTCGACAACGATATTCGCTATAAAGCCGACAGCTTCGTGTTTAACGTTGCCGGCGCGCCGGAAGAGGTGAAACAATTTAGCGGCATTTCGCGCCCCGAGTCCTGGGGTCGGTGGTCCAATGCCCAGCTGGGCAGCGACGTGAAGATTGAATATAAAGAGCCGCTGCCGGAGAAATTTGATCTGGTGATCACCGCCAAAGCCTACGGTCCCAATGCCAATAAGCCGATCCCGGTGCGGGTTGGCCAAAGTGAGCAAGTGCTTACTCTGGTCAATGATGTGACCACTACGACGCTGCATTTCGACAACCCGACGCGCAGCAACACGCTGACCATCACTCCGCCGGACCCGCAGTCCACCAACGAGGGCAATATCCTCGGCCACTCCCCGCGTCAGCTGGGGATCGGTATGGTGGAGATCAAAGTGGTGAAAAGCGAAGGTTAAAGCCACCTTGCCCGGCGGGTTTTGGCGCCGGGCAACGGTTTGGGTGGCGGGGTGTTAGCAATACAGCGGCTTGAGCTCGTCAGCCGACAGTCCGGTAATCTTCTGTACCGTCTCTTTGTCGAGGCCATTCTGTAACATGCTGCCGGCAATGCGCAGCGCCTCACGCCGGCTCCCTTCCTGTAAGCCCTCAAGGCGCCCTTCCTGTCGGCCCTCATGCCGACCTTCCTGTCGACCTTCCTGCTTAAGCTTTTGCGCGATAGACATCAATGTCTCCTCATACTGTGGCAGACGGCGGGCCAGCCGGCGGAGAAACACGCCCGGCTCGGCCGTGTTACCGTACTGCAGCATATAGTGAAACAGCATTCTCAACTGCCGGGGGCTAGTGTATCCCAGCATCACCACGGCCTCCAACGACTCCGTTATGTCGCTGAGATCGCGCTGGCGAATATGCTTTTGCATCAGCTCCAGCAGGGCGACCCGCCGATGCTGCACGATTTCATCGTCCGGCATGACCGTGACGTCGATCAATGGAAACTGACTGCCGTACAGCCTCTTCGCCAGCTGCGGGTCGGCAAATTCATCCAGCCAGTTGAGGGAAAAAGGATACGGACTGGTTGCGCCGTGATAAAACAGCATCGGCACCACCAGCGGCAGCGTTTTGTGCCCGGCGTCGAGGTGTCGCTGCATCGCGGCAATCGCATAGCGCATCAGACGAAAAGCCATATGGTTGTCCGGCGAGCTCTGATGCTCTATCACCACGTAAATATATCCCGCCCCGCAGGTGGTCCGCACCGACCACAGCACGTCCGAATACCAGGCGCGCAGATCCTCATCGATAAAACTCGCCGATTGCAGCCTCAGGGTAGCGAAATCGCACCGCTGGCGGATCGCTTCGGGAAGATAGAGCATGAGGAAATCATTCGCTGTCTCCGGGTGGCGAAGAAATCGTTTAAAGACCGCATCATGCGGCGTTGAGGTCATCCGTTTTTTCATGGCCATCCGCTTGCCTGAAAGAGAAGGAAAGCCGGACTCTACCACCGGTTTTTACCCGGCTGGATTTGACGATGATTTTCTGGGAAGCACCTCGGAGAATAGCGGAGCGGCCAGTCTGACTGGCCGCCATGGGCAAGATTTAGTAATCAAACTGCCGGTAATAACGGCGGATATTCAGGTCGTGGCCGGTATGGTGCTCAAAGTGGGCCGCCAGCCGGTCCACCAGCAGAGTGGACACCACGCACGGCGCCATAATCCAGCGGAACGCATCATCAATGCCGTTCAGCGGATAGTCGCGTGGGTCGATCACCACCAGATGGTCAGTTATCTTTTCGGCAAAGCGTTCGACGCGCTCGTCCAGCGCCCGGCATTTCCCCTCGCCCTTCACCAGAAACAACGGGACCTCTTTTTCCAGCAGCTCCAGGGTGCCGTGGAAAAATTCAGCCGAGCTTACCGACTTCGTCCGCTTCCACTGCATCTCTTCGAGAATACACATCGAGAACAGGTAGACCTCACCCCACATTTCCGCGCCGCCAATCCACATCATATAGTCGCTGTCATGGTATTGCGCGGCAATGCTGTCCGCCTGAGGATCGAACTGGCGCTTGGCCTCTAGCAGATTTTCCGGCAGCAATTCCAGCTGGCTGGCAAAACGCGCATATTCAGCAAACTCACCATGACGATAAATGACGCGGAAGAATAACCAGTACAGCAGCATATATTCATATTCCACGCCGTTCTTGTGGCACATCGGAATATGCCAGCTGGCGGCGGCAGCCAATGGCGAATCGGCATGACGGGTAATGGCTACCACGCGTATCCCCTGCGCCTTGCACCATTCAGCAATGGCCACCGACTCTTTGGTATCGCCGGATTTAGAGAGCGTGACGACAACCGCCTCTTTATTTAATTTTTTATGCCCGCGATGGATTAATTCCGCCGCCTGCTCAAGATAAACCGGCACGCTGGTTAATTCTTTGGCAAACTCATTAATAGCCATCATCGGGGCAAGGGAACCGCCAACCGAGGCAAAAAATAATGCGCTGCAGCCGCTGTCATAAATAGCGTCGGCCACGGTTTCAGCCTGTTTACGCGCAGCAATGATCTCGCGAGCACTGGTCAGGTACTCGTCCTGATTAAAACCCAACATAGTTTTCTCCTGAATAATCAGATTTTACTTTTTAATACGCGGTCAAAATCGTCGAAAATACGTATCGCCAGATCGATGCCTTTTAGCCCGGCGGTATGCCAGGCGAGCATCTGCACTGGGACAATCATCAGCAGCGGTGCCAGGTGATGCTCGCACGGGCAGTTAAGCGCCAGCGTTTGTTCATCCTCTTCGTCGCCCAGCGTCAGGGTAAAGGCCCGGGCAATGGACGGCGCCATATAGTCGCGCAGCGCCCGGGTTCGCCCGTCCGGCGTATCTTCAATAAACAGCATCACATGGCGGGCATTGGCTTCCAGATAGGGGCCGTGCATATAGGCTTCCAGCTCAAAGCCGCTGGAAGGCACGCGCACCGTCTCGGTAAATTTGGTTTCGAACTCTTTCGCCACGCCAACCAGCGCGCCATAGCCGGTGGCGACAAAGCGCTCGCCGCGCCGCAGCGTTTCGCTATGCCGATCGATAAAGCGCGAAGTGCGGGCGATAACCTCCGGGATCGCCGCCGCCAGCCGCTGGAATTCGGCAAGATAGTGCTGCTCCTCGGCTTCGCTGGCCTTCCCCTGGCTGCGGGCAATCATCAGCGCTATCAGCAGCAAATTGAGCACCGTCGCGCTAAAGCCGCGGGTGACAAACCCTACGCTCTCGATCCCGGTATTGATATCCAGCACGCCATCGCAGGCGCGCCCGGTCGGGCTTTGCGGGTCGGAGGTCAGGGCAAATACCGGCAGTCCTGAGGACTGTACCTTACGCATCGCCTCCAGCGTCGACGCGCTTTTTCCGCTCTGTGAAATCGCCACCACCAGATCGGTATGCGGGTCGATAGCTTCGTAATGGGTAAAGTTGTACGGCTCTTTAATGTCAACCAGCACGCCGAAGCGTTGTTCAAAGAAATAGCGCGCGCACAGCGCGGCGTTCAGCGACGATCCGGTCGCCAGCAGCAAAATTCGGCGTACCGGGTGCTGGCGGGCAAAGGTCTCAATCGCCGCCAGCTTTTGCCGGTAGTCGCGCAGGATCTGCGCCAGACAGGCCGGCTCTTCGCTGATATAGGTCATCATTGTTGGTTGCATAGCTCACTCCCGTTAAAACAATCCGATCCACGAACCCAGAATGCCCACCAGCGCCATTCCGCCGATAATAGAGAGCGGTTTAACCTTGCGCCCAAGCAGCCAGTAGACGATGCCGAAACTCACCAGCGGCAGCATGCAGGGCAGAATGTCGTTGATGATGTCCTGCACCTGGGTTTTGGCTTCCCCGGCCCCGAAGGAGACAGGGATGGTGATATCGATCATTGAGGCGGTCATCGCCCCGACCACCATCAGGCCGATAATCGATGCCCCGTAGGTCAGGCTCTCCATCATTCCGCTCTTCTGGATCCGCTGCAGGACGCCGGTGCCCAGCACGTAGCCCCAGCGGGTAAAGCACCAGCGCGCCAGAATGTGCGGCACGTTAAATACCAGCAGAAACAGGATTGGCCCGAGAATATTGCCTTTTAGCGCCAGGCTGGTGCCGATACCGGTGGCGATCAGGCGCAGCGTCCCCCAGAAAAAGGAATCTCCCAGCCCGGCCAGCGGCCCCATCAGCGAAGCTTTGACGTTATCAATGGCATTGGCATCCATATTTTTCTGCTGGCTATTTTTCTCCTCCATCGCCGTCGTGATCCCTAGCAGCAGGGTGACGATATGCGGCGTGGTATTGAAGAACACCAGATGGCGTTTCAACGCCCCGGCCAGCTCCTCTTTGCACGGATAGAGCTTCTTCAGCACCGGGATCAGCGCGTAAACAAAGGCGAGATTCATCTGTCGCTCATAGTTCCACGAGAACTCCATCTGGAAGGAGCGCCAGAACACCCGGCGTAAATCACGCGGCGTAATTCGCGTTTCTTCCTGCTCCTGCGGCTGCAGGGTCTCTTCAGAAATCATCTTCGTCGTCATCGCTGACTCCTTGTTCTGTCGTGGTACGAGGTGCGCTCAATGCGGTGACGTTAACCATCACCACCGCCACGATGGCGCCGAGAATGGCGATACCGGTCACCGGGATTTTCAAATAGGCCATCAATACAAAGCCGAGGAAAAAGTACGGCGCCACTTTCTTGTTAATCAGCAACCTGGCGAGCATCGCGAAGCCGAGAGCCGGAATGATCCCGGTGGCCACGCTGAGTCCGTGTTTGATAAATTCCGGGATCGCATCGAGCAGAGATTTCACCGCGTTGCTGCCCACCAGGAATGAGACGGTCACCACCGTGGCAAGCATCAGCGACAGGCCGAATCCGGCGATCAAATGCATCCGCTCAATGCCGCGCGTATCCGCCCGTTCCGCATAGCCGTCCGCTTTCTGGCTGAGCAACGGAATGAACATCCCCAGATAAACGTTTTTCAGGATCAGGGTCAGGGTGGCGATAGGCAGACCGAGCAACAGCGCCGTTTCCGTGCCCGCGCCGGAGGTGATGGCGAACGCCACGCCGAGAATACCGCCGGTCACCACGTCGGGCGGGATCGAGGCGCCAACGGAGAACGATCCGATAAACGCCAGCTCTAGCGTCGCGCCCATGATGACGCCGGTCTGCACATCCCCCAGCACCAGACCGGTCAGCAGCCCGGTGACGATAGGCCGGGAAATCAGCGACGTCCCTAAGGCATATTCCGATTGCGCGATAAACGCCACCAGACCCAGTAAGAGAGCCTCTACCATAATCTGTCCTCCGGAATTACACGCATTCCGTAAAAAGCTGTTTGCGATCGTTCGGGACCTGGCGAATTTCCACCTCGACGCCTTTGCCCACCAGTTGTTGCAACTGCTCTATTTCCTCCGGCAGTAAATTAATCGCCTTAGAAATATTTTTACTGCCCTCTTTGGCCTTAATCCCACCGAGATTAATACTTTTTATTTCCTCAACGGCGCTGGCAATACGCCAGGCGTCATTGACCGATTCCACAACAATAAATAAATTATATTTATCGGTAACCCCGCTTTTTATCGCTTCAATAGAATCATTTATATTTTTAATCACCAGCTTTACCGAGGGTGGTTTAGCAAGCTTAATGGTGGTTTTCCGCAGTTCATCTTCAGGGACACTGTCGTTGGCGATTAAAATACAATCGGCACCGACATATTGGGTCCAGGAAAAGGCTACCTGGCCGTGAAGTAATCGATGGTCAACCCTTAATAACGTAATCATCATGCATCCTCATTTCAGAAGTCTTTATCCATAGTCATCGCCCCGGCAATACTCTGATTGCAGTACTGAATGCTCTCTTTGGCGTTGATTAATGCTTCAGAAATTAATTTTTCGGTATTCTCTTCCGCTGCAGAAATAAGCAGGTCAATAATTAACGGTAGATTTAACCCAGACAATAAATGGAAATGTGGGCGCGATAAAAAACGCACAAACTCATTATTGACGCTGCCGGCGAAAATATCCGTAATCACTATCAGTTCATCCTGCGCCGGGAAACGCGCCAGCAGCGCCTCCACCTGCTGCGTCAGATCGACCTCCTCTTCTACATAGGCGCACAGAGTATGAATATCCGGCTGTTTACCGAGGATCAGCTCCACAGAGTTCAACAAACCGTTAGCAAAGGTGCCGTGGCTGGCAAAAATATAGTGTCGTTTCATCCTTACCTCGAAAGCGCATTCCACTGCTTTCTTGATTGCAACCGACGTGCCAGAAACAGTGGCGCGTCGGCTAACGTAAGGATAAAAGGGGGAGAAGCGTTAAAACTCTTGATCTTCCTGAATAAATTCCGTTTCCCGCGTCAGGATGTCGTGAATGTAATAGAGCTCGACAACGGGAATTTTGACACTATATCCGCTCTCTATGACACTAAAGGCCTCGCGCAGCGTAGCCAGCTCGCGATCCGGACACTGCCTTCCCGAATAATGGGTTGGGGAAGCGTGGCGAATTAACCGCTCTATCAGACAGCTGATGTGCACATACAGCGCCACCTTACGTTCGTTGGGCACCTCGTACCCGGCCAGATGCTCATAGCGCAGCAAAAACTGTTCAACCTGGTTAATCACCTTCGCGGTATCAAGGATCGTCACCGACTCAATCACTCGCCGCAGCGAGAAGTTTTTCAGGATCAGGTTGTTGATCTCGCTAACCTGCTCCGCCGTCGCCAGTTCGCCGAAGATACGCATCAGCGGGCGACTTCCTTCGCCGGAAATCAGCGAATCCAGCGAGATCCACGGGAGATCGGCAAGATGCGGATCGAGGGTGCCGACGATCGCCAGCACCTCGTAGCGGCTGAGCATCGGCTCCCGCCTCGCGGGATCGGCAAGGGTCTCCACATCGCAGGCCACAATATCAACGCCAAGCGCTTCAGGGATGCTGGCTTTTAACAGCGCCGACAGGTTCGCCGCCGCGCCCAGTCCGGTGGCGCAGGTGGTCAAAATCGCCCGCGGTTTATCGATCTGCGGGTAATAGAGTTGGTGCTCAACCGCCAGATCATCGCCGATCTCGCGGACGATATCTTCCAGCATATCGCCGCGCAAAATCCGCTCGCCGACGTACATCGCCATGCCGGTGGAGACATTGTTAATAATCGCCACCGGCGTGTTCAGACGACGATTAAAATGGCTGTGAATTGCGTTCAGGGATCCCATATCGACCAAAATGATCAGCCCTGACGCCAGCGCGTGGCGCTCAATGTAGGCCATCACCTGATTAGCGATAGCCTCCGGCGTCACATCGAGCGGCATGTCGAATGACTCAAACAGCGGGCTTTTCAGCAAGCGGTTCGCCACGCTGGCGATGCTGCTGGCGGTGGCGTAACCGTGAGCGAGAATAATCGCCCGGGTCACCTGCTGCTGGCTAATAGCGCCATTTTTCTGGAACCACAGCACCAGCAACAGCAGGTCAATACGTTGGGGCTCAATATCCAGCTTCAGCGCCAGCGCGTCGAGGATCGCTTCGCAAAAGCGATACAGCAGCGGGAATTTGTTTGCCAGAAAATCCGCCAGCAGACGGATTTTCTCATTGCTCATCGTGGACGGCGCCTGACGGGAACGATGGATCAGGTAGTGGCTCAGGGCGTAAAGACAGTTACCGTTAAACTGGATATTGAAGCGTTTTTCCAGGCGATAATACTCCTCCCGCACCTGATGGGCGATCAGCAGCAACATCTGCGAGCTACTGGCATCCTGGTTATCAAAGATCAGCCGATCGAAGAGGGTTTCAATCTCCTCCCCCATGCTTCTTTGCGCCTCTTCCCAGACCGTTTTTTTATTCAGCACCGCTTCATGCAGCGCCAAAATCCGACACTGAACGTCATAGATCAGCCCCTGAACCGGGTCGCGCGCCCGCAGCAGCCAGACCAGGCTGGTCTGCGGCTCGATTAGCAGCGGCTCCTGCTGGCCCATCGCTTCACTGAGCGCCGGCGTCGCCGCCATGATCGTTTCCGGCAGATCGTGCAGCGTCACGGTCAGCATCTCGCTGCCCGGAGACCTGGCCCAGGCTGATGCCACGGCGTACTTCACCACATTCTTCAGTTCGCCGACGTTGCCCCGATAAACGTACTGCGTCAGGACCTGCAAAAGCCGCGGCGTTAGCTGCAGCCGGGCGGCCAGCGTCCGGGCCTCCTGCCAGAAAAACTGCAGCGTTAGCGCCTCCTTCTCCTCGCGGCTGCGGTGTTGAAGATCGGGCAAGCTGACCAGGATCGGAATACGACGAAGAAAGGTGGTCAGAAAAGTGCTGTGAATCTCTTCGGTGGTGGCAAACACCAACCGCAGCGAAATCGGCAGGCCTTGAGCGGTCTCCCCCACCCGGTAGATCTCCTTGCGATCCAGCCAGGTGAACAGCTTCTCCTGCCCCTGAGCATCCAGGCGGTGGACCTCGTCGAGAAACAGCATCCCGCCGTTTGCCGCCTCGAACGCCCCGGCTTTATCGCTCTGCGCGCCGGTAAACGCGCCTTTGACGTAGCCGAACAGGTTGGCGGCCAGCAGCTCCGGATTACTGGCATACTGCGCGCAGTTGAAGCTCACGAAGGGCGCATCGGGCGCCAGCAGGCCCTGGGCGATCGCGAACTCGTGCATCAGCTCCGCCATATAGCTTTTACCGGTCCCGCTGTCACCGGTGATAAGCAGCGGTAGCCCGCCGTTGGGATAAAACAGCGCGGTTTTCATCTGCTCAATCGGTTTACGCAGGCTGCCATCATGGCCAGTCAGCAACGAAAAATGGTCCGCCTGTTCCGGCTGGCGGTCACTCTCCGCGAGCAGCTCCGCCATGCTGGCGTACTCGCTGCGGGAAAGGGGGAAGAACTGCTGGCAGAAGGCTTTTTTATGCAGAAAATAGACCGGCCGGGTGTTGATCTTCACCAGCACGTCCTGGGCGACCAGCTGATTGAGATAATGGCTGGCGGTATTTCTTTGCATCGCGAATCGCTGAGCCAGCCAGCTGGCGGTGAACACTTCGCTCAGGTTATCCGGATCGAAAAAATCGGTCTGATTTTGCAAAAAAGCCAACAGTTCCGTTTTACGCATTACATCCCCCTCGTCGCCATTACGAAGAGATATGATGCGGCAAAAGAGAGGCTTATCGGCGCCCCGTGCTGTTTTTTGCGGCCCAGCGCACACTCCCGCTTAAGCGAACTTCGCTGCGGTCAACTCCATCGTCATTTCATACTGCTGCAGCGATAGCGGTGAATATCCCGCCGCGGCAAACAGCGGCGTAAAGGTTTCCGGGACCGTCACCGAAGTGCCGATACCCGGGAACTGCTGCGCCAGCGCCATCAGCAGCGCCCGTGCCAGCCCCTGGCGACGGGCGGCGGGTTCAACCCATAAAAACTGCAGTACAGGCCGTGAACCCGAGGTGCCCAGTACCGCGAAGGCGCGCTGTTCCAGCGTCACGACGCGGCATGGCAGGGTGGCGAAGGTAAGCGGATCCATCAACCAGGGGAGCTGACTGTTACTATCCTCAACGGCGCGTCTAAGCAGCGCCAGGGTGGGATAAGGCTGTAACACGCCTGGCGCCGCAGCCTGAGGCTCTGCGCTCAGGTAGCCGCAGAGCCCATAGCGCCGCGTAAAGCCTAACGACTGATACAGCGCGACGGCCACATGGTTATCGCGGATCACCTCCAGGGAAACCGTCTCGATCCCCTGCTGCTGCAGAAGCATCAGCAGCTCCTGCATCAATTTCCGCGCAAGACCTTTGCCGCGCCAGGCCGGACGCAGTGCAAAGGCCGCCAGGCGAGCCATATTCCCCCGACGCGCGACGATCGCGATCGCCGCCGGTTCATCTCCGGCCAGCCAGACGCGGGAATCGATCAGGCTCATCCCCTCGGCGCTAAAGCGCTGAACAAATCCCTCCACCGACTGGGTCACCGGTACCAGATAGTCTGCAAAACAGGCGTTAAGAATATCCGTTAACTGCACGCTGCTGAACTGCGTGGCGGGAACGGCGGTCAGCTCCATACTTTTCTCCCGAAGGCTGCTATGCTGAGGTGATGAAAACTAACACTATAACTGCCGGCGCCGGATTACGCCTGACCGAGGAGAGTGATATCGCCCTTCTGCCGGCCATTGAACGTTCCGCCGCTCAGGCTTTTCGTCAGATCCCCGCTCTCGCCTGGCTGGCGGACAGCGAGGTGATTAGCGTTGCGCGCCATCATGATTATCTGGAAACGGAACATAGTCTGCTGGCGGTGGCCGCCGGGCAACCGGTGGGTTTTATTCTGACCGAACCGCTCGACGATGCCTTATTTATCGTCGAAATCGCCGTCCACCAGGCCTGGCAGCATCAGGGCATCGGGCGGATGCTGCTGGAGCAGGTTATCGACGGCGCCCGGCAAATGGCTTACCCGGCGGTGACCCTCACCACCTTCCGCGACGTGCCGTGGAATGCGCCGTTTTATACCCGTCTGGGATTCGCCATGCTCGATGAACTGACCCTGCCCGCCGGGCTGGCGGCGAAAAGAGAACAGGAGACCCGGCACGGCCTGCCGCCGGAGATGCGCTGCGCCATGCGCCTGGCGTTGTAGACGCCAGCGCTGAATTTAGCGGCGAAATATGGTACAAAGTACCAATCAAAACTTACCTGTTGCTACCCGTATGTCCTGGTCAATCGATATTATTTCCTGTATTACCGATCGCTTTGTGGAACTCACGGCGACCGAAAAACGCATCGCGCAGTTTATTCTCGATGATGTCGCGGCGGCGGCGGAGCTACCCATCGCCGAGATAGCGCGTCTGACTCAGACCAGCCAGGCGTCGGTCACCCGTTTTGCCCGGGCACTCGGCTGTAAAGACGTCCGTGAGCTGAAGATGAAGCTTGCGCAATCCCTTGCGGTCGGCCAGCGGTTTATCCTCGATGTTCCGGACCTCGAAGGCGTACAGGGGATCTATGAGTCAATCATCAGCGTGCTGGAGACCAATCGGCGGGCGCTGGATATCGAGGCGTTGAAACGTGCGGTGAGCTGGTTGAGTGAAGCGCGGCAGATCCTCGCCCTTGGAATGGGCGGCGGGTCAACTATCTGCGCTCAGGAGATTCAATATCGCCTGTTTCGTCTCGGTCTTCCGGTCGTCAGCCAGAGCGATGGTCTGCTGGTACGCATGATGAGCTCGGCGGTGACGCCGCAGGATGTGGTGATTGTGCTGTCTCTGGGCGGCTATACCCAGGAGATCATCGAGAGCGCGGCGATTGCCAGCCAGTACGGCGCGAAGGTCATTGCGATTACCCCCGCCGGGACGCCGCTGGCGGAGCAGGCGGATCTGGTGCTGCCGCTGCTGGTGCGCGAAAATGACTATATCTTCAAGCCCAGCACTTCGCGTTATGCGATGCTGGCGATGGTCGATGTGCTGGCCACCGAACTGGCGATGGCCAACAAAACGCAGGCAAAAGGCAAATTACGGCGTATTAAGCTGGCCCTCGACAGCCACCGCGGCGGCGTCGATCGCCAGCCTCTTGGCGACTAGCCACCGGCAGCGGCGATAAACCTCTCCGCCTGCTGGCGGGTACGTTCCACGGCCTGTCCGGCGCGATAAAGATCGCTGCCCAGACCGGCTCCGGCGCACCCAGCCCGCATCCAGGTTGCCAGATTTTCCGGCGTCACGCCGCCCACCGCCAGCACCGGCACCTCCGACGGCAGCACCGCTTTCAACGCCCGAATGTAGTCCGGACCGAAAGCAGAAGACGGAAATATCTTCAGCCACTGCGCCCCGGCATCCAGCGCGTTAAACGCCTCAGTCGCGGTGGCGCAGCCGGCACAAACCTGTATTCCGCGCGCCACTGCCTGACGGATCACCGCAGGCTGGGTATTCGGCGTCACGATAAGCTTCGCCCCGGCCTCAGCGAGAAAATCGACCTGTTCCACGCTCAGTACCGTTCCCGCGCCTATCATCGCCTGCTCGCCAAACCGCGCAACCATCTGGGGGATACTCTGCTGCCAGTCTGGCGAATTGAGCGGGATTTCGATATAGCGAAAGCCTGCATTGATTAGCGTCTCAATATGATCTGCCGCCTCAGCGGGTTGAATGCCGCGTAAAATCGCCACCAGCTTAATCTTGTTCATGCATTATCCTCGCCATGCCAGCCAGCAATGCCTCATCGCCACTGCAGCTGTTAACCGTCATTCCGCGCGCCTTCATCGCCCGACCGTAGCGGGCATTCAGCGCCGGGTCGCCAACCAGCGTGACGGCAGAAGCACGGAAACGCTGCCCCAGGGTCGCCACCTCCGCGCCAATCAGCAGCCCGGAGAGATAATCGCTGACCGAGCTCGCCGCCAGACCGCCCAGCACCCGGGCGGCCCTGGCGACAAACAGTTCGCTAATCAGCGACGGCTGGGCCAGCCCTTTTTCCAGCCCCCGTTCAAACGCCGCCTCGTCCGGCTGCTGGGCAGGCAGCCCTTTGCCGATCAGCGATTGCGTCATCAGCAGATGATGCAGTTCGCCGGTCATCGCCGTGGCAAAATGACGCACCGCGCCGCCCGCCACCTGGACCCATTTGCAGTGGGTGCCCGGCAGCACGTAACACTCCGTCGGCGCCAGCTGGCAGGCCCCCAGCAGCTGCGTCTCTTCGCCGCGCATCACGTTGAAATCCCGGTCCTGTTCAATCTTGAGGCCGGGAATAATCCACACGCCTTCAGCAACGGCGCATAGCTGCCGCAAAGGCTCGTCGATCGCCGCCGGACAGTCCAGATACGGCACCGCCTGCCAGCCCGCGTCGCTGCCGATCATCCCGGCCATCAGCACCGGCAGCGCCTGTGCGCCGCGCCAGGGGGCCAAATGCTCCGCGAATACATCGGCAGGCGATCGTCCGTTCAGGCGGGTAATACCCAGCGGCAGCTGCTTCGTTTCGACGCACTGGCCGTTGCGAATCAGCCAGCCGCGCAGCTGGGTAGAGCCCCAGTCGACGGCAATATAATCCTTCATTGTGCTTCTCCTGAGACCTGCACCGCCGTCTTAGCCGGGATCGCCTCCCCTTCCCGCTCCTGGGTAATCATTTCCAGCGCCTGCTGACGGCTGATTTTGCTGGCTGGCGTCATGACGGTGACAAAAATAGCGGAAACAAAGCTGCCAACGACCGACGGAATGCACGGATTGCCCCAGTAAGCCAGCCAGTCGGCCTTAACCAGAACCACAATAGACACCAGCATGCCGCTCAGCAGCGCGGTGAGCGCGCCCTGCCAGTTAAAGCGCAGCCAGAAGCGGCCGAGAATGGAACAGACGAAGAGCCCGGACATCAGCATGGAGATCATTTTGGTGATATAGCTGATGATATCGTTCGAGGTCAGGGCGAAAATCATCGCCAGGCCGATGACGAACGCCAGCATCCAGCGAGAGAGCGTTATCGCCTTGTGCGCCGGCGGCATTTTTCCGGTAACGAGGGTATAGACATCCCGCATCATGATGGCCACGGCGGCTATCGCATCGGAGCTGGCCGAAGACATGGTGGCCGAAAGTCCGGCAATCAGGACCACCAGCCCGAGGATCGCCGGTAAGAAGCTGGTGGCGAACAGGAAGGCGTAGTTGCTGTTCTCAAGATGGGGGTTCATCGTCCAGGCCGCCATGCCGATAATCGCCGGCAGCACCGAGAAAAACAGATACAGCACGCCGGTATAGACAAACGAGCGCCGCACCGAAGAGACGTCTTTTCCCGAGTAAATACGCTGGCGATAGGAAGGGGTCGCCAGCACGCCGACGCCGATGACCATCGCCAGCGATAGCGCCGGAATGGTCCCCAACTTATCGACCGCAAACAGGCTCATCGCCTTGGGATCCATCGCCTGAACGATGGCATCCCATCCCCCGACGTGAACCACCGCCAGAATCGCCATCAGGATAAAACCGAAAAACAGAATTAATGCCTGAATGGTGTCCGTCCACACCACAGCAGAATAACCGCCGATAATGACGTAAATCGCAAACGCCATGGCAATAATAATTTTTGCCACCGTCAGATTAATTCCTGTCGCCCAGGCTAAATACATACTCCCGCCAAGAATATGTGCCCCTAGCCAGCCAATTGAGGCAATAAATATCATTATCCCGACGAGGTTTTTAATTAAATGGCTGCCTCCTGTGTAATATGAAAGCTCTTCGCTCATAGTCATAAAGCGCAGCTTTCGCACCGGCGCAAACAGCCAGGCCACCAGTAAAATACCGATGGCGCCGCCCACGCCGTAGAGCATCCCGGCCCATCCATTGCTGTAGCCGAAGCCGACAGCGCCCATGCTTGAACCGGTTCCCACCATGGTCGCCACGGTGGATCCCAGCGTCAGGAACAGCGGCAAAGAACGGCCGCCGAGTAAAAAGTCCTCACCGCTTTTTTGATGACGGGACACGTACCAGCCAAGCCAAATCATGGCCAACGCGTAAATAATAAAGCCGACTAAAAAGACATGACTATTCATAATTCACATCCTGCCAGTTAATTTTGTAAAGGTAAAAGGCTACGAAGCGCTGAATTATTTCAGCGCTCAAAATGACTGTTTATATTTCTGGTTACTTACTTTTTATGCGCGAGAAGCGTTATAACAGGTCACATCCACTTCGACTTTACAATCCACCACCAGGTCCGCTACGCAGCAGATGCGGGCAGGCGGGTTGTCGCCAAAGAACTCACGGAAGACTTTATTGAAAGACTGAAAATAGCGCGCATCGGTAAGGATCACTTTAACATGCACCACGTCGGCCAGGGTGTAGCCCGCTTCGGTCATGATATCCACGCAGTTCTGAATCGCCAGACGCGACTGGTCGACAATCCCGCCTTCCACCACTTCCCCGTCCTTCATCGGCGTCTGGCCGGAAACGTACAGCCAGCCTCCCGCTTCCACCGCCCGCGCGAACGGCAGATGCTGCCCGCCGGTCCCGGTTCCACCTTCCACGCCATAACGTTTAATACTCATCTTTCACTCCTCAGTTCATTCGGCGGCGCAGGAAACGCCCCGCGCGCCCGATAATCTTTTTGTCGCTGCCGTAGCTCATCACGCCGTTAACCATCACCGCCTCAATACCGTCCGCCGGACGTTTCGGGTCGGAGAAACTGGCGACATCGCGCACCGTCTGCGGGTCAAACAACACCAGATCGGCGTAGTAGCCCACTTTTACCAGCCCACGATCCGCCAGTTGGAAGCGCGCCGACGACAGCCCGGTCATTTTGTGGATCGCGGTAGTCAGCGGAAACAGCCGTTCATCGCGGCAGTAGTGACCCAGGACCCGCGGAAACGCGCCCCACAGCCGCGGATGCGGCATCGGGTCGTTCGGCAGCCCGTCGGAGCCAATCATGGTCACCGGATAACCCAGCACCCGCCGTACGTCCTGCTCGTCCATGTTGTAATAAATAGCGCCTGCCGGCATCAGCCGCGCCGCGGCGTCGTGCAGGCTCACCTGCCATTCATCGGCGATCTGCTGCAGCGTTTTTCCGGCCTGCTCGGGCTGTGCTTCCGACCAGGTGATGACGATATCGAACTCATCGGTGACCTGCTTCATATCCAGCGTCGACGAGCTGGCGGAATAGGGGTAACAGTCACAGGCGATCTCCTGGCGCTGGCGCATCTCATCGAAGAAAGCCAGCGTCTCCTTCGTGCGACCCCAGTTTTTCGCGCCGGCGCACTTATGGTGCGAGACCACCACCGGCACGTTACCGTGGCGACCAATGCGGAAAGCCTCGTCGAGCGCCTCCAGAATCGGCTCGAACTCCGAACGCAGGTGGGTGGTGTAAATTCCCCCCTCTGCCGTCAACTCCTCAGCGAGCGCCATCACTTCTTCGGTGGTCGACTGGAAGGCGCTGGCGTAGGCAAGTCCCGTGCTCAGTCCTAATGCGCCCTGGCGCAGCGCATCGCGCAACTGTATGCGCATGCCGGCGATTTCCGTCTCGCTCGCCGGGCGGAACAGGTCATCCATATGGTTATTGCGCAGCGCAGTGTGCCCAATCAGCGTCCCGACGTTAAGCGATGGTCGCGCCGCCTCTACCGCATGGGCATAGGCTTCGACGGTGGGATAGATAAAGTGCTGTCGTTCGCCGAGAAGATTCATCGGGTCCGGCACCTCGCCGCGCATGGTGGCGGTTGCCGCGCTGATCCCGCAGTTGCCGACGATCACGGTTGTCACCCCCTGGCTGAGCTTAGGCAGATACTCCGGCATGCGGATGACGTTGATATCGTCATGGGTGTGAACATCGATAAAGCCAGGCGCCAGTACCCGCCCCTGACCATCTATTTCCTGCTCCGCCGCGTCGTCCAGCGCCGGAGCGATAGCCATTATTCGGTCGCCCTTCACCGCCACATCGGCACGGTATTGCGGCCCGCCGCTCCCGTCGATCACCGTGACGTTTTTGAAAAGCCAGTCAACTTTCATAGCAATTACTCCCTTTCGACATACCGACAAGTTAACCATTTACAAGTGCAAAAAACAGTGGAAAACTACGCAAAAACCAGATCGTTTTGTGATACTTTTATTCAAAACAAACAATAATAATTAATTAAAAACATAATTATCAAATACTTATAACTGATACCCAGCAAATCACCGATTATAAAACCCGAAAGGATAGTGTTATGAAATACCATTCAGCACCGCTCATTCCGCACAAATCCGCCCTCATGTCCGCGCCGGCTAATCTCCTGGCGGAAGAGGGCTGTCTGCCTGCCGCGCTGCTAAAAAAGTCGGCGCTGGAAAAAAATATTTCATGGATGCAGCGCTACGCCGATGCTCGCGGCGTATCGCTGGCGCCGCATGGTAAAACGACAATGACGCCATGGATATTTCAGGCGCAGCAGCGAGCGGGAGCCTGGGGGATCGGCGTGGGCAGCGCCTGGCAGGCCAGCGCGGCGATGGCCTGCGGCATCCAACGCGTCCTGATGGTCAATCAGCTGGTCGGCAAAGCCAATATGCAGGTGGTCGCGCAGCTAAAAGCCCACTATCGGACGGTGGATTTTATCTGCTGCGTCGATAGCGAGGTCAACGTCCGCGCCCTCTCCACGTTCTTCGCAGACCAGGGACAAACGCTGGATGTGCTGATTGAACTTGGCGTGCCGGGCGGGCGCTGCGGCTGTCGTAGCGTGGAGGACGCGCTGGCATTGGCACAGCGGGTCAGCGACCTGCCGGGGCTACGGCTACGCGGTCTGGAATTGTATGAAGGGGTGCTGCACGGCGACGATCCGCAACCGCAGGTGGAAGCGCTATTACAACAGGCCGCGGCGCTTGCCTGCCGCATGGAGCCGCTGGTTGACGGCGAATTTATTCTCACCGGCGCGGGCACCGTCTGGTATGACGTGGTATGCAATATCTGGCTGGCGGCGGCAAAACCGCGCCGCTGCCGTATCGTTATTCGCCCTGGTTGTTATATCACCCACGATCGTGGGATCTACGATCTCGCTCAGCAAGCGCTGATCGCCCGCGATCCGATTGCCTGCGATCTCGCCGGCGATCTCACTTCAGCGCTGGAGCTGATGGCGATGGTGCAATCGGTGCCGGAGGCGGATCGCGCGGTAGTAAATTTCGGCAAGCGCGACTGCGCTTTCGACGCCGGGCTGCCGCAGCCGATCGCCCATTATCGTAACGGCCAGGAGTTAGCGCTGCGCGCGGAGTCGATCGTCAGCACCGGCATCATGGATCAGCACTGTATGCTGCGCCTGGCGCCGGGCAGCGATGTGCAGGTTGGCGATATTCTGCTGTTCGGCACCTCGCACCCGTGTCTGACCTTTGATAAGTGGAAGACGTTGCTGCTGGTCGATGACGACTACAACGTGCTGGACGAGCTCGACACGCTGTTTTGACAGGCATCCCGGGCGGCGGCGCTTCGCGCCTTACCCGGGCTACATAGCTCGCGACGTTCGGTAGCCCGGCTAAGCGTAGCGCAAGCCGGGGGATGTACCGGGTGGCGGCGCTCCGCGCCTTACCCGCCCTGGCGCAAGGCGCAAATCTCATCATATAAGGCGCGGCTGATAGCCACTCCCTGCTGCTCACTCTGCTGGCGACAGGCGAACCGCCGCTCGCCCGGTAACCGTGCCCCTTGCTCCTGCATCCCGCTGAACAGGGTTTCGGCGCGCGCCAGCTGCTCTTGTGCCTGCTCGCCGAGAAAGCGCTGCGGATCCAGCGCCAGAATCAGCTCTCCGCCGTAGGGTAAACCGCCCGCGCCGTTATCCCACGCCAGCGATTCGGCGCTGGTCATATCGCCGATAAGCGGCCCGGCCAGCAGCTCAACCATTGCCGCCAGCGCCGAGCCCTTATGGCCGCCGAAGGTTAACATTGCGCCGTTCAGCACCTCTGTGGCATCGGTGGTCGGCTGCCCCTGGCTGTCGATTCCCCACCCTTCCGGTAGCGCTTTGCCGGCGCGCTGATGCAACTGGATCTCGCCGCGCGCCGCGGCGCTGGTCGCCATATCAACAATAAACGGCGGCTTGTCCCGCCGCGGCCAGCCAAAGGCGATAGGGTTGGTGCCGAACAGCGGACGGGTGCCGCCCGCCGGGGCGACCCAGGCGTGGCTTGGCGTACAGGCTAGCCCCACCAGCCCTGCCTCGGTCAACGGCTCAATATCGGCAAACAGCGCGGAAAAATGGACGCAGCGGTTAATCGCCAGCGCCGCAATGCCGCTGTGCCGCGCTTTCTCCAGCAGCTGCGGCAGCGCGCGCTCGTAGGCCAGCAGCGAAAAGGCGCCCCCTGCATCCGCCCGCACAATCGCCGGCGCCTGGTCGTGGATCTGCGGCTCGGCATCAGGCGATACCTTACCTTTACGTAAGGTATCGACAATGCCCAACAGCCGCCACAGGCCGTGGGAAGCGCAGCCGTCGCGCTCCCCGGCAGCCACGTTACGGGCGATGGCCGCCGCGTGGTCGGCGCTGAATCCATTGGCGCTGAGCACCGCCAGCGCCAGGTCATAAGCTTCTGGTAACGATAGAGTTACCGACTCCATACTGTTCTCCTTTACTCTTCTTCGTCTCCGCTAAAATTAGCCTGCGGCAGACAGCTGCGCGCGCCCCAGTAATAAATCCCCAGCGACATTGCCGCCACCAGCACCGTATCCCAGGGGTGACCAATAACATTAAGCCCGCCGAAGCTGCCCAGCCAGGAAAAGAGGATAATCAACGCATAAAAAGCGATCAGCCACAGCGAAGACTTCACCTGCTGCGCCAGACTCACGGTATGTTCCGGCACCTTGCCTTTGCACATCACGTACACCACAAACATCACGATCTGCAGCCCCAGCAGCCACGAGAGCGTATTCCAGCCGGACCAGTAGACGATCAGCGCCGAGACCATAAACGACACCGGGCCGATGATGGCGAAGGCGCGCACGCGGAACGGCCTCGGCAGATCCGGGGCGTTGCGGCGCAGCCCGGCGGCGGTCACCGGGGCGATGGCGTAGCTCAGCACCAGGGCAGCCGACACCACGCTAATTAACTGTTCCCATGAGGGGAATGGCAGCGTCCAGAAAATCGACAGCCCGAAGGTCAGCCACAGCGCCGGGCGCGGAATACCGGACGCTTTATCGATATGGGTAAAGGCTTTAAAGAAGGTGCCCGCCTTCGCCCAGCCGTAGATCACCCGCGGCGTCGCGTTCATGTAGATATTGCCGGTGCCGCTCGGGGAGATGATCGCATCGCTAATGACCATAAAGGCCAGCCAGCCCATGCCGAGGGTAATGGCGATATCGCGATACGGCAGCGAGAACTGTTTGCTCACCTCGGCCCAACCGCCGGCCAGCATCTCGGTGGGGATACTGCCAAGGAACGCCAGCTGCAGCAGCACGTAGATAATCGTTGACAGCACCACTGATAAAATCAACGCAATAGGGATAGTCCGCTGCGGCTTTTGCACTTCGCTGGCCACCGAGATAATCGGCGTCAGTCCCAGATAGGCGAAGATAATTCCTCCGGCGCTGATCGCCGCTTCCACCCCGGACATACCGAACGGCGCAATGCCCTGCGCGTGCAGGTTCTCCGGTTTAAAGAAGGCGAACAGCGTCACCACCACCAGCAGCGGCACCAGAAACTTGAGCACGCTGATGAAGTTGTTCGAGCGGGCGAAGGTCTTGACGCTGTAGTAATTCAGCGCAAAGAAGAAACAGAGCAGCAGGAACTGCACTACCCACCCCAGCAGAGTCGGCGAGCTGGAGCCCGGCTGGGTCAGCGCCGGAAACCAGGCTGCGGCGTATTGCCGGGCGGCGACGATTTCTATCGAGATCAGGCTGGAGAAGGCAATCAGGGTGATGAACCCCAGCAGATAGCCCATCAGCTCGCCGTGGGAAAAGACCGGGTAGCGGATAATGCCGCCGGCGCGCGGCAGCGCCGCCCCCAGCTCACAGTAGACAATCCCCAGCAGCAGTACCGCAAAGCCGCCGATCACCCACGACGCGATCCCGGCCGGACCGGCAATGGATGCGACGTGGCTGGCGGCGAATAACCATCCCGAGCCGAAAATCGCGCCCAGGCCGATAAAGGTGAGGTCGGTCAGGGTCAGCTGTTTTTTAAACTTACCCGACTCAGCAACGCGGGTTTGACTGTTATGCGTAGTGTGAATGGTCATGGTGATGCCCTTGCGTCAATGAGAGGAGGAAATCGCTTCCCGGGTCCACTGGCCGTTGACCAGGCGCAGCAGGTTCAAAGGGTTCGCATCCTGCAGCGCCGGCGGTAACAGGGCGGCCGGCGCATTCTGCAGGCAGACCGGGCGCAGAAAACGCTCAATCGCCCGGCTGCCGACCGACGTCCCGCGCGCATCGGTCGTCGCCGGCCACGGGCCGCCGTGGACCATCGCATCGCACACTTCCACGCCGGTGGGATAACCGTTAAACAGCACCCGTCCGGCCTTCTCGCACAGCAGCGGTAGCAGGTTCGCCGCCAGCGGGCCGTCGTCCGCTTCCGCGTGTAGCGTCGCGGTGAGCTGTCCCTGCAGCGCTTTCACCACCGCCTGTAGCTGGACCGCGTCGTCCACTTCCACCAGCAACGATAGCGGGCCGAAAACTTCGGTCTGCAGCAGCGTATCCTGCGCCAGCAGATCCTCGACCTGAGCCTGCCACAGCTGGGTCTGCGCCTGCCCGGCGCCGGCGGCGAGGCCGCTCGCCAGCCTCTCGATACGCGGGTGCGCCGCCAGGGCCGCCACGCCCTGGCGGTAGTGCTGGAGGGTCGGCGCATTGAGCAACACCTGCGGCGCAGAGCCCGCTACCGCCGCGCACAGCGCCGACTTAAAGCGTTCCAGCCCGGCGCCGCGCAGCGCCAGAATCAGCCCCGGACGGGTACAGAACTGGCCGCCGCCGAGGGTGAATGACGCCACCAGCTCGTTCGCCAGCGCCTCGGCCCGCGTCTGCAGCGCCTGCGGTAGAATAATCAGCGGGTTAATCGCCGACATTTCAGCAAACAGCGGGATTGGCTGCGAACGCTGCTGCGCCATTTGATACAGCGCCTTACCGCCGGCCAGTGAGCCGGTAAAGCCAACGGCCTGAATCGCCGGATGGCGGACTAATTCGGCGCCGATATCAGTCCCGAAAATCATATTGAAGACGCCGCCGGGTAACCCGCATCGCGCGACCGCCCGGACGATCGCTTCAGCGGTCAGCTCGGCGGTGGCCATATGGCCCGGATGGGCCTTCACCACCACCGGGCAGCCCGCCGCCAGCGCCGAGGCGGTATCGCCGCCAGCGGTGGAAAAAGCCAACGGAAAGTTGCTGGCGCCAAACACCGCCACCGGCCCTAACGCCTGCTGATACTGGCGCAGGTCCGGGCGCGGCAGCGGTTGACGGTCGGCTAAGGCGGTATCAATACGGGCGGCGAAGGTATCCCCGCGCTGGATCACGCCAGCAAACATCCGCAGCTGGCCGCTGGTGCGCGCCCGCTCGCCCTGCAGCCGCGCCAGCGGCAGCGCGGTCTCCTGTTCGGCGAGTGCAAAAAACGCTTCCCCCAGCGCGTCCAGCTCATCGGCAATGGCGCAGAGAAAGCGCGCCCGCTGCTGCGGCGTGGTTTGTGAATAAACGGCAAACGCCTGCTGTGCCGCCTCCGCGGCCTGGGCGGCTTCCTCGCGTGAAGCCGGATAAAAGCGATGGCCGGTGGCTTCCCCATCCACCGCCCGCAGGCTCAATAGCGTCGCCTCGCCGCTGGCAACGCGGCGGCCGGCAATAAACTGCCGTCCCGCCATGGTCTGAGATGCATTCATACTGACTCCTGGGTTCAGAGGCCGACGTCCGGCAGGGCTGGACGAGTCGCCAGCGCCTGTTCCACGATCGCCACCACCTGCTGGCGCGTTTCCCCTTCCAGCGCCAGACGCGGCGGACGGGTCACGGCGCTGCCGCGTCCGAGTAGCTCTTCGCACAGCTTGATGCACTGCACCAGATCCGGACGCGCATCGAGATGCAGCAGCGGCATGAACCAGCGGTACAGCGCCATCGCCTCTTCGTAACGCTGTTGGCGGGCGAGACGGAATAACGTTTCCCCTTCGCGCGGGAAGGCGTTGGACATTCCGGAGATCCACCCTTCCGCGCCGACGGCGATACTTTCCACCACCACGTCATCCAGCCCGGCAAACAGCACGAAGCGATCGCCAACGGTGTTACGCAGGTCGATAAAGCGGCGGGTATCGCCGGAGGAGTCTTTAAAGCAGACGATGTTGTCGCAATCGGTCAGGGTGGCGAGAATGTCCGGCGTCACGTCGTTTTTGTATATCGGCGGGTTGTTGTAGACCATGATCGGCAGGTCGGTGGCGGTGGCCACGCTGCGAAAGTGGGCGGCGGTTTCATGCGGTTTTGAGGAGTAGACCAGCGCCGGCATCACCATGATCCCGTCGACGCCGACGCGCTCCGCCTCTTTCGCCATCTTCTGGGCAAAGGCGGTGGTGAACTCCGCCACCCCGGCGATCACCGGAATTTTGCCGCCGGCGGCATCCTTCGCCACTTCGATAATCTGCAATTTTTCATCGGTGCTCAGGGAGGTGTTCTCCCCGACGCTGCCGCACACCACCAGCCCGGAAACGCCATCTTTGACCAGGTTTTTCATCACCGCGTGGGTGGCGTCTAAATCGAGGGAGTAATCGCTACGAAACTGCGTGCTAACCGCCGGGAATACGCCGCTCCAGTGAATCGCTTTATTGCTCATGCTCGGTTCCTTGTCGTCATTTTGTTAAGTCGAGGTGAATGATTGGTGAATATTCACTGACAGATTGACGCGTCGCGGAACCGGCGGCTTGTCGGTTTTCCCTTAATCCGATGACGAAATTAGCACAGTCGACAAAAGTGTGAGCCAGCCGTTATCCCTGCAGCGTCAGGCGAAAATCGCGCGGCGTCGAGCCGGTCATCGCTTTGAACTGGCGGCTGAAGGCGCTGTGATCGGTATAGCCGCACTGCAAGGCGATATCGGTAATCGGCGTATCGCCGGCCAGCAGTTCGGTGGCTTTTTCCAGACGCACTTTGTGGATCATCTGCCGCGGGGTGAGATGAAAGATCCGCTTGCAGTAGCGCTCGATCTGCGCAATCGACATCCCGCTTAGGACGGTCAACTCTTCCATGGCGATCGGCCGGTGATAGTGGCGGCGGATATGATCGTCGACGATCGCCAGCCGCTGCCACGCCGGATGGCGGGCGTGGGCCTCCTGCAGATCGTGAGAGATCCCGGCCATGCCGATCACCTGACCGCGGACATCGCGCAGCGCCAGCTTCTGCGTCAGGCACCAGCCTCGTTCCCGGCCATTGTAGAGATGCATTTCCAGCTGGTCGCGCAGGGTCACGCCCTCCCGTAATACCCGAAGATCCTGTTCGGTGTACCCCTGCCCCAGCGTGGAAGGAAAGACGTCGGCGGAGGTTTTCCCCAGCAGCGAGGAGACGGTTTTGAAACCGCAGCGGCGGGCCAGCGTCAGGTTCGCCAGCAGATAACGCGCCTCGCGGTCTTTGATAAAAAAGACCACGTTGGGGATGGCATTGAGCAGGGGGGCGATCAGCGCCAGGGCATTGAGCAGCGCCGGCATATTCTCCGGCCGCTGGCGCGCCAGCCCTTCGCAGATCTGGCTCAGCTCATCGACCGCCAGCTCCGGTTGATTAACAGCGCGCGGCGGCGCCGCTTCAGAAACACCGATCATAGGGCTTCCTCATGGTAAGTGACCGAAGGATATTTATTCACTTCCTGTTAACACCTCAAGCGGTAACCGCCGGTTTTGCGATCCTGGATCCGCTTTACGCCTTCCCCTGGTTTATCCACTGGCGCAATCGCCACTTTCGGTTTACCACGCCATTAACCAAATGATTAATAAGAAATAACTATGCAACGTATGCACATCACCCCGGCACGATTATGCCGATTTCGTCATTATCTCTGCCGAAAGCGCTCAAGCCGCCCGCCCCGGGTTGCGCCAGCATGATGAAACATGTTGTTAACTTTCGGAGAGCAGAATGACCGCGCCACGCCCCCCTATTGCGCTGAGAGCCATTGATTCACACACCGGCGGCGAACCCACCCGCCTGATCGTTGACGGCTTCCCCGACCTCGGCGGCGGCAGCATGGCGCAGCGCCGCGACCGTTTCGCCCGTGACTTCGATCGCTGGCGTCAGGCGGTGATTCTCGAACCGCGCGGCAACGATGTGCTGGTCGGCGCGCTGCTGTGCCAGCCGGTCTCGGCGGCGGCCACCGCTGGCGTCATTTTCTTCAACAACGCCGGTTTTCTGAATATGTGCGGCCACGGCACCATCGGGCTTATCGCCTCGCTGGCGTGGCTTGGCCGTATCCAGCCAGGCGTACATCTGATTGAAACCCCGGTCGGCGACGTAAGCGCCACGTTACACGACGATGGCAGCGTATCGGTGCAAAACGTCCCGGCCCGCCGCTGGAAAAAGCAGGTCCGCGTGGAGACCGCGCTCGGCCCCGTCGTCGGCGATATTGCCTGGGGCGGCAACTGGTTTTTCCTGATCAACGATCACCCGTTCGCTATTAGCCCGGCGCACATCCCACAGCTCACCGACTACGCCTGGGCGGTGCGCGAGGGGCTGGAGGCCGCAGGGATCCGCGGCGACGACGGCGGCGTTATCGACCATATCGAGCTGTTCGCCGATGACGATGCCGCCGACAGCCGCAGCTTCGTACTCTGTCCGGGAAAGGCCTGGGATCGTTCGCCGTGCGGCACCGGCACCAGCGCCAAGCTGGCCTGCCTGGCGCAGGATGGCAAGCTGCAGCCGGGAGCGATCTGGCGCCAGGCCAGCATCATCGGCAGCCAGTTTACCGCCAGCTACCAGCGCGCCGCCGCAGGCATCATCCCCACGATTCGCGGCGAAGCCTGGGTGTGCGGCGATAATCAGTTGATCCTCAACCCGGACGATCCCTTTTGCTGGGGGATCGCCCCGTGAAGTCGTGCGATGTCATCGTGATCGGCGCCGGGATCATCGGCGCCGCCTGTGCGTGGCAGCTGGCGAAGCGGGGGCAGAGCGTGACGCTTATCGACAACGGTCAGCCCGGCGCGACAGCGGCCGGTATGGGCCATCTGGTGTGCATGGATGACGACCCCGCCGAACTGGCGCTGTCGGCGTGGTCGCTGGCGCGCTGGCGCGCCATCACGCCGCGGATGCCCGACGCTTGCGCCTGGCGCGGCTGCGGCACGCTGTGGCTGGCGGATAGCGAAGAAGAGATGGCCGTCGCGGGCGAAAAACAGCGGCGGCTGGCAGGCTATCAGGTCCACAGCGAGCTGCAGACCCCGCAGCAGATCGCCGGGCGCGAACCGCTGCTGCGCAGCGGGCTGGCCGGCGGGCTATGGGTGCCCGGCGATGGTATCGTCTACGCGCCGAACGTCGCCCGCTGGCTGGTGGCCGATGCCGGAGACCATCTCACCTGCCTGCGCGACAGCGCGCAGGCGATTACCGAACCACAGGTACAGCTCGCCAGCGGCAAACGGCTACAGGCGCGGGCCATCGTGGTGGCCTGCGGACTTGAAGCCAACGCGCTGTTAGCAGAAAACTGGCTGCGGCCGAAAAAAGGCCAACTGGCGATAACCGATCGCTACGGGCCGCGGGTGCATCACCAGCTGGTTGAACTGGGTTACGGCGCCAGCGCCCACGGCGGCGGCACCTCGGTGGCCTTTAACCTGCAGCCACGGCCCACCGGCCAGCTGCTGATTGGCTCGTCGCGCCAGTTTGATAACCGCGAGCGCCAGCTGGATCTCCCCTTGCTGGGGCAGATGCTCGATCGCGCCCGCCATTTTGTGCCGGCGCTGGCGACGCTGAATATCATCCGCTGCTGGAGCGGCCTGCGCGCCGCCTCACAGGATGGCAATCCGCTGATTGGCCCGCACCCCACGCGCCGCGGTGTATGGCTGGCGCTGGGCCATGAAGGGCTGGGCGTCACCACCGCCCCGGCGACGGCCGAGCTGCTGGCGGCGCAGATCCTCGGCGAACGCTGCCCGCTGGCGCCTGAGGCCTGGCTCCCGACCCGTCTGTATCATCAGGAGGCGATCGCATGAATAACACGCTCAATATCACCGTCGATGGCGAAGCGCTGACGGTGCCGGAAGGGATCAGCGTGGCGGCGGCGCTGGCGTTGACCGGCGATCCCACCACCCGCCAGGCGGTTAACGGCGACCCCCGCGCACCGTTTTGCGGCATGGGGATCTGCCAGGAGTGCCGGATCACCGTCGACGGCCTACGGGTGCTGGCCTGCCAGACCCTGTGCCGGGCCGGCATGCAAATAGAAAGGAGCCGCTATGCACACGCTGCGCTGTGACATTTTAATCCTCGGCGCCGGCCCCGCCGGCATGGCGGCCGCGCTCTCTGCCGCCGCCTGCAATAAGCAGGTCATTATTCTCGACGATAACCCCGCACCCGGCGGGCAAATCTGGCGCGCCGGCCCGCAGACGACGCTGCCCGCCCTGGCCCGGCGCTACCGCGACGCCATCGCCGCGTCTGCCGCCATCCGGATGGTGAACGGCGCGCGGCTGATTGCCCGCCCCTCCGCGCGCAGCGTGCTGTTTGAAACCGCCGACGGCGGGGGCGTGGTTGACTGGCAGAAACTGATCCTCTGCTGCGGTGCGCGCGAGCTGTCGCTGCCCTTTCCCGGCTGGACCTTACCCGGCGTGACCGGCGCGGGCGGCCTGCAGGCGCAGATCAAGCAGGGCCTGTCGCTGAAAGGAGAAAAGGTGGTGATTGCCGGCAGCGGCCCGCTGCTGCTGGCGGTGGCGGATACGGTGAATAAGGCCGGAGGCCAGGTAACGAATATCATTGAGCAAGCGGCGCTCCCGGCGCTGCTGCGCTTCGCCAGCGGGCTGTGGCGCTGGCCGCAGAAGCTGCGCCAGTTAGCGACGCTGGCCCCGAAAGGCTATCTTAGCGGCGCCCAGGCGATCCGCGCCCACGGCACAACGCGGCTGGAGGCCGTGACATTGCGCCAGCACGGGGTCGAGCGGACTATCGCCTGCGATCGGCTGGCCATCGGCTACGGACTGGTGCCCAATATCGAGACGGGGCTGCTGTTCGGTTGCGCCACGGCGCAGGAGGCGATCCAGGTTAACCGCTGGCAGGAGACCAGCATCGCGGATGTCTACGCCGCCGGGGAGTGCACCGGTTTCGGCGGGAGCGAGCTGGCGCTGGTGGAGGGCGAAATCGCCGGGTATGCCGCCGCCGGTGCCAGCCAGCAGGCCCAGGCGCGATTTGCCCGTCGCGCCCGCTGGCAGCGCTTCGCCGCGGCTATCAACCGCACCTTCCAGCTGGCAGAGTCGTTGAAAAACGCGGCGACGCCGGAGAGCCTGCTGTGCCGTTGCGAAGATGTGCGCTGCGGCGACGTGGCTGCCGCCGACGACTGGCTGCAGGCCAAACTGACCCAGCGCTGCGGAATGGGCGCCTGTCAAGGGCGCACCTGCGCCGCCAGCGCCCGCTGGCTGTATGGCTGGCCGCTGCCGCAGCCGAGAGAGCCGCTGTCCCCCGCCCGCGCGGAAACGCTTATTGCCCTCGCCAGGCTGAGCGCCGAGCCGTAACCGCTACTCTTCTTCATCACCGCGCCCGGCAGGGACGCCAAGCGCAATAAACTCCTCCAGCAGCGAGGTCAGTTGCTGCAGCTTTTCCGTGGTGAACTGAGCCTCCAGCAGACGATAGGTTTCTTCCACCTCCGCCTGGGCGCTTTCGTACAGCGCGGTTCCGGCAGGCGTCAGCGAGACGTATAGCTTGCGCTGATCGTTAACCGGCTTCAGGCGCAGCACCAGCCCATCCCGCTCCATACGCGTCAAAATACCGGTCAGACTGGGGCGCAGGATACAGGCGCGAAAAGCCAGATCGTGAAAATCCATCGACGGACGTTCGGCGAGGATCCGCACGATCCGCCACTGCTGTTCGGTGAGATTGTGTCGTTTAACGATCGGTCGAAAGTAGGCCATCGCCGCTTCACGCGCCTGCAACAAGGCAATGGTTAATGAATCATGCATAGTTTCCCCTCAACGGCCTCATCTAAAACTTATTAACAAATTAATAATTAGCGTTAATCCTGCCATGTACAACCGGTTTCTGCACCTGAAAAGTACCAGTCTTTCCCTGAAAACAATTCAACTCATTGATTAATAATAAACAAGTTATTGATGTGTAAATATTATGTTAATCCGATCACAAAACATTCACTTCCAGTTGCTAAACCTCAGCGCAAAGCATAAAAGATGATCATTAATATATTAACGAAATCCCTTTAAACCGAAATCAGTCCCAGAGGAGTGGTGAATGAAAGGTACCATCTTCGCCGTTGCGCTCAATCATCGCAGCCAGCTCGACGCCTGGCGCGAGGCGTTTCAACAGGCCCCCTACAAGACGCCGCCGAAGACCGCGGTCTGGTTTATCAAGCCGCGCAATACCGTGATTGGCGATGGCGAGGCGATCCCCTATCCGCCGGGTGAAACCGTGCAAAGCGGCGCCACCGTGGCGCTGATTGTCGGCAAAACCGCGCGCAAGGTGGCGGAAGAAGAGGCGGCGAACTATATCGCCGGCTACGCGCTGGCTAACGACGTCAGCCTGCCGGAAGAGAGTTTTTATCGCCCGGCGATCAAGGCCAAGTGCCGCGATGGCTTCTGCCCCCTCGGCGCGCTGTCGCCGGTGCGCAACGTCGATAACCTGACCATCATCACCGAAATCAACGGCCGCGAAGCGGACAGCTGGCATACCGGCGATCTGCAGCGTAACGCCGCGCAGCTGCTGAGCGCCTTGAGCGAGTTCGCCACCCTCAATCCCGGCGACGCGATCCTCATCGGTACGCCCCACTCCCGCGTCACGCTGCGCTCCGGCGACCGGGTACGTATCCTCGCCGACGGTTTCCCGACGCTGGAAAACCCGGTTGTCGCAGAAGGAGAGCTGGCATGAAACAGGCACGCATTGAATGGCAGGGACAGGTACGCGACGTGCTGGTCGATGAACGCGACCAGGTGCGCCTGGACGATGGCACGGTATTAAAAGGAGGTGAATTCCGTTGGCTGCCGCCCGCCGACGGCACGCTGTTCGCGCTGGGGCTGAATTACGCCGACCACGCCAGCGAGCTGGAGTTTAAGCCGCCAACCGAGCCGTTGGTGTTCATCAAAGCGCCAAACACCTTTACTGGCCACCAGCAGCAGTCGGTACGCCCGGATAACGTCGAATACATGCACTACGAAGCCGAACTGGTGGTGGTGATCGGTAAAACCGCCCGCCGCGTCAGCGAAGCCGAGGCCATGGACTATGTCGCCGGCTATACCGTGTGCAACGACTACGCGATCCGCGACTATCTGGAAAACTACTATCGGCCGAACCTGCGGGTGAAAAGCCGCGACACCCTGACGCCGATCGGCCCGTGGATCGTCGGCAAAGAGGCGATCCCGGATCCGCATAATCTGGCGCTGCGCACCTGGGTCAACGGCGAGCTGCGCCAGCAGGGCACCACCGCCGATCTGATCTTCAGCATCCCGTTTCTCATCGCTTACTTAAGCGAATTTATGACCCTGCAACCGGGCGACATGATCGCCACCGGCACGCCGAAGGGGCTGTCCGACGTGGTGCCCGGCGACGAGGTGATCGTTGAAGTCGAGGGCGTGGGCCGCCTGGTCAACCATATCATCAGCCAGCAAGCGTATGAGGAGACACTGTCATGAAAAAAATTAACCATTGGATCAACGGTAAAAACGTTGCCGGCGCAGACTATTTTCATACCACCAACCCGGCCACCGGCGAGGTACTGGCTGAAGTCGCCTCCGGCGGCGAAGCCGAAATCAACCAGGCGGTAGCGGCGGCAAAAGAGGCCTTCCCGAAGTGGGCTAACCTGGCGATGAAAGAGCGCGCCCGCCTGATGCGCCGCCTGGGGGATCTGATCGATCAGAACGTCCCGGAGATCGCGGCGATGGAAACTGCCGATACCGGCCTGCCGATCCACCAGACCAAAAACGTGCTGATCCCGCGGGCGTCACATAACTTCGAATTTTTCGCCGAAGTGTGCCAGCAGATGAACGGCAAAACCTACCCCGTCGACGACAAGATGCTGAACTACACCCTGGTGCAGCCGGTGGGCGTCTGCGCGCTGGTGTCGCCGTGGAACGTGCCGTTTATGACCGCCACCTGGAAGGTGGCGCCGTGCCTGGCCTTAGGCAATACCGCAGTGCTGAAAATGTCCGAGCTGTCGCCGCTGACCGCCGATCGTCTGGGCGAGCTGGCGCTGGAGGCAGGGATCCCGGCCGGCGTGCTGAACGTGGTGCAGGGGTACGGCGCCACCGCCGGCGACGCGCTGGTGCGCCATCATGATGTGCGCGCCGTCTCCTTCACCGGCGGCACCGCTACCGGGCGCAACATCATGAAAAACGCCGGCCTGAAAAAGTACTCCATGGAGCTGGGCGGCAAATCGCCGGTGCTGATTTTTGAAGATGCCGATATCGAGCGCGCGCTCGACGCCGCGCTGTTCACCATCTTCTCGATCAACGGCGAACGCTGCACCGCCGGCTCGCGCATCTTTATTCAGCAGAGTATTTATCCGGAGTTCGTCAAGCGCTTCGCCGAGCGCGCCAACCGCCTGCGCGTGGGCGATCCGACCGATCCGAATACCCAGGTCGGCGCGCTGATTAGCCAACAGCACTGGGAGAAAGTGTCCGGTTACATTCGCCTCGGCATCGAAGAGGGGGCCACCCTGCTGGCCGGCGGCGCGGATAAGCCGTTCGACTTGCCGGCGCATCTGAAAGCCGGCAACTTCCTGCGCCCGACGGTACTGGCGGATGTCGACAACCGCATGCGCGTCGCCCAGGAAGAGATTTTTGGCCCGGTCGCCTGCCTGCTGCCGTTCAAAGACGAAGCGGAAGGGCTGCGCCTGGCTAACGATGTGGAATACGGCCTGGCGTCGTATATCTGGACCCAGGACGTCAGCAAAGTGCTGCGTCTGGCGCGCGGTATTGAAGCCGGGATGGTGTTCGTCAACACCCAGAACGTGCGCGACCTGCGTCAGCCGTTCGGCGGCGTGAAGGCCTCCGGCACCGGCCGCGAAGGCGGCGAGTACAGCTTTGAAGTGTTCGCCGAAATGAAAAACGTCTGCATCTCGATGGGCGACCATCCGATCCCGAAATGGGGAGTCTGATATGGGTAAGTTAGCGTTAGCAGCAAAAATCACTCACGTGCCGTCGATGTATCTGTCTGAGCTGCCGGGGAAAAACCACGGCTGCCGCCAGGGCGCGATCGACGGACATAAAGAAATTGGCAAGCGCTGCCGCGAAATGGGCGTCGATACCATCATCGTGTTCGACACCCACTGGCTGGTCAACAGCGCCTACCACATCAACTGCGCCGACCATTTCCGGGGCGTCTACACCAGTAACGAACTGCCGCATTTTATTCGCGACATGACCTACGACTACGACGGCAACCCGGAGCTGGGCCAGCTCATCGCCGACGAGGCGGTGAAGCTCGGGGTACGCGCCAAAGCACACAATATTCCCAGCCTGAAGCTGGAGTACGGCACCCTGGTGCCGATGCGCTACATGAACAGCGATAAGCATTTCAAAGTGGTGTCTATTTCCGCCTTCTGTACCGTTCACGACTTTGCCGACAGCCGCAGGCTGGGCGAAGCGATCCTCAAAGCCATTGAGAAATATGACGGCACCGTGGCGGTGCTGGCCAGCGGCTCGCTGTCGCACCGCTTTATCGACGATCAACGCGCCGAAGAGGGGATGAACAGCTACACCCGCGAGTTCGATCATCAGATGGATGAGCGGGTGGTGAAGCTGTGGCGCGAGGGCAAATTTAAAGAGTTCTGCACCATGCTGCCGGAGTACGCCGACTACTGCTACGGCGAAGGCAACATGCACGACACGGTGATGCTGCTCGGCCTGCTGGGCTGGGATAAATATGACGGCAAGGTGGAGTTTATCACCGAGCTGTTCGCCAGCTCCGGCACCGGCCAGGTTAACGCCGTGTTCCCGCTGCCGGCGCAGGCGTAAGGGGGCCCCATGCCGCATTTTATCGCCGAATGTACCGACAACATCCGCGAGCAGGCCGATCTGCCCGGGCTGTTCGCCAAAGTCAACGAGGCGCTGGCCGCCACCGGCATCTTTCCGATCGGCGGGATCCGCAGCCGCGCCCACTGGCTCGATACCTGGCAGATGGCCGACGGTAAGCAGGATTACGCCTTTGTCCATATGACGCTGAAGATCGGCTCCGGGCGCAGCCTGGAGAGCCGTCAGGACGTGGGAGATATGCTGTTCGCGCTGATCAAATCCCACTTTGCCGCGCTGATGGAGAGTCGCTACCTGGCGCTGTCGTTCGCCATGGAAGAGCTCGACCCGACGCTGAACTACAAACAGAACAACGTGCACGCGTTATTTAAATAATGTGCAAATTGCCCGGTGGCGCTGCGCTTACCGGGCCTACAACGGCCATGAATTTGTAGGCCGGATAAGCGAAGCGCCATCCGGCAATACAATGCCACAGGAATCTCTATGCTCGATAAACAGACCCGAACCCTGATTGCCCAGCGGCTGAATCAGGCCGAAAAACAGCGTGAACAGATCCGCGCGATCTCGCTGGATTATCCGTCGATCACCATTGAGGACGCATACGCCGTCCAGCGCGAGTGGGTCGAGATGAAGATCGCCGAAGGCCGCGTACTCAAAGGCCACAAGATCGGCCTGACCTCAAAAGCCATGCAGGCCAGCTCGCAGATCAGCGAGCCGGACTACGGCGCGCTGCTTGACGATATGTTCTTCCACGACGGCAGCGATATCCCCACCGACCGCTTTATCGTTCCGCGTATCGAAGTCGAGCTGGCCTTCGTGCTGGCCAAACCGCTGCGCGGCCCGAACTGCACGCTGTTTGATGTCTACAACGCCACCGACTTCGTTATTCCGGCGCTGGAGCTTATTGACGCCCGCTGCCACAACATCGATCCGGAAACCCAGCGCCCGCGCAAAGTGTTCGACACCATTTCCGATAACGCCGCCAACGCCGGGGTGATCCTCGGCGGCCGCCCGATTAAACCCGACGAGCTGGATCTGCGCTGGATCTCCGCCCTGCTGTACCGCAACGGCGTGATTGAGGAGACCGGCGTCGCCGCCGGGGTGCTCAATCACCCGGCCAACGGCGTGGCCTGGCTGGCCAACAAGCTGGCGCCGTACGATGTTCAGCTCGAAGCCGGGCAGATTATTCTCGGCGGCTCCTTTACCCGTCCGGTACCGGCACGCAAGGGCGATACCTTCCATGTCGACTACGGCAATATGGGCGCCATCAGCTGCCGCTTTGTCTGAGGAGAGCAACATGAACAACGCTTTTAAAGCGGCGCTCAAGGCCGGGCGTCCGCAAATCGGCCTGTGGCTTGGGCTGTGCAGTAGCTACAGCGCCGAACTGCTGGCCGGCGCCGGCTTCGACTGGCTGCTGATCGACGGCGAACATGCGCCCAACAATGTACAAACGGTGCTGACCCAGCTTCAGGCCATCGCGCCCTACCCTAGCCAGCCGGTGGTCCGCCCATCGTGGAACGACCCGGTGCAGATCAAACAGCTATTGGATATCGGCGCGCAAACCCTGCTGGTGCCGATGGTTCAGAACGCCGACGAAGCGCGGCTGGCGGTCAGAGCCACCCGCTACCCGCCCGCCGGCATGCGCGGCGTCGGCAGCGCGCTGGCCCGCGCCTCGCGCTGGAACCGCGTGCCGGATTATCTCCACCAGGCCAACGACGCCATGTGCGTCCTGGTACAGATTGAGACCCGCGAAGCGCTGAAAAATCTGCCGCAGATCCTCGATGTCGACGGGGTGGACGGGGTGTTTATCGGCCCGGCGGACCTCAGCGCCGATATGGGTCACGGCGGCAATCCGCAGCACCCGGAAGTACAGGCCGCCATTGAAGATGCCATCCAGCAAATCCGTCAGGCCGGTAAAGCGCCGGGGATCCTGATGGCCAATGAACAGCTGGCGAAGCGCTATCTCGAACTGGGCGCGCTGTTCGTCGCCGTCGGCGTCGATACCACCCTGCTGGCCCGCGGCGCAGAAGCGCTGGCGGCCCGGTTTACCCACACCGCAACGACCACAACCGATAACAATAAATCCGTCTATTGAACGGATAATGTGGAGCGCAACATGACTACCTCTACCCTGCAACACAATGATAATAAATCCGTTGAAGTAGAAAACCGGGTGATCAAAAAGCTGTTCCGCCGCCTGATCACCTTCCTGTTCGTTCTCTTTGTTTTCTCATTTTTGGACCGCATTAATATCGGCTTCGCCGGCCTGACGATGGGCAAAGACCTCGGTCTGACCTCCACCATGTTCGGCCTGGCGGCGACGCTGTTCTACGTCACCTACGTACTGTGCGGGATCCCCAGCAATATCATGCTGGCGAAAGTTGGCGCGCGCCGTTGGATCGCCGGGATCATGGTGGTCTGGGGGATCGCCTCGACCTGTACCATGTTCGCCACCAGCCCGCATACGCTGTACATCCTGCGCATGCTGGTCGGCATCGCCGAGGCTGGTTTCCTACCAGGGATCCTCGTCTATCTGACCTGGTGGTTCCCGGCCTACCATCGCGCCCGCGCCAACGCCCTGTTTATGATCGCCATGCCGGTGACGATGATGCTCGGCTCGATACTTTCCGGCTATATTCTGGCGCTCGACGGCCTGTGGAACCTGAAGGGCTGGCAGTGGCTGTTTCTGCTGGAAGGCCTGCCATCGGTGGTGCTTGGCGTCGTCACCTGGTTCTTCCTCAACGACACGCCGGATAAAGCCAACTGGCTGGATAACGAAGAGAAACAGGCGCTGAAGGCGATGATCGATCGCGAACGGGAACATGCGGCGATCGTCCCGGCTTCGCCGCGTTCCACGCTGCGCGAAGTCCTGACGCCAGCGGTGCTGATGTATACCCTGGCCTACTTCTGCCTGACCAATACCCTCAGCGCCATTAATATCTGGACGCCGCAGATCCTGCAGAGCTTCAACACCGGCAGTAGCAACATCATGATTGGCCTGCTGGCGGCGATCCCGCAGTTCTGCACCATTTTCGGCATGATCTGGTGGAGTCGCCGCTCCGACCGGCGCAAAGAGCGCAAGATGCATACCATCCTGCCCTACCTGTTCGCCGCGGCGGGTTGGCTGCTGGCTTCGGCAACGCACCACAGCCTGATCCAGCTGATCGGCATTATTATGGCTTCGGTGGGATCCTTTACCGCGATGGCCATTTTCTGGACCACCCCGGATCGGGTGATCAGCCTGCAGTCGCGCGCGGTGGCGCTGGCGGTGATCAACGCCATCGGCAACGTCGGCTCTGCCGTCAGCCCGCTGTTGATCGGCATTTTGCGTGATACCACCGGCAGCTTTAGCTCCGGGCTGTGGTTTGTCGCCGGACTGCTGATCGTCGGCGCGCTGGTGCTCACCCGCATTCCAATGAGCCAGCGTGAGGACGCCGCCGCCGCGCCGGGCTTAGCGGCGCAAAAAGGCCACTAAGGAGCGGGTATGTGTCAGCATTCCATCGCCAACATCGACATCAATAAAGATTACGACGAGAGCCTGGGTACCGAAGAGGTGCACTATCAGTCGTTTGCCCGTATGGCGGCCTTTTTTGGCCGCGACATGCAGGCGCATCGCCACGACCGCTATTTTCAGATGCACTTTCTTGATACCGGGCAGATTGAGCTGCAGCTTGATGACCATCGCTACTCGGTGCAGGCGCCGCTGTTTGTGATAACGCCGCCTTCGGTGCCGCACGCCTTTATTACCGAGTCCGATAGCGATGGTCACGTGTTGACGGTGCACGAAGAACTCATCTGGCCGCTGCTGGAGGTGCTTTATCCCGGCACGCGGGAGACCTTCGGCCTGCCGGGGATCTGCCTGTCGCTGGCGGATAAACCCGACGAGCTGGCGGCGCTGGCGCACTACTGGCAGCTGATTCGCCGGGAATCTACCGCCCAGTTGCCGGGGCGCGAGCATACCCTGGCGCTGCTGGCGCAGGCGGTCTTTACCCTGCTATTGCGTAACGCAAAGCTCGACGATCACGCTGCCAGCGGCATGCGCGGCGAGCTGAAGCTATTCCAGCGCTTTAACCAGATGATCGACAGCCACTACCATCAGCACTGGACGGTACCGGATTACGCCAGGGAGCTGCACCTGACCGAATCGCGGCTGACCGATATCTGTCGCCGCTTTGCCAACCGTTCGCCGAAGCGGCTGATATTCGACCGCCAGCTACGCGAGGCGAAGCGGCTGCTGTTGTTTTCCGATAGCGCGGTTAATGAGATAGCCTGGCAGCTGGGGTTTAAAGATCCCGCTTATTTTGCGCGCTTTTTTAGCCGCCAGGTCGGCTGCTCGCCCAGCAGCTACCGGGCGCAAAAAGTACCGGTATCGTAAGTCCCCGCTGGCGCTGCGCCTGCCGGACGATGGCCCACAGATCGGGTCAGCGCCGCGCCAGCCGGCAAAAGCTGCAGAGATCACAAAATTCACTCCCGCCTGAAAAGTACCCGTCGTTGTCGCAAACGTCCCTTCACGACAAGCGCAATAACCGCTTCAATTAAACAACAAAAACAAAACATATATTTAACATTATTTTCCGATAAATACTGAAGAGGCCCCTATGAAACCTGAAGATTTCCGCGCCGACGCGAAACGCCCGTTAACTGGCGAAGAATATTTAAAAAGCCTGCAGGATGGCCGCGAAATTTATATCTACGGCGAGCGCGTGAAGGATGTCACCACCCACCCGGCCTTCCGTAACGCCGCGGCTTCTGTCGCCCAACTGTACGATGCGCTGCACAAACCGGAGATGCAGGATTCCCTGTGCTGGGGCACCGATACCGGCAGCGGCGGCTACACCCATAAATTCTTCCGCGTGGCGAAAAGCGCCGACGATCTGCGCCAGCAGCGCGACGCCATCGCCGAATGGTCGCGCTTAAGCTACGGCTGGATGGGCCGCACCCCGGACTATAAAGCCGCCTTCGGCTGCGCGCTGGGCGCCAACCCGGCGTTTTACGGCCAGTTCGAGCAGAACGCCCGCAACTGGTACACCCGCATTCAGGAAACCGGCCTGTACTTTAACCATGCGATAGTCAACCCGCCGATCGACCGCCACAAGCCGGCTGATGAAGTGAAGGATGTTTACATCAAGCTGGAAAAAGAGACCGATGCCGGGATCATCGTCAGCGGCGCGAAAGTGGTCGCCACCAACTCGGCGCTGACCCACTACAACATGATCGGCTTCGGCTCCGCACAGGTGATGGGCGAGAACCCGGACTTCGCGCTGATGTTCGTCGCGCCGATGGATGCCGAAGGGGTTAAGCTTATCTCCCGCGCCTCCTATGAGATGGTCGCCGGCGCGACCGGGTCCCCGTACGACTATCCGCTCTCCAGCCGTTTCGACGAGAACGACGCGATTTTGGTCATGGATAAAGTGCTGATCCCCTGGGAGAACGTGCTGATTTACCGCGACTTTGACCGCTGCCGTCGCTGGACCATGGAGGGCGGTTTCGCCCGCATGTATCCGCTGCAGGCCTGCGTGCGCCTGGCGGTGAAACTGGACTTTATCACCGCCCTGCTGAAGCGTTCTCTGGAATGTACTGGTACCCTCGAATTCCGCGGCGTGCAGGCCGACCTTGGCGAAGTTGTGGCGTGGCGCAACATGTTCTGGGCGTTAAGCGATTCCATGTGCTCGGAAGCGACGCCGTGGGTCAACGGCGCATGGCTGCCGGATCACGCCGCGCTGCAGACCTATCGCGTGATGGCCCCGATGGCCTACGCCAAGATCAAAAACATCATCGAGCGCAACGTCACCAGCGGCCTGATTTATCTGCCGTCCAGCGCCCGCGATCTGAACAACCCGCAGATCGACCAGTATCTGGCGAAGTACGTGCGCGGCTCCAACGGTATGGATCACGTTGAACGCATCAAGATCCTCAAACTGATGTGGGACGCCATCGGCAGCGAATTCGGCGGCCGCCACGAGCTGTATGAAATCAACTACTCCGGTAGCCAGGATGAGATTCGCCTGCAGTGTCTGCGCCAGGCGCAGAGCTCCGGCAATATGGACAAGATGA
>OGUE01000080.1_pt1 | contig 52723 bp, 60 predicted proteins | sample 1574111 | NCBI WGS metagenome assembly OGUE01 (sample SAMN03295833, study PRJEB24534) | human gut metagenome | isolation source: fecal sample 1 from infant 5 | host: Homo sapiens | place: USA: Pittsburgh, PA | collected 2014-07 | reverse complement strand
GCGAACCACTTAAAGGCCTGAGAAACCTTTAAGAAGCGTTAATAATTGTTATATTAAACAAGCAAAAAAGCATCTTATTTTCACTAGAAAATGGGGTGTTTTTTTGTTTTATAATGTTTAATATAAAACTACGCAATATTCTTTTTTTAATTTAAATAAATTATAACAAAACTTTTCTACGAGAACAACCGTTCTCCATATACTTTTGTTAAATTTTTTTCATAATTTTTTCATTTACTGAATTTATCTACATTATACCACATATTTTTATTCACAAATACTTTTTTTTATTATTTTATCCACAAATTAGAATAAAGCTCCTAAGAAATTTCTTAGGAGCTTTATTATCTATTTATTGTTTAAATACAAAAAATTAATTAAAGAGTTCTTATAAATGAAAAGTTGGTTTATTAATTACATTATATCAAAATACTCAAAACATTGTCCATACTTTTTAATTAAACATAATCATATATCTTTTTCAATAACTTTTATAAAAAGTCTTATAACTTAATATAAGAATAAAAGACTTAGTACTATTTTACTAAGTCTTTTAGGGTGCAGTTGCCACTTATTGCTGCAAATCAAAAAGGTTGAACTTTTTTTAGAGAAAACTCTTAATAAAATTATACAAACCTATTAATATTTTGTCTATTACTTATTTCTTATAATAAAAATAAAGAACTTGATATAAATATATCAAGTTCTTTACCATAGAAAACTTACAGTTTCTCCCAAAATAGAGTGATACTTGCAAACTTCTAGCTACACTAAGTATATAATTTTCTGAATGTTTTGTCTATATATTTTTGTAGGATTTTTATCACCTTTTATTTTCTTTAAACATTCTAACTCTGTCCATTTTACTGATTTCTACTCTATCATTTTTCTTATCTAAATCTCTTTTTATTCGTGATATTTTATTTTGTTCTTTCTTTACTTTATCCATATTCTTTATTATATATTTTCTCTTATTGCTATTACTTCTCTTTACAACATCTTCATTCTTTTCTCCTGGTTTATTACTTATAGTTGCTTTATTATTTACTTTATTATTTACTTTATTTAATCTTTCATTGATATTACTCTTATCATTTTCCTCCCTATTCACCTTTTCATCAATATTTTCTTTCTCTACTTCTTCTTTTTCAACATAGCTATCTTTATTATTTTTACCAGGTATTTTATCATACATAACAGCTACTCTATCTTTTTCTTTAGCGTTCTTTTCCTTAATTCTCTCACTTAGATTAACACTTTCATTCTTTTTATCTTGTATATTATCCTTTATAGCTGATTTTTTATTTAATTTATCTATTCCCTCATTAATACTGTTCTTACCATTATTCTTTTTCTCTTTAACTATCTTTGCATTACTTTCGTCTTTACTTACTTCTTCTTTTTTAACATAGTTATCTTTATTATTTTTACTAGGTATTTTATCATTCATAACAACTACTCTATCTTTTTCTTCAGCCTTCTTCTTAATTCTTTCATTTAGATTAACACTCTCTTTCTTTTTCTTAATACCATCACCATCATCTTCACTCCTATTATTCTTATTAACTATATTTATATATTCATCTGAAGCCTTTCTTTGTTTATTACTATTCTCAAAACTTTCTTCCTCACTATTTTTATTAGATTCTCTATTCTTCTTCTCTTTAAAATTGTTTAATGTTCTTCTTACTTTATCATCAGCACTTAATATTCCTGATGCTACAACATGAGCTCCTTTTTCTACTCCTTTTCTAGTTCTTTCTCTTACATTACTTACAGTTTCTTTTGCTTTTTCTCCACCTTTTTCAGCCATTTTATCTGAATATTGGCTTGCTTTTCTCCATACTCCATTTCCACTTGAATGTACTTTCTTTTGAATATCCATTATAAGTTTAAATATCTGCTTTCTCATCATTATTATTCCTAAAAATATTAATGCTTGAATAAAGCTAATAAACATCCATCCATAACTACTATTTGTTATAGATTTAATTGTTGTTGCTATAAGTGAATCTACTTGAATTATTACTCCCAAGAAAAATGAAATTACAACAATACCAAACTGTGATCCTACTATCTGCATTCCGAAATTCTTCACCATATTAATTCCTCCGAATGATGGAACCATCGAAACTAGCAGTATAAACGGTGTTAAAAATATTAATACAAAGGTAAATATCTGAAATACTAACTGCACTAGAGCAATAATAGTCATAATTCCTGTCTTAAACCCGTTTATTCCTATAAGAAATATTGATGGTAATATCCTATCTCCACCTGAAGTGTCAGAAAATAATGTTTTATCATTTGAATTATGATTATCTATTATCTTTTGTCTTTCATCACTATCTATATCTAATGATAATATTTGCTCATATTCTTTATCACTTAACTTATTTTCTGCCTCTAGAGTTTTCCAAGGCTCATGAACTAAGTTATACCATAATTCTCCTGATACTTCTGATATCTTATTATCCAAATCATATGCTTCACTTTTTCCACTAGATGCAATAGATAAAACTGCACTTGTCCCTATACTTTTAGACATATTAGTTGTTACTGATATTAACTTAGATGCATTACTTGCTATAAAAATAGCTAATGTAGTAGCAATTATTATATAACTAAATCTTGATATAAATTCACTCATATTCTTTCTAGCCATAGATACTATTACAAATATCATTGAAATAACTACTACTAATCCAAAATAGCTATCAAATATTCCATTTTTTAAGGATTTCATTATATTATCTACTACTCCACCAAATATATCTGAAAGATTCGTACCAAATGCAAATGAAAAGGCCACAATCATTAAATAAGTTATGATTGTAACCCCATCAAAACATAAATTGGCTATAAAGTTTACTGTCTTATCCCACCAATCGAAAGCACCAAAAGATGCATCTAAATGATAGTTTCCTCTAAACTTTTCTGATAAAAACTTTGTTTTACTTCCACTTAACTTATCAAAACTTTCTGGACTTCCTATTGAGTCCATTATTTCTTTAACACCTGCATTCGTAACTTCGGACAAAGCATAAAGTACCAGCGCAATAACTGTTAACATTAATGTTAGTTTAAAAAACTTGAATATATTAAAGTTCTCTATTTCATATACTACTTTTGACTTCAGCTTATCAACTATATCTTTTGTATTTATTTTATTCATTCTCTTACTTATTATTTTCATTTTACACATCTTCAGCTCCTCCCATATCAAACTTATAGAGCTCATAACTTTCTATTAATCCACATACAAGATTTGTATAATTGGGATCAGTAGCATATCCCGCATTATGTATAGCCATAACTTGCTCTTTATAATTAGCAGCTTCAAAAACTCCCGCTTTTTCATATCTAGGATTCTCTCTTAAAAACTTTCCATGATCCAATACTGAATCTTCCCATTTTTCATAGACACGCCATTTTGAAATTATATGTATAATTCCTCCATTAACATGCTCTATTGTAGGAAGCTCTAATATAGGGCCTGTCCAACTGGAGTCTGCCTTTATTCCAAATAAATTATTCGCTTGTATTGCTAATCCTGACTTTCCCCAAGCCGACTCTAATATTGCTTGTGCTATAGTTACAGATGGATATACTCCATACTCTTTGTACGTATTCATTGCAACTAAAGCTACTGCATCAATAAATTCTTTTTGAGTTTCTGATGGTATAATTGAACCACTTTCTCCAGATGAAGAATTCCCTCCATTTCCTGATAACATAACAAAAAATAATAAGATCAAAATAAAAGGAGCAGCAAAATTTAATATTGCTCCTCCAATTAAAAACTTTTTCAATTTTATTCACCACCTTGTGGTGTTTCGATACTTTCTTTTTCCTCTTTCTTTTTAGGAGTTGTACTAAAGGCTGTTATAAACTCGTCTAAGACAGCATCAAAAGTCAGTTTACCAACTCTACCATCTAAATCTCTAAACATACACTCTCTATTTTCTAAACTCATTATTTGACCTATATTGTATTCTGAAACATCTATTTTTAAGTATTCACACATTCTTTTTGCTTCTTCTACTTCTTTTGTTCTAAAACAGAACTTATAAGAAATTGTATTTTTTATTTTATCTGAAGGTATATCTAAAACTGAATGACCATTAAATATTGTTCCTGTAAATAAAGATCTTCCCATTCTAGTTAGGAAATCTAATAATTTTATTCCACCAGGCATACTTTTTATAGCCCATGATTCATCAAATAGAATAGTTTTAAACTCTCCAACATCCATCATTGCAAATCTCTTGGCAAAATGCCCCATAACTCCAAATAACACTTTTGATAACTTTTCTTTAGGTGTATATTGACTTTCTGGAACTTCACTATCAGGAAGCTCTAAATTGTCTATTTGAAGTATGTTAATTCTATTGTTAAAATTAATAGCCTTCTCTGTTCCATCACCAATTAATAATTTAGCCATCCCTACATCTTCAAAAGTTCTAAGCCTTCTTGCTAACTTTTCTGCTTTTTCAAACAACTTATCATTTTTATCAAACTCATCTAGACATTTAATTACTAATTGCATTGATGGTTTGTCTGACACTTTAACCTTTGATAAAACCTCACTTATTATTATATACTCATCATCATTTACCGCTATATTGCAAAGACCTGTTATTATATCTAAAGCAAGATCTGCTGCTTCCTCAATATTATTCCTATATTTTTCACTATTTTTATCTGATGATGACTTATATATATTAAATGGATCCATTACACCTTTATATTCATCACCTGAAGATAATCGTACGATACTTATTAAATCAGCTAACCAAGGTATATGCTTAGCCCACTCACTTCTTTCAGCCTTAGGATCTATTATAAGGGCATATCCCCCATATATAACATTTAAAATAGTAATAAGATTAGCATTAAATGACTTTCCATATCCTAAATTCCCGTAAAACGTAGCGCATGCAGATTGATTTTCTAGACATGCTCTTTTCATGTCAAGTAATACCTTTGTAGATAATGGTCCTGTAAATCCTATATACTTTCCAAACTCGTCTCCAAGTATATTACTTGCTCCTATTCCCATACTCGCTACGCTACTTATAGACACAAGTCGTTTATAGTCTTCTGTATATCTTCCTGTCCCTGGTATCATATCCATATACATTTTATATTGATCAGTTACTGGCCTAACAATTTCATACTCTCTATCAGAAAAATACTTTTTCAATTCATCTACTCTTTTTTCTAGCTTATCTAAATTATCTGCAGATACACAAAAGTTTAATGACATCTTCATAAGCACTTTATTAGCATAAAGTTCCGCTTCCATATCTTCAATTTCTTCCCTAGCTTCGTATACCTTTGTCTCAACAGAATATTCTTCACCTGCATTTTCAAATTCTGCTACAATAGGTTTCTTCAGCTCCTTACATTCTTTTTTACTTTCTTCTTCATCTAATGGTGTTATGTGTATACATGTCTCTATAGGGAAAGTAAGCTCCTGCATATAGTATAAAAACTCACTATTTTCTGTAAATTCTAAGTCAGGTATTTCAGAAAATGTTAAAAAACTTTGATAGCTTGTACCATAATCACTTACAAACTCAATATATCTATCTTTTGGCTTCATCTTTCCAGCAAATAGACACTTTATATCATTCCCATCAGGTATTAACTCTATATCCTCACCTTTTTGCTTATAATATGCTTTAGGATTAAAATTAGTTGATTTAATTTCCTCATCAATTCCACGTCTATTTATTCTTTTATATAAAAGCTGTAATTCTTTAGATTTCAATACTCTAAGATTAACATTAACAGATACTTTCCCTTTAAAAACCTTTATAGCCTTTTCAAAAGCTCTTATTTTACTATCCAATACTTTTATCCTTTGTTTGCCCAGAAAACCCTCTATGGCCTTCTGTGGCGATTTTAAAGCATATTCATATACATCTCTTATATTAGTTATTACTTCGCTTAATTTATTTTCTTCCAATTTTATAAATAAATACGTTCTATATTCTGTAACTTCATCTTCTACACGTCTAATTTCTTCTCCTGTTATAGTATTTATAAAAGTTCGTTCTCTTTTCTTATCCTCTAAATATTCAACTATAGTTTCTGTATGCAACTGAGCTATTTCTTTTAAAGGATCTTCAGATTTAATTTCTTTATAATTTTTTGATAAAATATTTTTATAATCTTTCCTCTTAGGAACGATTAATATTTTAGCATCATTTTTTAGCTCCCTTAAGAAAGCTATTAAGTTTCTTAGAATACTTTCTTTTTCTTGTTTGCTTCTATTCTCATAATCATATCCAACTAACTCATATCCAGCCCAACATCCGTTATCGCTAAATATAAGATTATCTTTATAATACTTTATTGGAAATTGATACATATTTATCACCTACCATTCTAATTTTCTTTAATAAAAAAAGAAGAACACCATTTAAAGTGCTCTTCTCTAATCTTTCATAGCAGCTCCTTTCATATATTTTTTAATATATGTGCACTACTAGAAGATATAAAAAAACTTATGTCATGTATATTTTAACTTGTCTCTTAGTAATTTTCATCATAAAAATCACTCCAACATTTACTAGAAAACAGTACTACTCAAATATTAACTCATATATTAATCCCTATCTATTTCCCACTTAACAATTTCACCAGTTATTGCATTTATCTCAAAATCAAACTTAAGCTTGTCTTTTACAATCTCACCTTTATATACTTTTACTCTATCTTCTCCGTCATATTCTATCTCTGAGACATTTCCTCCGCCTGATTTCTCTAAAGCTATCTCTTTTATCTTTTCAATTCCTAATATTTTACTTTCTTCTTTATTTGATTGAATATCTAATTTATTTTTATTATTTAACGTTCTTTTAGTAAAAAAGTTACATCCAATTGACATAGATAAAAAAATAATTATAATTATGACAAGTATTTTTTTCATAAAAACTCCTCCTAAGTTATTTTTACGAAATTTTATCATATGTAATATTTAGTATGCAATAAAAAAGAAGAACACCCTTTAAAGTGCTCTTCTCCTAACTTTCATAGTAGCTCCTTTCATATTTTTTGTGTGTGATTCTAAAATATGTTTACAAAAACTTCTATTCTATATCTACTTATCTTAACTTATTTATTTGTCTATATTATTACAAAACTGCTAAAAAAACTGAATTTCCTTTATTTCATTAGATATCTTAAATCTTTCTAACGTTTTATTTTTTATTATTAAATATTCAATATAACCTAAATAATATTTAAATAAAGTCTTCCCATCTTTTTTAGTCTTTCTAAGCAATCTAGTTACCAAATATGGTATACCTAAATACTTTATAGATCCTACTAATGGAATAGGTACTAGATACATAATAAACATAGTTCCTAAAAATATCATAGCTGGTACTGTTTCTATTGGACCAACCGGTGATTTAATATTCCAGAACTTATATATTTTAGGCTCTATTGTATAAACCTTGTTATAATACCTTATTTTTATATTTCTTTCTTCCATGTAATCACCTATTTAAGCCCAGTTATATTTAATAACCATTCTGCTATAGTTTTTGCAAATTCAGGATCAGTTATAAACACCATAACTATTCCACCTAAAACTACAGTAACTACTATTGCAACAATATTTTTCTTTGATATATATTTTACAATAGCTCCTATCATTATTACCCCTGCTATTGGTAGTATCTGTGTCTTAAACCAACTTGCTAAATCCACTCCTGGATTGGGTACAGCATAAGCTGGCACAGCAACTAATAAATTCATCATTAATCCCATTACTAAAACTTGTAGTCTGTTAATTCCTTTAGTTATTGTTTTTACTTTATTTAATAATTTTTTCATACTTAATCAACCTTCCTTACATCTAATTTTCTTTTAAATTTGTTGTTCTTGTATTCATCTCTGATATAAGATACTTATCATCTTTGTACTCTAAATTGATATTGATCTTTTGTCTTAATTCTTTTCCTGAGTTATTAACCTTATATACTAAAATCGCTTGGTACTTATTACTTCCTAGATCATATACTTTTATACTCTCGATTTCTTTAAAGGTACTATTTCCACCAACAGCTTTTATGCTTCCTGGCTTAATAAGAAAATAATCAACTTGAGTTTGTTCTTCTTCATAATAAGCCTTTAAAAATTGATTTATACTTCCCTTTATATCTTCCTGGATATTGTAATCTGCAGATGAAGCTCCAAGAGTATTATCTACTCTCTTATATTCAGGAAGTGTTGGCTCTCCAATAAGTAGCGGTAAGTCCTCAACAATCATATTTCCAAGCTTATCAACAAATATAGGAACCTTTATATAAACATCTTTTAATGTTGTGTCATATTGTTTTTTATTCTTGTCAGTTATTCCTTCTTGTCCAGGCTTTTCTGTTTTTATTTGCGCAATACCATGTACAAATACATCCACTTGATTATCACTATACTTTTCAATATTATAAGCTCTTACTTCGTCAGGAATCATATATCCTGTAGCATCAACTGTTTCAGCCACTGAATTTTGCATATACTTACTAAGTCTTTTTATATAATCATCCTTTCCGTCTATATAGATAGTGAAATATTCTCTAGCAAAACTTTCTGCAAAAGAAAAAGCCCTACTTTCTAATAAATTTCTTTCAGAAAGTTGGACTAAAAACTCATCTTGTTCTTTTTTTATTTCCTTAACAGGATCTGCTTTTATAATTGTACCTATTCCCCTTATAAAAATAAGAATTATAAAGGCCCAAATTATAAATCTTAAAACCTTTATACCAGTATCAGTTTTTAGCTTAACTGGCTTATCTAATATCCTTTCCTTTAAACTCTTCTTTTCTCCCTTTTCTTTATTCTTATCCTCCTTTTTCTTTTTAGCTTCTTCATTCTGAAGATTTTTCTTTTTATTGAAAAACTTCATCTTATCACCTTCCTTTACGTTTATTTTTATAAAAAATAGATTAGTATAAACTAATCATAATCTTGATCAAACTCTCTCATACAATCTTCACTTTCCTGAATATCATGATTGTACTTATTGTCTAAATACATACTTTCATCAACATACTTTTCTTTATTATTATCTAAAGAATCTGCGATAGTATCTAAATCTAAAAGGTCTGGATCTGCTCCATTTTCTATCATCTTCTTTTCTTTTAGTCTTTTCTTAAAGAAAATTAAGTTCTTTAACTTTTCTATAATAGCTTTTAATGAAATTCTATTTACTCTAAACCTTTTTTCTTTTTTACTTTTTCTTTCTATGTGTGAAGTCTTTCCACTTATTAATTCCTCACCATCATATCGTCCCACATCTCCTCCAACTAAAAGTCTATCTCCTGGAACTTTTAACTTTTTAACATCTCTATCATCCTGGAAGAAATAACCCTGGAATACTTCCATGTCTCCACCATTTTGATAAATCATTCTTCCACCAATCTTAGGTAATTGAGCTGCTGCAGTATTACTTAAAACAATTTCTGATGCTGGCCCATCTGCTACTCTTCCACATATTCTACCAGTAACATTAGTCTTTATTTGTCCTGATATTATCTTTGCATCAGGTCTTTGAATACCTAAAAGCATATGAATCCCTGTAGCTCTGCTTACTCTCGCAAAAGTTGATAAAGCTCCTTCTATATACTTGGTTACTTCTAATTCTTCTTCACTCAAACCTGTTTTATCTAATACTTCACCAAGCTCATCTATAACAAGAAGTACTCTATACATTCTTTTATTGCTCTTTTTGTTGTAGTCTATTATATTCTTAGCACCTAATCTACCAAGTTCAGCTTGCCTTAATTCATTTTCTTTTATTAATGTTTTCAATTCTTTGGCTAAGCTCTTTTTATCCGTTATTGTCTCACCATATCTTCTATACTCTTCACCAAACTCCAGGCCTCCCTTAAAGTCTACGAATATAACCTTATGGCCTTTTGCTATGAACTGCCATAAAATGCTTCTTATAATTACTGATTTACCAGATCCAGTAGCCCCTGCTGCTATGAAATGAGGATCTTTATTAAAATCTGCAGTTATTTCTTCAAGTTCATTTCTTCCTAATGAAACAACTCCATCCTTTTCTTTTATGTAATCATCACTCCATAAAAGGACATTTCCATCATCACCAGGCATTGATATTGTTCCTGGAACAGTTTTTATAATAACTATATCTTTTCTCTTACCTTGCTTTATCTCTTTTATTGTAAGATTCATTACTGTTTCTATATCTTCAGCTTTTTTCTTCCACTCAGATAAATTTACAAACCCTTTGAAAGTGTATATTTCATACCCTTTTTTATCAGTTTGTTTGCTTAATAATACAGGAACTTGTCCATCTTTCCCAATAATCTTAGCTCTTTTTAAATTTTCAGATACCTTCTTATTGCCACCAGTTCCTGATATTATTTTTAAATAAAATAAAGGAGATAATAAACCTAAATAATAGATTACATATCTCACTACTTCTTTTACTTCAAATATTTTATTTTTATTAACTACTAGGAATATTGGTATTAAAAAACTTAATAAAAATCCTATTAAAAATTTCTTTTGATTTAACCTTTTAGCTCCAAAGAATGCTCCAAAAAATAAGTTCTTTATGATATATCCTATTTGCCTAATTACATTTTCTAAAGCTCTATTCGCATCATCTTCCCAACTCATTTTATCACTCCTTTTACTTAATATACTCTATAGTACTCATTTATGTAGTATCTTATTTTCTTTATATCATCCTCACTAAGCTCATAGTCTTTAGGATTATTTCCATTTAAAGAGCCAATATAAACCTTACTAGTAAGCTCTTTCATACCATAAATGTGATTTTTTTCATAAATTTCATCCAAACATCCAACTAACCACCATCTAATATTTCTAGAATTGCTTATTCTTTCTCTAGATAGTCTTACTATTATTTTCACTATAATCCTAGTTTGCAATACTAAAAGAACTCCTTTTATTATCTTCCATATTACTAAAATAAAAAAAAATGTTATCATAATAATTAAGATTATTCTAACTACTACACCACTAATTGTTTTCACCTCACTTTAATTATTTTTATGAAAGGATTATTTATATGAAAATTTTAATTGAATATTTTAAAGAAAATAAAGATGCTATTTTAGCAGCTATATCACTTTTTTCTTTACTATTTACACTTTTCATTAATATAAGTAGTTTCTACAAAAACAAGAAAACTGATTTTATGAAAAGTTCCGAATATATTTTTAAACACTTTTTTTCTCCTATATTCTTAAATCAAGATTATTATCAATATAAATCATTCATTTTTAGCAATGAAAAATTTCACAACTTTTTTATTCATAACTCTCATATATTTGATAATCATACTCGTATTCTTCTTCATGAGATTTTGCGACTTGAAGAGTATCTAAAAATTAATCCAATAAACTTTATACTTTTGGATAAATATAAAAAAACTAAAGATCAACTTTTTGAAAACATATGTAACATTTACTGCGACTATACAAATATCTTTTCCTATGAAAATAATTTAGTTAAACCTTTAATGTTTATGAATTCTATATTTCGATTTTTATTTTTATCATCAGTAATTGCTATTCTATTTTTTATAGTTGTTGCTCTACTTAACAACTATACATATTCCTTTTTAGGAATACTTTTTTCTATGATTTTTCTTTTTTCACTTATAGGTTTTATAATTATGAAATATGGAAAAAAACATAAATATAATCGTGACTTTTCTGACTTCACATTTTATATACCTTATACCTACTTAAAGAAAGATCAATCTTGCTATTGCTATAGTTGTAAAAAACATTTTATAGCTTATTCAGGTCTTAAAATAATATGTCCTCAAAAACATCGCTTTACAATTTTTAAAAGATGTAAAGATATAAACTTATTTTATTAATCTACTTCTATTCTTTTTGAATTTATATAAGAATATGATGTATCAATTTTTGAGTGTCTCATTGCTTCTTTTAATTCTTCTTCTAATATTTCTTTTTGTTCATCCTCAGGAAAATCTTTTGTATTTTCCTGTATTTCTTTTTCCACTAATTTAGAATAAGCACGTCTTAAATCATGACACTTAAATCTCAAACGTAATGCTTTCTTTTGCATTGCTATTTTAGAATAAAATACTTTTTCTTCTTCCAACTTATCTTCTAAAAATTCCTGAAGCTCTTTATACAAATAATCATCTTTTAAGCATTTTATTTCTGCAGCCTTTCCACCTTTTCCATTTAAAACTTTTAACGTTATTGTTTTATCAGAATTAAAAATAATATCTTGCTTTTTCAATTCAGATAATTCAAAGACTCTTAATCCTGATACAATCATTAATCTAAATCCAAGTTTATATTTTTTATCTCTTATAGTATTTATTTTTCTTTTAACTTCAGATAAAGAATATGGATCATATGGCCTATGTCTATTATTACTTTTTTCAGAAATAATTTTCTTTAATTCTGAACTAGAAAAGCAGTTAAATGTTTCTTCAAATTCTTTTAGAATTCTAATAACATTAACTGCTCTTGATAACTCAGTTTTATTTTTTATATTAACTAAATAATCATTTAAATTTTTATTATTTATCTCTTTTTTGTTAATAATAAAATGATTATATATTCTATTTAATGTGTTTTTATATTCACTTATAGTTCTATCTCTATACTCTTCTACTATTAACTTTTCTATTAATAATTCTTCTAGTTCACTTCTACTTTTCAATAACTCACTTCCTTCGTTATTGTACTTACAACTTATCTACTATCGTATCTAAGTTGTGGTATATATAGTATCTATCCATATACACCATAGTTCGTCATAACCATTCATTCATTACGCTAACGCTCCATTCACTCATTTATATTCCTCCTATGGTATATATGTATATATACATATATACCCCATTAGCTTTATGGGAATAAAATACTTGTAACCTCTTATTATATCTTTGTTTATATGAGTGTTACACTCACTACTATTAAATTATTTTTGTAACACTATTTGTAACACCATATGTTACCCCTATTGTAACACCTCATTTTACAGCTCTACTATTGAACTATTTAGCACTATTTTTCTTACCATATTCCCGTCTACTCTTACAACTTTACAAAATTTAATTTCACTTTTATTAGTGATTATTAATCCTAATTTCTTCATATATTTTAATTTTTCTTCAACTGGAAGGAATGGTTTTTTAGATAATAATTCTCTAAAATAATCATTATCTAAATATATTTTTCCTGGTCTTTCTATTATTTTTTCTGTAGCTTTATTTAGCAAAAATTTCGTTAAAGCTTCATGCTCATAATATAAACTTAGGAATATTTTTTTACCTTCATTTTTACTTTCTACTATCTCTTTAAATACAAAATAAGGCTCTAAATTTATCACATATTTTCTTACCCAACTGTTCTTTATCTTTACTTTTGAAGCATATCTTTTTTCATTTTTATTTGTCTTTATAAAGCCTATCTCTTTCCAAAATTTCATCTGATGTGATACGCTAAGTTCGTTATTTTCTGTAAGAATACTATGTAATTCTTCTTTATCTAAATATACTAAAAGTTCATTTTCTACAGGTGTTATTCCTATATCATTTTCAACTAATTCTTCAGATATTTTTATATAACTATCAATTAAATCTTGAAAGTCTTTTCTCATACTTTTTCCTCATTTTTAACTTTGTTTTCTTCACTTTTAATTAAAGAATTTATTCCTAAATCAATTAATTCATCAACTAATTCTGAGTTGTTTTCTATAAACTTATCTAGTTCTTTTTCTAACCATTCCTCATATGTTACACCATTATATTTAAGTATTTTTTCTACTCTCTTTTTCTTTTTGTCTAAAACTTTCTTAAGATTCTTTACAGCCATTTTTATTCCTCCAAGTCCTTTATTCTATTTAAAAATTCTAAAAATCTTTTTAAAGCTTATACCTTTAGTAAATCTAAAAATACCTTTACCACCATAAAATCTAATACCATTTTTATTTACTGATACTCTCATTCCTTTTCTTCCAGTACTTAATCCAACTCCACTTTTTGATGATAAATTTAAGTTTGTATTCTTACCTACTTTGAATGATTTTCTTAATGAAAATCCCACACTAAAACACTCCTTTCCTGACTTTTTATAAAAAAATAAAAGCTATTAATTAGCTTCTTTTGGCATCTTCTCCTAACTCTAATTCTTCATAGAGTAATACTCTTTTTATGGATCTATAAGCATCTAAATCTATTACAACTTTTCTTACTACCTTTCCATCTATGGTTACTCTTTTAGTACTTCTTATTTCATCCTTATCTGTTATTATAAACTTTGTTCCACGCCAAAAATCAAATTTTATATTTACTGGAACGAAGCTATCTTTCTCCAACATTTCTTTTAGTTCTAATCTTTCTATATATAAAAATTTATCACTCTTATCTACTATCCCTATATCATTATCTAATAAGTAATCTACTACCTTTACAAACTCACAATAAAATTTTGGTATATCATCCATATTTCTATCATACTGTCTAATAACATCTAGATACATTTTTTCACTCCTAACATCTTTATTTTATTGACTAAAAACATAATTATATGGCTCTAAATTTATAATATATGAATAATAATATTCTCTCTTTACTTTACCTGTAGAAGATTTAATTAACGTCATATTTTCTAATTCTTCAAGAACCTTCATCACTCTTTCTTCTCCAATTATCTCAGCTAAAAACTCTCTTACTTTGAATCTTTTTACTGCTAAAATCTGCTTTCCCTTTGCTATATACTTATCTGCAGTTGAAAACTTATCTATTATTTTTTTATATATGTATAGTAGTTCTTTAATTTTTAAAATAGCCATCTAAGACACTCTCCTTTCTTTCCCATTAGTCTTGTTTCTAATAACTAGTATTTCTTTCTTTTCTTCAGATGATAGCTTTTTTATAACTAACCAATTATCAGGATTTAACCTATTCTTTTTTATAATTATTTTCTCTTTTCTTTTTGGATTTCTCCCTTTCATATTAATCACTCCTAAAAAATAAATTAATTAAAATCAGTATTTCTCTTACTAACTTTAATTAATTTATTTAAAAAAGGTACTCATAGAGCACCTTTTAATACTTTATCTTCTTCTTTCTTTGGATCTTTCGTCATTGCACTAATAATTCTTTTATGAAGTCTCTTGTCTGTAACTATTACCTTTTCATAATCTATACCATGTTTATCTATTAACCCATGTAACTCTTCTCTTAATTTTTCCATTAAAATCACCTTTCTATTATCTATTTATCCTAAAAAAGTATCTTATCATATTTTAGATTTATTTTCATTTATAAAAGATTACTCTTCTCAACCCTTTACTATAATTGAATGTATTGAAATCTATCACTCCAAACACAATCCTCATATTCAATTTTACCTATTTCTTATGTCAAAAAAGTATGCTCTGGGAATACTTTTTTATTTCTATTCTATATAATTTTTCTGCCACTCAAAAATTATTTTTTCTAAATTTCTCTTTTTGTTTCTATTAGCTCTATATATACATATTAGTGAATTGATCATTTCCAAATCATTTTCATTTAATCTATTAAATTCTATATCATCTCTTAACTCGCTAATACTACTTATAATAGAGTATAAAACTCTTTTATTTTCCCAGCTATTATTCATGTAAAGTTCGTCTAATCCCCTATATGCTAAATTAACATAATAGCCAATTACTTTTCTTTCTTCTTCTTTTTCAAATTGTAACGATTGATTTTCCTCATCTTCTATTATATCTAGTGAATTAATCTTTTTTAATTTATTATAATTCTTACTCTCTTTGAATTTAACATACAAAATTATTGCTAATACTCCTATAACTATTAATACGGCTATAGAAATTATTCTAACCTCATCCATAACTTGCTCCTTCCTTTATAAACTAATAATTATCATTGTGGAAAGCATAATTGCTGGTACAAATGCTATATTCTTTCCTTCTTCAAACTCCAGTTTTTTCAGATTAAAATGTTTGTAGTTTAATACTGGCAGTAAAATGCTTGATATTAACATTATTAATAGTAATTTTATTAAAGGATTAATTGTATTTAATGCCACTATAAAATATCCAATAACAATAAACACTTCATTATCTCCTCCCGCATATGCTCCAGTAACATTAAATATAATGCTTATAAGTACAAAGAATATATAGGCTGTCACTCCTGGTATTGTATCTACTCCATTAATAACTTGACTTCCCCAAAATACTACTGATACCGCCATTGTTATATAATTAAAAAAGCAATAAACCTTCTGTATTTTGTAATCAATATAGGCTGATACAGTAAGGTAAATTAATAAATAATAATAAAACCAATAATAACTTGTCCCTTCATACTTAATATAAATAAATGTATTAAAAAGGAGTATTAGCATTGCTAATACTCCCTTTTCCTTATTTAACATTTTAAAACATACTTCCTCATCTACTTTTCCAAGTAGCTCTATAATAAAAAATACTATAAACATACTTATTATAGATAGAATCACACTCATATTTTTCTTTCCCTTTCTATTCTGGTAACCTAATTCTTGTTCTTAACTTATCTGTGATCTTCCCTTTAACCTGTAATGTTGGTTGTGCAATTTTCTTTTCTTCACCTTTAAAAGCTTCTACTGTAACACTATAGTTTCCACCAACTGCTTCTAAGGGAATAAAGAATTCATAGTCAATATTTTCTTCATCTTTAGGTGTTAAAACCATTTCTGTATTTAAGTTACTATCTAATTTTGATAATGCTTGTGGGAAAGTTATCTTTACCCTTTCAACTCCCCCTTGTAAATTTATCTTTAAAACTCCCTTTTCACCACCCATGAATATTGGATCATGAGGGGATAAAACTCTTTCTATGGTTGCTGAAACATCAAAATCATTAATTTCAATATTATCTTCTTGTGCATAATTTCCAACCCTATCATAAGAATTAAATTGTGCTATTATTTTCTTATACCCACTAGGAATAATACTTCTAATTTCTTTACTATCATAGTCTATTTCAAAAGTTAAATCATAGTATTCTATTCCATTTTCGGTCTTTACCTTAGTTCTTTCCTTTTCGGGTATATCTACATAATTATTTTTATTCTCTGCTTTAACTCTTAAATATTGTTTATCTAATCCTGCACCTGCTCTTTCTTTAGTTCCATCACCTCTAACATCTCTAACACCTTTTACAGTTACTATTGGTTTTCTATAATTACTATCATTAACCTCAATATTATCCCATTTAGGTGCTCGTCCATCTGTTTTTACAATTCCTTTCTTTTCATAACTTGATCCTTTCCCATTTGCTGAATCACCAGCTATATAAATATCATAATCTACATTGTCCCAATCAAATCCAACTCTAAACTTAGAACAATACTCCCATTGCCCTGTATCTGACGTTCTATAAAAATCATGTCCTCCATCATTTATAAGGCTTGTACTATCATTATCATTGTAATGACTATATCCTTTATTCTCATTTATAACATACCTTTCATCTATGACCTTATCACCTTTAGGATTATATGTTGTTACAAATCTCATATAGTTTTTATTAATTCTATTTACACTAGAACTTGCTGGTTTTTGAAATGTATACATCCAAATGTTAATAGGCTTCTGTTTTCCTGAATCTTGAATACTATCTTGTGGTCTTACCCATAAAGAAGCTGAATTTCCATTATCCATAGTTTCAAACACTACATCATTATTTTCATTATCAGAAGTAGCCCTGTATATTCTTCCATTAGACGGAGTTGTCATACTTCTTACTGTAATACTCATACTATCAATTAAATACAAATATCTATATCTATCGTTACCACTTGAAGGTATTGGTGGAGCATCTGTAACACTCAAATATACCGCCTTAACTTTTCTACCTTGAGTCCATTTAGGCATATTATCTGTATTATAGGTATAATCATAAGTCTCCTTATATATAGGCTTTTTTCCATCATTATATCCTCCCATAATTCCAGGATCTCCATCAACAACTCTTCCATTATCAAGCATTATCTCTGCATTAACGTTAACTTTTGCATTCATCTGAGCTTGAGTTAAATCATTATATGCAGACATTTTTGAACCATACGCATAACCATAAGCTGCTACATTAAGTTCAAATTTAGTTCCAATCTCCAACGGATCTGGAAAAGATATTCCTCTCTCATAGGCCCAATAATTAGTTCCTTTAGGCTGTTGACTTATTTTATGTTCTCTAATTTTAGACTTTAATCCAAATTCTGTTGTAGAGTTCCAAGCATATTGAAAGTAACGCCCTCCATCTGTTGAATACATTCTCGAATCTCCACCATTACATAAAGCACTGCTAACTTCGCCATAATCATAAGCTTTAACTTCTATAGAAAAATTATTATTTATTAATAAAAATAAAAAAAGGACTAAGAGTAAACTCTTAGCCACAAATCTATTCTTCAATTAAATCACTCCCTTATAAATCAGTCATATCAAGGGTATATACTGTTACTGTAAATGTACCATCTCCGTTACTATTACATACTGCATAATTCGCATAGATACATTGGTAATTTCTTTTACATCCCATCAGCTTTCCACTTGTCAATGACCTTGACCAATCACCTTCATGATTATTTTTATAACTAAATGTATCTGTGAAAGTTAATACTTTTCCTGTCGCCTTACATTCCCAACTCTCACTTATTAACTTATTAGTAGGAATAGGAGTTCTATTTAATGCATAGTTTTTTATAGCAGTATAAGCTGGCATACCTGAATAACTATCATCTCTAGCAAACCTTTGGTCTAACATTCTAGCATTAAACTTATCTGTAGTTGCCTTATCAAATCCTTTTGCTGGATAACTTGGTTTTTCCGGCTCAACTGGCTTTGATGGTTCTGTTGGTTTTTCCGGTTTACTTGGCTTACTTGGTTCAACTGGTTTTGTAGGTTCTGATGGCTTTGTTGTTGAACCACCGCTATTACTATCTCCACTTCCTCCTGGCTTAGTATCACTTCCATTATTTGATGAATTATCTTCAGGTTTGCTTGTAATAGTATTATTATCAGCTATTACTGGTGGCTTTGGACTTGGCTTTACTGTTTGTCCACCGGAAGATGTAACTTTATCGCCATCTACTTTATCAACTTTAACTGTTGTTCCATCTTCTGTTTTTGCAACTACCGTTTCACCCTTTGATTTCTTTTCTTCAACTAGCTTTTCCACTTCTTCTCCACTTGCAACAACATTACCTTCTTTATCTGTAGCTACTAGTTCACCACTTTCATTTTCAGTTAATATTATATCAGCTTCGCTTTCGTTAACGTCTTCTACTTCTCCACTACTTGCTAATGAATTATTTGAATTCTTATATGCTATAACTCCAACAACTCCAGTTGCAATTAATCCAACTGATATTGCACCAACAATTAATTGTAGTCTTGTACTTTCTTTTATTTTATATATTAAATCCTTGATTTTTTTCATGGTATTTCCCCCCAGATTATGTTTATTTCTCCTAATCATTTACATAATTATACCATATTTTGACCATTTTTTCAATGAATTTCTTATATTTTATTACATTTTTGGAATATTATATATTATTTAATATTTAATTTTATATTCCATTTAATATTAAATTAAATATTCTTACTAATTCTTAACGTTCCTTTATTTAAGTAACTATTCAGCTTTTCTGAATCATCTTTTGAAACTAATATATTTATTGTTAGTGCTGACAAATCTGAACTTCTATCTATTTGTAATCCATCTGAACTTATTGCTTTATCTACGTACACATCTTCTAATACGCTTAAACTTTCACTTGTATTGTTATCTATTATAGAAATATCTATAATATCTCCACTTCTTAATATACCTCCAACAACTTGGGATATATCAGAAACATTAAAAGATACTTCTACTAGGTCATCTATATCCTTAAATTTATCATCCTTTGATATAAAGCTATTATTAGAAACTACTTCACCCTTATTTATATTTTCTTTTGCAACCTTATTTATTAATTCATCTTTTGTTTTTACTGCTCCAGTTACTTCTAATGCTCCATCTATATTATTTTTTTCAGTAAATAACTTTGATATATTTTCTTCAGTAATTACCGTTCCTTTATCTATATCAGAAACTGCTACAAATCCTTCTACAGTTCCATTTGGTTTCAATAAACTCTTTTCTACAAACAATAATGCTATAAATACTACTATGGCTACACAAGCACTAATAATTAAACTTTTCGGTTTAATATTCTTCATCTTATTCCCTCCTAATATTTTTTATTTTGATTATTATAAAAGTGTCCCCAGGGGACACTTTTCAACTATATACCATTAAATAATTCTTTAACTTTTGTACCTGCAAATGTAGTTAATGTTTGGATCAATACAGTAGCTGCATCTCTAAAGATAAATAGCAATACTACTCCTACTATTAACATTCCATTTTCCTCTAATATTCCTTTTGCTCCATCTTTCTTAAAAGCAACTATATCTTTTGCTTTATCCTTTAATCCTCCTAATAAAATTGCTCCTCCATAGTTCATGTTTTTTAATACTCTTGTCATTTTTAATTCCTCCCAATCCTTTATTCTTTAATTTTTATAAATCAAAAAGATGTCCCCGGGGGACACCTTTTAATAATCTGTTATTTAATTTTCAATCTTTATTCTATTCCTTATCAGTTATATCTACTGTTTTATCTTTATAGACATATGTTGTACCATTCATAAATCCTTTTACATTCATGCCTATTTTACTGTAAACAGTTGTCGTTTCTATTTTTACACCATCTGGAGTTTTCATTGTTCCTACGGCATTTGGATATACCTGCTTTATTATATTCCCATTACGTTGCCTTTTGATCATATGAATGTCATTTCCATTTACATTGTAAATGGTAAATATCTCGATTGTTATACCTCCGTCTATTAGGTTAGATGTTTGAGGTACAAAGTTATTATCAAGCCTTAAATTATTCTTTAAAGCTTTTTTATATTGATCAAATGATTTATTAAAATCATTATTTACTATTGTATTACTTTGTCCATACTCATTTAAATCAACTGTTGCTGCTGCTAAATTAGACATTACTAATCCATCATCTATAAAATCATTAACTATTTCAATTTGCTTAGATTTAATCATAAAAAGACAGAAGATTATAGCAATAGATATAGCTGGTATTAATATAAAATTCAAGGATATACCATCTTTTTTCTTTAACTTCATATAAACACCTTCTAATCTTTAGATATTGATGATTCATCTATATAAACATCAACCATACTATCTTTTTTATCTACTTCAAATATTCCTTTTATATTAAAAGTGTTTGTAGCTACCTTTCCTGAAACCTTTAATTTTATATCTTTACCATAACCAACTTTAGCTTTGGTTGTTCCAACAGTTGAAATATTAGTTACGCCAATTTTTTTTAAGTCTTTTATCATTTCTTGCTCATCTGTACTTGATAGATAACCCTTAGATTCCATTAACATAATATAATTTCGTCCTACCCTATCTATCTTGCTTTTCTTCTCCATATCGGAAAAAGCATATATAGAAACAATAACTATAATAAATACAGATACAAGACTTATTACTAATATAGCGTATTTATCTACTTTTCCTTCTTTCTTTTTTAGTTTCATAAAACACTCCTTTCTCAAGAATTTGTTTTAATGGATTCTTAATATATTTATAAGCTCAAAAATGTGTCCCTGGGGGACACATTTAAAACTATATTCCTTGGAATAAAGCTTTTACTTTTTCTCCAGCAAATGTAGTTAGCGTTTGGATCAATACAGTAGCTGCATCTCTAAAGATAAATAGTAATACTACTCCTACTATTAACATTCCATTTTCCTCTAATATTCCTTTTGCCCCATCCTTCTTAAAAGCAACTATATCTTTTGCTTTATTCTTTAATCCTCCTAATAAAATTGATCCTCCATAGTTCATGTTTTTTAATACTCTTGTCATTTTCAATTCCTCCCAATCCTTTATTCTTTAATTTTTATAAATTAAAAAGATGTCCCCAGGGGACACCTTTTCTACACTAAAATTTTGAAACGCTATTTATTAATTCTAAATAGAAAATAAAAAATGAAGTTGCAATTACTCCAACATAAACCATAAGTTGAAGATATGTTACCTGTCTTTCTATTTCATTTTCTTCTTTTCTAAAACCAGCTTCTGATATATCTTCTAATTGTTCTGTAACATCTTCAAGTATTTGTAGTGTTTTACCACTTTCAAGTCCAGACTTGATTATTGCACATAAAGAATCTATATGAGGATTATCAAATTTATCATTGAAATCCTGTATTGCTAGTTCTATATCTTTATCTCTAATTAATTTACCATTAAGTATTAAAAGAGCTTCTTTTAATCTTTCATTTCTTACTTTTAAATAACATTGCCCTAAAGCTTCATTTATAAAAACTCCAGCTTTAGTTTGAATCCTTAATGTGTCATATATAACTTTTATATCAGGCATCATATCTTCATTATCCCTTCTATTACTTCTTTTAACTAAGTAATCTGGTAATATGAATCCTATACAAGCCAATACAATAGTAATTCCCATACTCTGCTCTCTTAAACTTAAAATAATAAATAATAACGAGAATCCTATCTTAAGTAAAATAAACTTTGTAGGGGTTTCTTCCTTCCCCATTTTTCTTAAATATCTATCTAACCTTTCATAGCTAAAATATCCTTTAGAATTTCTTTTTAATCCTTTATCTATAGTTTTATTTGTTAATGATACTAAGTTTATATTTTTGCTATTTAGTACAAATAGAAATAATGAAATACAAGCTATACCTAATAAGATTAACTTAATTATCTGAACACTATCATACATCATACCCTATCTCCTTTATCAAAGGATATAAACTTCCAAACTATATACCCTAATGTAATAATCCAATATACTAGAATTAAATTTCCTATAATGTCATTTAATAAAGCACCAATTAATCCAGTTGTAAAACTACTAAGCATGTATATTGTTGCAAAGCCCATTATAAGACATGCAATAATATCATTTCTTCCACCTGCTATTAGTTCTTTTCTTTTTTCCTTAGCATTTGAATAAGCCTTTAAAGAGTTTCTTTCATCATCAATTATTTCATTATAGTTAGCTTCATTTTGAGAAGCTAATTCTATATTTTCTATAACTCTTTTTAATCTTTCACTTTCTGCTTTATTCTTTAAGTTCATAAATGCTCTGTCATAATCACCAGTTGTACTTACCTCATTATAGAAAGTTTCTATATATGTTCTTAAAGGATCATTTAAGTAAGGATATACATTTCCCATTACAGATAAAATATCATTACTACTTACCGAATAACTTTCAACTAAATTTACAAACTTAGTTATCTCATTATCAACTCTTTCATAATTTAATCTAGCCAGTATATATAAGGAACTATGAATTATTAAGATTGATAATGTAATACCTAAAACTGCTCCTATTAATCCAAAAATTAAATTTCCTACAACAAAAGCAACTACAGATATTATCCCTAGAAATAATAAGTATATTTCTGTTGATAAAAACGGAATCTTTTTTCTAATTTCACTCCTTTCAATTAGCAAATCCAACCTATAAAAAAAGGATGTATTTTCTACATTCCCTTCTTCAAAATAGATTTTCTCTTTTTGCTCTTTTCTTTTTTCGTATCTTTCATCAGCCGTAGAATAAATTCTATAGACTGATCTTTCTATAGCTCTATTTTTCTTAATATAGTCTAATAGGCTATAGAACATTTTTACTAATGCAAAAAACAATATAAACTTAAACAAAGAAACTACTGACATTGTTTTTCCCATCCCCTCCTTTTTTCATATATAGATACAAAAAAGTATCTATCAAAAACATAATTAATGTTTCTCATAGATACTTTCTTACAGTAAAAAGTGTCCCCTGGGGACATCTTTTAGTTTTTAAAATGTCACACCATTTTATTAAATTTAGCACCTTTTTTTCATAAAATCATTTTTTTATAATAAAAATATCAAATGAATAATGACGTTGTGCCTAAAAGTTATTATTCAATGTTCACTTGCATATATAAGAAAACAACATCAAAAAAGATAAGTTCCCCCCTTGGTACTTATCTTTTTTTCATTCCTAAATAACATTTAACTTCTACTTTATAATATTTTAGAATCATGAACCTAATCGCTCCAACTGCTTAATTCTTCTTCTAAATTTGCTATAAATTCCTCTACTTCCGTTGCTCCGTCTATATGCTTAATTTCCTCTATAACTTTGTCGGTATACCCAACTCTTTTAAATTCTTTTTCTAAAGCCATTAATTGCACTTCATAATCTGCTTTCTTTTTCATGTTTACATCTTCCTTTCTATATCCTGCTCTTTATATAATGCAATTTTTAGTTATTAAAAATCAATTAAAAATCTACTATATAAAAAAATATATAGGAGGTTAACTTATGTTTATAAGAATAATTAGCATTTTAGTTTTTATCTGTTTTATAGCAAGTAGTATATTACCATTATTTTAAAGTTTTAATTATCTTAACTTTTCTTTAAAGCACATCTAACAAGTTTTAAATCTTTTATTATTTTATAAAACCTTGTTATATTAGTTAAAAAAAAATAACAAGGTTTTCTTCTCTAAAATTACCCCTTCCTTTCTACATTGTAGGAGCTATCGAGTAGCCCCTACTAAACTTTGAAGTCTTTATTTGCGACGCCACTTCACTCGTCTGCTCTTTTAATTGTTCTTTTAAATCCTTATCTCTATACCAACTATCCAACTCTAGTAATACCATCAAAAACTTTATGGTATTTGAACTCTTTCTTTTCTTCATCATAACCTTTTATATTTGTTATTTCTGCTAATTTAAAGTCCTTACAGTAGCCTATTGTTATATCCATATGTTTAAACATACTACATAGCTCTTCCTTACTATATCTACTTTCCCAAGTCATATAATCAATCAATTTATCCATAGCTTCAATAGCACTGTTACCATGAACACTTGCCATACATTGATGTCCAGTATTTGCAGCTACCATTAAATACATAGCTTCTCCACCTTTAATTTCACCTATTATAAACCAATCTAGGTCTATCAGTAATCCATTAACAGCTAAATCTTTTAATAAATACTGTATCTTTCCTTCACCTTTATTCGTTACAACATGTTGAAATATCATCTCTGGATGAGTATCGGAAAATAATTCATCATTTTCTTGTATAGCTAACCCAGACTTTTGATGAGAAATTTGATCTATTAAATAATTTATCATTGTTGTCTTTCCACTTGCTCCTTTACCAGTGAACAGTATCAAATTTCCTTCTTCAAGCTTTTTTATTAGATAATCATTTTGTTCATTAGTAAATAATCCAAGTTCTATTAACTGCTCTTTTGTATATTTCTTTTTAGGAATTTTTCTTATTTGAAGTAATGGTAAATCATTAGAATTTACATACTCTGTACTTATATTAAACCTTAATCTAAATTTATCATTACTATCTTTGTCAAGAAAAGTTTGCATAGCATTTATACGAGATAGATTTATTTCATTAGTTGCTGCAACTACCTTTATAAACTTTTTATAATCATCATTATCTTTAAATTTAATGTTTGTAGATTCTCTTTTACCATTTCTCTTTACTCTTATATTATTAAAAGATAATACCTTTATATCAGATATACTTTCATCATTTATAAGTTCTTCTAAAATCTGATATCCTTCTGTAGATTTTATAAATCTATCTGTTAATTCTTCTGCTTCTTTATCCTTTAATCCTTTCCCAGTAAAAAACCTTTTTACTGATTTTCTAAACTCTTCAGTTGACTTTATCTTTCTTTTCCACTTATTTAAATCTCCAGCTTTTACAGTAGTAAAGTGTTCTACACAATCATCATAAATTTTATCAAAATTAACATTTGATTCTTTTAATTCTGTTGATAGCTCACTATAATTATTTATTTTATTTTTAAATAAACCCATTTATCTAATTCCTCCAAATATTATTATAAATTAAAAAGATGCCCATTAAGGACATCCTTTATAAATACCTACAATGACCAAATTAAGATTTGCTCGTAATCCCATCATTAATTAATTCTATAAGTTTTTTACTTATTATCATCTAATTTAAGTAATTTTTTCTTTAATGAAAGTCTATCTTTTAAGGCTAATCCACCTAATACTGCTGCTCCTATATATACAATATACATGGCATAATTATTATTACTAAGAAGGTAGGATGCTCCAGCTAATGCTACAAGTCCTACTATATAACCAGTATTTTTCTTGTTGTAATCCTCAATAACCTTCATTTGATCTTGATTTAATCCGTCTAAATTATACTTTTTCATAACATATTGATTTTTCATTTTATCTTCCTCCTAAATTTATATATAATTTTTATATAAAAAAGAAGTATTCTATATTTATAGATTACTTCTAAGTTTTTTTATTTTATACTTTTTCACTTACATATCTAGGTAAATCCCATGTTGCTGTTTTTCTTCCTTCCATCGTTAACACATACGCTTTTGATGTTGCTTTATATTGGCTATTAGTAACTTTTAGCAAAGCTTTAGTTCCTATTATATTTCTTATGTCCATTCCTGTAGTTTTCAATATTTCCTTTTTATATTCTTCTTCCTTTTTCCTTTTTCTTAAACTTTCTCTATTATAGTTATGAACTTTTTCATATCTTTCTTTAAAAACTTCATACCCTACTTGCCTTCTAAAGTTTCTTATAATATTTTTCACATCATAATAATCAAAATTCTTTTCAGTAGATATTTCTTTAACTTTATACCCATTCAAATACATCTTTATTATTTCATTTTTATTATATATTCTATTACTGCTAACTTTTATAATTTCAGCACATTCTATTTCTTCTAAGCAAAATATTTTAGCAATACCTAATTCATTAGTATTACGTTTCATTTTCTTAATCTTTTCTATTTTTCTCTTAATTGTACTTTCACTACATGAGTTTATCTTAGCTATTTCTCTAATAGTGTATCCTGAAATAAATAAATCCCATACTTGCATCTCATTTATGTATACCACTTAATCTCTCTCCTTTCCTTAAAAAAGGGCGACTTATACCAAGCTCAGTCATTCTGAACAAAAAAGGGTCATTTTTACAATTTTTGGATTTAGTGTTTTTTCACTTTTTCCCTATATACCTAATCTTTTCTATTTTTATAATCATATTATATATTAATCTTTGTTTTAGGTCAATTATTTAATTACTATTTTTGTTATTATTTACTTTACAATGCCCTTTTTCTAACTTTTTATTATATAACTATATTAGGTGATATATATGTATTTAATTAATTTTCCAAACAAACTAAAAAGATTGCGATTAGCAAATAATCTTACCCAACAAGAACTTGCTAATATCTTAGAAACTACAAAACAAGCAGTTTCATCATATGAATCTGGTAAATCTACGCCTTCTTTAAATTCACTTATTAAATTATCTGAACACTTTAATATTTCTTTAGATTCACTAGTGTTTGATAATAAAAATAAAAGTATAGATTTTACTAGTAACTTATCCTCAATTGATGATCTTCGTTTAGAAATAAAAATACTACAAACTTTACAAAAAAAAATTAATAGTACTTTTTCAGATTTACTTAAAGAAAATAATGTTATTAATTCCAATCTAATTGACATTAGTGGAAAATTAGATTCTATAGACTCTAAAGTTTTAAATTATATATCTACTTCCGATTGTTATTCAAATGAATATACTCCTTTTCAAAATCAGGAAAATAACGAGCATTTATCAACTTTAGAAAAAGATAATATAGAACCTGAAGATTCTTCAGATGATTATTTTGACTACGATAATTATTTAAGCTATAACTTTAACGATAGTGACGAATATACTAAACTTCCTTTATTGGGGGAAGTTGCTGCTGGTAACCCACGTGAAGCCATAGAAATTGTAGATGACTATTACAGCATTCCATCTGATAGACTTAGTCCTAATTGTGAATACTTTTTACTACGTGTAAAAGGTGACTCAATGAATAAATTATATGATAATGGAGATATTCTTTTAGTACAACGGAAAGGCTTCTTTGACAATGGAACATTGGTTATTGCTTTAATTGATACCGATGATCCTATTGATAGATATAATGCTACCTTTAAGCGATATTATAAATATGATGATATTATTGAACTTCATCCTGAAAGTACAAACCCAATTCATAAGGTCCAAAAATATTCTGCTAAAGATACTATTATTTTAGGAGCTGTTCTCGGATCATTACGTGAGTATGTAGAATAATCTACATACTCTTTTTTATTGATATTCTGCTTTCAAGTTTTTAACTAGAGCTTGTATCCTTCTACATATTGTGGACCTGCTAACATTCAAACTATAGGCTATAGATTGATACTCCATTCTCTTTTTATACCTTAACTCACACAATTCCTTTTCTTCCTGATTTAATTGAGCTATTACAGAATCCATATTTAATATTCTGTTTATCAATTCATCCTTCTCTATGTTCTTTTTTATTAATTTACTCTTATTTCTTTCTATTCTTCTGTTTATATATTCTTTATTTTCTATACCACTATATTTAATAAGATCCTCATTACTTTTTTCTAACAATCCTATTTCATATTCTAATTGTTCTTTCTTTTTCTTATTTCTATAGTATTCAATTACTTCACTTTCAACCTTATCCCTTATCCTCATAATTTGTTATTAGCAATTCTGCATATCCTTTCCTAGCTTTTCTTTCTCTAGAAACAGAGTATGGCACACTCATTTCTATTATTTTAAATTCTTTATATAATTCTCTAATAGTTTGATGGTCATTTATACTAAGCAGAAACTTTCCTTTTATATTGCTAAGAGCATCTCTCAGCTTAATATGATTCTCCTCATTAAAAGTATTCCCATATCCAGTTACATCTAAATATGGAGGATCACAAAAGAAAAATGTTGTTTCCCTATCATATCGTTTTATTACATCCAATGCATCTTTATTCTCAACAAAGGTATTCTTTAGTCGATCTCTAATTTCCTGAAAATCATCAACAAATATCTTCTGACAAGGTGTCCTTAAAGCTCCATATCCAAAAGATACCCCTTTTGATGCAAAACTATTATTAATTATGTATAAATATCTAACAGCTCTTTGAATCTCAGTTAATTCCTCAGTATTGCACTCTTTGTATGATTTAAATTTATCCCTACTTATAAATTCATACTGCAGTAATCTCTCAACTTCTCCTGGATGTTCTTTTAACATTCTAAATAGATTTACAAGTTCCTTATCTATATCATTAATTACTTCTACCTGACTTTTTTTCTTTCCAAAGTATACCCATCCAGCTCCAAAAAACGGCTCTACATAACAAGTATGCTCTGGTATTTTATCTATAATAACTTTTCTTAATCTACTTTTTCCGCCCATTCTATTTATTGGTGGTTTCATAATCCTTTCAACTCCTTACTTCATATTTACATACTTATATTTTAAGGAGTTATATCTGCTGTGAGTTTCAACTTTTTTTCATATTTAGTTCAAAATCTAACCGTATTTGTTTCATAAATTGATTACTAATATATTTATAATTAATGTAAAGTCCCTAGATAAATCCAGGAACTTTATATTAATTATAAATATTATTCTTCTTTATTTTTTTCTAAAAACATATCTTCTTTTTCTGCTAAAATTTTATCTTCAGATTTAATTATCCCCATCTTCTCATATAAATCTTTTTCTACCTTTTCTAAAAGTTCCAAATTCTCTTTTAAATATGTCTTTGCATTTTCTCTACCTTGGCCAAGTCTTTCTTCTCCATAACTAAACCATGATCCACTCTTTTCTATGACACCTTCTTCAACACCAATATCTATTATTTCACCTACTCTATCTATTCCTTGTCCATACATAATATCAAACTCTGCCTGTTTAAATGGTGGTGCTACTTTATTCTTCATAACTTTAACTCTTGTTCTATTTCCCACAACTTCATCCTTAACTTTAATACTATCTATTCTTCTAACATCTAATCTTACAGATGCATAGAATTTAAGTGCCCTACCACCTGTTGTTGTCTCTGGATTTCCAAACTGAACACCAACTTTTTCTCTTAATTGATTTATAAAAATAACGGTACTATTAAACTTTTTTATTATCCCAACTAACTTTCTCATAGCTTTAGACATTAATCTTGCCTGAAGTCCAACATGAGAATCTCCCATTTCTCCATCTATTTCAGCTCTTGGTACTAATGCTGCTACTGAGTCTATAATCAAAACATCTATTGCTCCTGACTTTAATAATGCTTCTGCTATTTCTAAGGCCATCTCACCATTATCCGGTTGAGATACAATTAAATTATCTGTATCTATTCCTAATGCTCTAGCATAAGTCGGATCTAATGCATGCTCTGCATCTATCATGGCTATTTGTCCACCATTTTTTTGTGCCTCAGCTGCTATTTGTAATGATATTGTGGTTTTTCCTGAACTTTCAGGCCCATATATCTCTATTATTCTACCTTTAGGCACTCCACCTATACCTAAAGCTCTATCTAAACCTATTGATCCTGTTGGTATTGCTTCTACTTCTTGACTAGCATCAGCTCCAAGCATCATAATAGAGCCTTTCCCAAAAGTTTTTTCTATATCTGATATAGCTTTTGCTACTGCATCATTCTTCTCCTTACTAAGTCCTGGTATATTTATTCCTTCTATTTTATTTAATTCTTTTTTATTTTCTTTAGCCATATATACTCTCTCCTTTTAAGAATTCTCTATACTTCTTTATTTTTTTACAAACATATGTTCTCGTATATTTATATTATAATTTACAAACATATGTTTTTGTCAATATAAAATTCAAATTTTATTTAAAGCTATTTTATGATATAATATTTATAAAATGATGCTACATTTTTAGTTGCTTACATCTTAACTTTTTTAATGATTTCATAACAAAAATAGATACTTTAGTTAATTAACTAAAGTATCTATTTTTTTGTATATATTTCATTGTTTATTTATATTGCTTTTGTGTTATAATATAAATAAGAAAAGCCTTGTACGGTAATACAAGGCTAGTCCTAGAACGTTTTGTTTTGGGCTATTGGTAAATAGTTTATCTATAAGAAAAAAAGCATTAATCTTGGTCGGATGGATGCTTTTTTTCTTTGCTTTTTATTTCTATATCTAATCCAAGGATCTTAACTCTTAATCTAAGTGAAAAATCCTTGTTATGTTTCAATATCATATTTATTAATATAATGACTACTGAACCTATAAACATAGTGTCTAGCATAACCAATACCACCACCTTTTGCTCATTAGTAAAAAATATTTTTACCAATAGCCAGGTGGAAAACGTACAACCACCGCTCCATCCTTAGCGGTATTTCAATGTAACTATTATAACATAAATTATTATCCAAATTCTTTATATAATAAAAATAGACTCTAGTTTATTTACTAAAGTCTATTCCATATATTCAACTCTTATATTACTCTAACTTTTTAGCTATCTCATAAATAACAGATACTGTTACTCCATTTCCAGCTTGCTTATACAGCTGAGTATTACTACAAACACTAGCAGCTTTATAAAAATATTCATCAGGCCACCCTTGTAATCTCCAACATTCTAAAGGTGTTAACCTTCTAACTCTTCCTGATAATAATACTCCATGACTACAACTTGTTGTTAATGTATTAACTATTTGCTTTCCAACTCTAGCTCTTCTATTTTCACTATTCATATATGCTAAATTAATAGAGTCTCCATGCTCTGCATCTTTATAGCCTAACTTTGTATTCTCTCTTACTAATATTTTTTCACCAATTCCTTTATTAACTGTTAACGTTGGTGAAATTCCAATAGAATCTACAACTCGCCCTCCCATTCCTTTTTTACTAGGATTTATGTTTCCAACTACAAAAATTGAACTAGATAAATCGTTTCTTGATACCATTTTCTTTGTACTTGCACATAAACATGGAGAAACTCCACTATAACGCAAACGTAATCCTTTATCATATCTATAGTCTCCACAAGCTAATTGTGGTACCTTAATCGCTCTACTAACTCCTCCGATAGGAAATACTTTTCTTCCACTTCTTCCTCTAAGATGTCCAATAATGAACACTCGCTCTCTATTTTGTGGCACTCCGAAGTCTTTGCTATTGAGTAATTGCCATTCGACATCATAGCCAACTTCGGCCAACTCAACTTGAAACTTGAGAAAGTCAAATCCTCCATTAACACTAAAAAAGTTTTTAACGTTCTCAATGAATAAATACTTGGGTCTATCTTCTTCTTTTGTGTCTCTAATAAGTCTTGTAATTCTAAAAAACAAGCTTGAGCGATCACCTTTGAATCCAAGTTTCTTTCCTCCAATTGAAATGTCTTGGCAGGGGAATCCTGCGCACCAAACATCTGCTCTTGGTAATTCTTCTGCTCTAATTCTTGATATATCTTCTCCAAACCACTCATCCTCCTTAATATCATGCATTGCTTCATAACTTTTATTAGCATACTTATCTATTTCACAATGTCCTACACATCTATGCCCTGCCATTTCCATTCCTAATCTAAACCCACCAACACCACTAAAAATATCTATAAATGTAAGTCCCACTTTTATCACCTCATACTGAAGTATAGAGACTTTTTCCTTACATAAATTTCATATTTTTATCTATACATAACCTTTTTTATATCAAAGAAAGATCAGTCATCTAGAAACATTCTAAATGACTGATTTTTAACATCTTAACTATATTAATATTCTATTTTAATACCACTGTTCACCATCGTGTGTTATATAAATCCAACAATTATTATTTCTTTCTTCTATCCCTACTCTCATAGTAACAAACTCCTAATGAAATTAAAGAGCAAAACAAAAGAACATCAAAAGTTAAATAACGAAAAATATTTTAATAAAAAACTAAAATAAAAAAAGGTTCTTAAATTAGGTTATTCCTAAAGTTAAGAACCCTTTCTATTTTATTTATAATATTGTTTAAACTTTATCTGCATCCGAGTATTAGTGTTTATATTTACATTTTAACTTTCCGTACTATATCAATATTCAATCCGATAGCAGTTAGATATTTCATAAAATTTGATAATGTTGGAGAATGACCTACATTTTCAATTCTAGACACCATTTGTTGCGTTAATCCACTCTTTTCTGATATATCTTTTTGAGTTAGTCCCATTTCTTTTCTAACTTTTACGATTTTTTTAATTAATTCATATTCTCTATCGAATTCTTCAGCTAGTTTGATCATTTCTGGATTCTTTTTAAGTTCTGCATCAATCTCGGCCTTGCAATTAACTTTTTTGAACCCCATTTCTATACACCTCCTTTTTCTAATTTAATTTCTTCACTTAATTTTTTTAAAGCAATAATTTTTTTATTGAAAAGATCCATCAAAATGAGTTTATGATGGCTTTGTATAAGTTCCCTTATACAAAGCTCTTACCTAATTCCATACCTAGTTCAGTTGCTCTTTTTATTGCCTTATCTAATTCAAATTTTTCAGCCTTACCTTTTTGTTTTTTACATGCATGTAAAATATAAATATTATTAGCATCTGCAAGTACATACATAAGACGATTTTGTTTAAACTTTATCTCCCATAACTTTTTTCTAAGCGGTCTTGTATTTAAAACCTCTAAAGCTTCTAAACCGTCTTTTTCTAACTTTTCTAAGATTTTTTTAGCTGTTAATCTTTCATCCTTAGGCAATTGATTTAGATATTCAAGAATTAGGTCCTTTCCACCATCAGTTTCATAATGATATACATTCACGGACCTTTCCTCCTTTATAATATTTCCTTTTTATTACTTTTTATACATCAAATATGATGTATGCCCTATAGTATAGATTATACATCATATTTGGTGTATAATCAAGTAAAAAAATATCTTTTCTTTGTATATTTACTACTAACCTTTTTATATTAGAATTAACTTATATTTCAATATCATAAATATAAACCAAACTTTATGTTAGAAAGTATCTTTACGAAAAAAATATTTATAACACTACTAGTTATCACTATTTCCTTGTCTTTTATTTATTTCACAAACCCAAATAAAGTAATTTTAAAATTATTCTTATTGAAACTATTAACAATAATAGTTAATACAATTCCTATCATTAAAAATACTACTGCTGCAATTCCTAACCACTTCCCAATTGCTAAGAACCAAGTGGCTATAGCTCTCATAAATTCTATAGTTTCTCCTGGTTCAACACCTAGTAATCTACTTATAACTCCTAACATATTCAATTCTCCTTTACTTGTAAGGCTGAAACAAATATGTTATACTCAATTTGCGAAGTTGGGTGGTAGCATATTTGTTACTGCCTTTTTTATTTTCTTTTTTAACTAGCTCTTAAGAATTCTAAAGCTATCTTAAGAGCTATTGAATCATTATCTTTAATTTCTATTTGTTCATATTACTCAAATAGAATTATTAATTCTTCAATTATTTTTATAGATTCATTTTTATCCATATTCTCTAATCTTCATCAAGATCACTTGATGATAATTCCGACTCCTAATCTGGCATATCATCATAGGTGCTATTTACAGCTCCTTTTAATACTTCATTTTTATTTTCATTCTTTTGTACTTCTTTTTCTATTGCTAATTCCTTTGCTGCTCCAGGTATGCAATTAAGCTTTAATAACAATCTACGTTCTGTAAACATTCTTTCTATTGCTTCATTTCTACTGCATCCTGCTTCTTCTCTATATTTATCTATTTCATCCCATGTGCTAGATTCAAGATGAACTGTTGACGATTTTTTTGACATCTAATCACCTCTTAAAATCTTTGTGTAGCTACTAAATATAATCCTTTTGCTGTTATCATTTGAGGATCTTCAGCCTTTATGAAACTATCACTTAAACTTAGGTTGTTAATAACTCCACCGCAAGCATATAAATTAATTTCATCCATATTTACTAAGAAGGATTCAACATTTTGCTCTATACTTTCACTTAAATTTAAATACCCTTCTTTCTTTAAATCATCATATCTGTTACTGCTATCAATTTCTTCTAATGATCTCTTTGGATGATAAGTCTTAACATATTCCAATACTGTTTTATTACCTAACTCTTCTGATTTAGATTTCTTATCATTATATTTTAAATTATTATCATAGAAACTTATTTCCATTGTTCTAAATCCTACATTAACCATAACATTATCTTTATTATTGTTTGGCTTATTATAAGTAACTTGATGTAATAATGCTGCATCAGATTCTCTAAAGATTGATATATCATTTATTATTATGTTTTTACTTCTTCCAGTTATATGGTCTGTTATTTCTATAGTCTTTCCTTTATAGCACTCTATAACCTCATTTAATACCTTTTTTGTAAACTCCCTGTTTGGAACTCCTAGCATGATATTAACCACCGGCTTTTCAGCAAGTTTACTTAATAAAGCTATTAGTAACTTTTTTACTGTATCCGTAGTCTTTGAATCTTTCGAGTTTCTAATAGGTCCATGTGCTTCTTCCTCTGCTAAAACTCCACAGAAATAGCTTTTAAAATTTTCTTCTCCCATCTTTGCTGATAAATAAATCGGTTCTGAATAATTGCCAAAATCCATTTGTCTACCAATCCCAACAACTGACTTAAATATGCAACTCTTCTCCACTCCATCAACTTGTGTAAATCCTTTTACATACCCTCTTCCTATGTCTGCACCAATTTTTTGAATTTCAACGTTCATAATATCCCTCCTGGATAAAAATTTATATGATAGTTAACATATTAACTATCATATAAATATAATAAACCTCTTTCGTTAATATGTCAACTATATATCAACTACTTTTTGTAACTTTATTTACTTTTCAGTTAATATATTAACTATATATTAACTACATTTATCATTTCCTCTCATTTTCATCGTTAATATATCAACTATATATTAACTATATTTTTTGATTTATTTTCTCTTTTTAATGTGCTTATGCTTATACCAGTAATCTCTTCAACTTCTTTATAGCTACAATTTCCACCATTGACAGCTAAAAGACCTAAAGCGTGACTAATTTGCTTATTAGTATACTTCTTTGGTCTACCATCTTTAAAGCTCTCTTTCGTCCTTGCTATAGCCTTTCCTTCGCTTGTTCTCTCTATTATCATATCCCTTTCAAATTCTGCGAAAGCTAGGAATATATGTCTTATAAGCTTACTTGTAGGTGTATTATCCATAACTCCTATATTTAGTATATGGACTTTTATATTCTTTTCTATAAGATCTTGTACTAATTTAGATCCCTCTATTGTACTTCTTGCAAATCTATCTAATTTAGTTACTGTAAACGTATCGCCCTCTTTTAACTTCTCCAATAACTCTTTTAGCTTTGGTCTATCATTATTCTTGGCAGTATACTTTTCTTCAATTACTGTATCACAACCAGCAGCAAACAATAACGCTAACTGTTCATCTAAAGAATTTCCTTTTCCTTGCTTATTAGTACTTACTCTTGCATATCCATAATTCATCAATTTTCCTCCGTTCAAAACTTAGTCCTAAAAGTCATAACTTAGTATCAAAATATTTAAAAATAGTATACCTCTTTTGGACCTAACTTTTGAACCCCTTATCATTCGCATTTTTACGTCATTTATTTTACTAGTCCATAAGTTAACACTTTTGATACTTAACTTAAAAATAAAAAGATTAGAAAGCTCTCTTCCTAATCTTTTTCAATGAACCATACTTTAATTAAATAAATTTATTATATTTATTCAGCACTTAAATTTATAAGATCAATAATAATATCATTATTCATATATTTTAATACACATTCTCTAAATCTCTCGGCTCTTTCCTTAGTCATAGACATATCAAAATAAATTCGTAAATTATTATCCCATCTCAGTTCATAAAGATTTTCTATCAATTTAACATTATTATTTATAAAATATACTTTACATAAACTCAAAAGATTATTTATAAACTTTTCTCTCATTTTATTAAATTCAAACTCAGAAATTTCTTCTTTTAAATTAAATATTCCCATTAACTGCTCATTTGTTATATTATTTATAATACAAGTAACTAAATATCTACTAACTGAAAATATAAATTGACCTCCAACATAATAATTGTCAATACAATTTTTTTCATTTAGTAAAAAGGAATCCATTCTTTTCCAATGAATATTGTTTATATAGTTATTAAATAACTCTATAAAATTACTTCTTGCTGTTTCTATTGCTCTTCCAATTACATTATCTATTCTTATATTAATTTTCTCTTTAAATTTAATATTTTCAAATTTATTAAAAATATCTTCTATAACTAATGGTCTTTCAATCATTCTTTGATTAATAATTTCATAAAATTCATCATCGATTCTATCATTGATTTTTTCTTCTATAAATTCATCAAATGTTATATTCTCTCTGTCTAACTGAGTTACTACCATAATTGTTTTACTTAAAGCACCCATTTTTTCTATAAATTCAATAGGTTTTAACGTTGCGCTTGTCGTAGTCATGCAATTAAGTATATAGATAATTTTATGTGATGGATATTTACTTATTATATTTAATAATCTTGCTTCTCTTAAAAGTCCTACATCTTTTTTTATACCTTCTCCATGATTTAATCCTATGCTATCAATAATTTCAAACTCTCTTTTTAATGAACTATATATCTTAAACTCTACTTCTCTAAAAAACGATGCATTTTTTTTATTAGAAATATATTTTAATACTTCCTTAAATTCATCAATAGATATATTTTCTCTATCTTTATACCTTTCTAATTCTAAGTTTATATTTACTTTTAAATTTTTTAAATGGCTTAATATTATATCCTTCTTAGATTCAATAAACTCATCTTCATTTATTCCTTTATTTTTTATATAGAAGCTAGTTAATTCATCTTCTATTTCATAATATAATCTATCTCCTATTATTTTTTTTAACCTAAAAGTATTAAGTGCTACTTGTTTTGGAACACAACTTTTAATATCTTTTTTTCCTTCTTCTTTTTCTTTTATTTTTCTAAATGTTAATAATAATGTTTCTTCTGCTATTTCATTCAACTCTGAGTCACTAATTAATAAGTATTTTAAATTTATCCCTTCTTCTGTTGAATATCTAAATATAAAATTAAAAAGGGATACTGTTGTTTCACCCATTCCTGTTAAAATATCAATAAACTCACTTTTTTCTCTTTTTAAAACTTCTGCGAGTACCATACTTATAATATAACTTTTTCCACTCTTTATATCACCAACTAAGATATATTTTTCTTTATTTTCTTTTAAATTATTTTCTTCTTGGTATCCAAATACTTTACTAATCAGTAATACTTCATTTTTAAATTCACTGAAATATTTTGTTTCAGCTAATTTTTTATAACTCTCCATATCTTCTTTTGATTTTATTGCATTTGCAAGAACATTTAGAAATGCCACCTGTTCTTCATTTGTTTTGAAAACAATATTTTCTACTATTCTTCTTTTTCCTCTAACATTATTATGATATGTTGTAACTGTTCTTTTACCTTTATCAGTAATTATTGATCCAAAATATTTTTTCCCTGCCATTTTTCTACTCCCTTTTTCTTTTTGTTCTTACTATTCTCTTTTTGTTCGATTTTTTATAATTTAATTATATATAAGAGCACATTAATCGCACAACAAACACTATTATCATATTTTAAAAAATAGTTTTATAATTCTTATGATTTTATAATATATAAATTTAATTTATAAAAATTTATCTACAGTATATTCTTTTAAATATGATATAAATAAAATTAAAAAACACAAAAAAGAGAACTTATTTGGAATAATTGTTCTCTTTTTCAAGGTATTTATTCATATTATAATTTATTCTTTTGAAAGTCGAAATATATAATTATTTTTATATCTTCTTTTAATCTTCTTCTATTGTTTCCATATACACATTCTTAATCTCTGTTTAATTCATTTATCCAATTGAACAACAATGCCTTTGCACTTTGCTATTCCATAATAATTAATCTAACTTATATCAACTTGATTTAGCTTAATTATTCTTTATTTCAAAGTCATAAATTTTGATACTGAAACTTGAAAAAATTTCTAATAAATATTAATATTAATAATATTTATATTTGGAGGTGACATATGGAATTTTTAATTGTTTGCCTTATAATAGGTTATTTATTATATAAAAATAATTCCTTAAAAAAATCTTTATCAATCTCAAATCAAAGAATTAATAATCTTACTATTGAAAAAAATAATAATTCTAATCAAAATTCAACTTTAAATCAAAATTATAAATCTACTGAAGAAAAAATTGAGAGTATAAAAAAAAGTACATATTATTATAAAGAAAAAAATTTTTGGGATAGCTCTTTAGAAAAAGAAGTATATTTTTATATTAATAATTTCATAAAAAATAAATCTGCCAAAGTTGAAATAGTACCTCATGTTTCATTAAGAGAACTTTTTAAACCTACTAGCGATTTTAATAATCAAAACTTAAAGCAACTTTCTTCTTATCATATAGATATATTATTACTATCTGAAAAATCTTTTGTTCCTTTAGTAGCAATTGAAATAGATGGCTCATATCACAAATTGAATGATCGGCAAAAAATAAGGGATGCTTTTAAAGATTCATTACTCGAAAGAAATGGAATACAGTTATTGAGATTAAAAGCCGATAATTGTAATTATGCTTTTATTGAAAGTGAACTTACAAGACTATTAAATACAGCTCCTATTTATTGTCCTATATGTGGAAGAAAAATGCTTGAAAAAAACAATAGTAAAAGTGGAAAAAAATTTTTCGGTTGTTCAGGATTTCCTTTAGCATGTGATCATACTGAATCAAGCTGCTATAAAATTATTTAAATTTATTTTAACATAACAATAGTATAATATGGTTTTGTGGCGTGTAGATATAAATTATTTTTTATTTAAAAAAAGTAGTCAGTTGTATTTTTATAAAACTAACTACTTTATATAATATTTAAATAAATTAAATTTAGTATAACTAATCTTTTTTATGATTAGCTTTAAAGTTAAGTATTAATCCACCTACCAAAAGAGTAATTGATATTATCAGTCCAATAACTTTTATAGGTAATGTAAATTCCTTAAACATAAAAGTTATTGTTAAACCGACTCCTGCTCCAATAAATAAATTATATAATAATTTTGTTTTTTTCATTTTAAAACATTGCTCCTTGATAACTATTTGGTGGATAAGGATTAATTTCAGTTCGATAATGTCCAACAATTGTTCTTGTAACCCAGCCATCAATAGATCCATCCTTGGCATCAGCTTCACGGGCTAATGCAGCATTACCACCATGTCCAAAAAAACTACTAGCAATAGCACTAGCAGTTACAGCTAATATAGATGTACCGCCTGTAACAAATGATAATCCTGCACCAATCAAAGCTGAACCTAAATCTGATTTCAAGGTGTACTCAGAAGTTGAAATTCTTCTGGTTTGTGTAGGAATCCAAGTTTGACGTGTTGCTCGATAGCCTCCATCTAAAAAAGTCATTTCTTCAATACTTAAACTTTTGTAGTTTTTAGGAAATTTAAGTTTTGTCATGATATCACCTCCAATTATATTCTACCTTATTTTTACTTATTTGTATATTATTGTTTTAAATTTAAGAATTTTAAAAACCATTCTGCATAAGTTTCTTTATCATAAACTATTCGTGCTTCTATAGATTGTGATTTAATAATATCAATTCGATCATTATCATTAGAAGTTAAATATTTGTCATCTAAAATAACTATACATTTATAAAAAACGTTACTCTCATTTTGATTTTCTATAATAGTTGTTCCCTGACTTATACTCATTACTTTACCTTTTAAAGTTCCATATTTTTGTACATTAACTCCGTTTAGAACAATATTAACAGAATCTCCTTTATTTATTTTATTTATATCATATGGAGAAACAAAAACTTCTGCAATATAATCTTTAGAATCATTTTTGCTTATTTCTGCTATACTTTGTCCGTTTTGGAAAGATAGTCCTTTTTTTACTGGTATAATATAATGTAATATACCATCATTATCTGCCTTTACTTCATATAATAAGTCTTGTACTGAAAATAATTTTAATTGTTCCTCTAAATCCATTAGTTGATTTGTTAATGTTGTTTTTTTAGATGAAGCTTCACTAATAAGTTGAGATTTTAACTGCATATTTTGAGTATTAGAAGAAATTTGTACTTCATATTGTCTAATTATATTTTTTAAATTATCCATTTCTATTTTCTTACTTGTTATTTCATTTTTTTTATTATCTATTGCAGTATTATCAGTATTCATTTTTTCTTCTAAATTTTTTAATTCAGATTCTAATTTTATGACTTCTTTATCTAATATATCTAATTTATTTTCTGAAATATTTTTTTCATGTATTAAAAAATTAGTTTGTGAATTATTGGAATTAATTACACTAAAATAATATTTTAGCTTATTATAATATTCTTGCTCATACTCTGAATTGCTCAAATAATTAGTATTATTTTCAAGTGATTTAATAAAGATATCTATAGCATTTATTTGTTTCTCAAACTCCACTTTTTTAGCTGACAGAATATCAAACTGTTTTCCATTTAATCCAGATGACATTTTTAATATGGTATCTCCTTCTTTTACATAATCCCCTTCTTCTTTATATATGTTGACCACTTCTCCTGAAGCATTTAAACTAACATATTGATTATCCAAAGTAGTAATTGAACCGGTTGCTTTTACAATGTATAAATGATTAATATTAAAACTTAGAATAATAAGAAAAAAAATTATAAAAACAACAAAAATTATAAAATACAATATAAAATTAGGAGGATTTTTATCAAAAAATATTCTTGAGTTTACTAAATCATCTTTATTGTAAAATTTAATCATTAAATCACTTCCTTAAAATAATCAGCAATAACTCTATCTTCAGATTGTTCAACCATGATTACAAATATATTGGGCTTGGTTATTAAATTGTTTTCATAACAATATACATCAATTTTTTTTTCAATTATATCCATATCACTAAAAATACCATCATATCTTAAGTATATACATTTAGGACTTGAGAATTTTTCCTCTATATCGTATTTATTACTAAATTCCTTATAATTGTGAGCTTGCTGATATATAGTCAAGTTTAACAATATTCTTCCATCTGATGTAATTGTAGATTCTTTATATTGTATTATATTCGGTCCAAATAATTGAGCTTGATTAACAATTAAATCATTATTAAAATCATCAATTTTTTTTTGTAAATCTAAAGATGATATTTGAAATAAATCATTTTTTATTACTTTATTTAAAACTAGTTTTTTATTTTCTCTTACCAATAACTTAGGCATATGTTATTTCCTCCTCTACTTCTTTACTTTTATAATTTTTTTCAACTTTTACTTGATCTTGTAAATTAACCATTTTAGAATATTCATTCTCATTTTTTAATAACTCTTCATGGGTTCCTTGTTCAATAACTTGTCCATTTTTTATCATAACTATTTGATCACATTCTCTAATAGTAGAAAGCCTATGTGCAATTATTATCATAGTTTTTTCTGAAAAATCGCTAAATATAATTTGTTTAATTTTTTCTTCACTTAAAGAATCTAAACTACTAGTAATTTCGTCTAGTATATATATATCAGCTTCTTTTAATAATGCTCTAACTATAGATAATTTTTGTTTTTCTCCCTCAGAAAAATTAAGACCATTTTCACTTATTAAAGAATTATATCTATTAGGTAATTTTTCTATAAATTTGTCAGCACCAGTTTTTTTGCAAATTGTCACTATTTCCTCATAAGTAATTTGATCATTTCCCATTCTAAGATTTTCTAAAATTGTACCTGTAAATAATTGAACTTTTTGTGGAATATATGCAATTTTTGAACGTAAGTATTTATAATCTATATCCTGAATATTATATGATCCTATTGATATACTTCCATTATTAGGTTTAATGTAGTTCATTAGTAACTTAATTATTGTAGTTTTTCCTGAACCACTTTCACCTACTAAAGCATATTTTTTTCCTTTTTCAATTTTCAATGAAAAGTTTGAAAGAATATTTCTACGAGAATTATAAGAAAAATTAATATTATCAAAAAAGATATCTTCATTTAACTTAATATCACTAATTTTTTCTTCCTTATTAGCATCTTCTCTCTCTAAAGAAATTATTTCATTTAATCTTTTCATTGAAATATTTGCTTCTTGAAAAGTTAGTTGTAATGATATAAGGTTTGAAACAGGAGATGTAAAATAACTGCTTATAGTTTGAAATACAAGTAAATCTCCTATTGTCATTTTCCCATCAATTATATAAAAAGCACCAATACCCATGAAAATTAAATTTCCCAATGTTCCAAATAAATTTCCTGTAACTCCTTGAATATTTGATAATGTACCTTCTTTATATTGAATTTTTAATACATTAACAAATTTTTTTTCAAGTTCGTATATTCTTTTCTTTTCCTCTGACGTTGATTTTATAACATCAATATTCTGTAAACTTTCTATCAAATGACTATTAAGAGAAGAATTAGCTTCCATTTCTTCATAATTTAATTTTTTATATGGTCTTTTAAAAATGTATAATAATATTATGCTAACTATAACCATACATACTAAAATGAAAAATAAAACACTATTTATTTGAAACAATATAAATGATGAAATAAATGCTAATAAAAAATCCATAATTAAGCTTATACTAACTGATGTAAATATATTTTTTAAAGTCAGTGCGTCTTGGAATCTAGTTGTAATATCTCCTATCTTTCGCGATTCAAAAAAATTATATGGTAAATGTAAAATGTGATCATAATATGCTAACAATAATGGAATATCTACTTTTCTAGATAAATATAAAATAACTTGTTGCCTGAATGTAACTAATATTGTTTGAATTAAGGTTATTATTCCAAAACATATTAGAAATAAAATGATATAATCCCTTAATTGGTATGGTATTATCTCATCCATTAATATTTTTGAAAAAGTACTTAATAACAATCCTACGAAACTAATAAAAATAGAAGATAAAATAATTGTAAGTAGTAGTTTTTTTTGTGGAAATATTAATTTTATGAATAAATCAACTATATTGTTATCTTTTTTTATATTATCTTCAAACTCAGATTTTGGAATCATTAAAATTAAAATTCCGGAAAATAACTCTAAGAACTCTTCTTCTTTTATTTTTACAATTCCTTTAGCTGGATCTGCTAAAATATAAATATTATTTTTTGTAATTTTGTATAAGACTACAAAATGATTATTTCCGCTTTTAGTAGTTATTTGTGCAATTGCTGGTAATGTTATTGATTTATCAACTTCTTTTACCTCAACTCTAATTGCTCTTACCTCAAAGTTCATTTTTTCAAGACCTTCTACAATCCCTTTTACTGTAGTTCCATAAGCATCAGTTCCTATAACTTCTCTTATTTTACTTAAAGTAATTTCTTTTTTATAATATTTTAGAATTGATGAAATTACTGCTGCTGCACAATCTGAATTATCATGTTGCATTGTACAAAAATATTTATTAAATTTCATAATTTCCTCCTTAATATAATTTAAAATACAACTTACTTATATTTAGATAATTACTAGTTTATAGTAAAGTATAATATTGTTATATTTAATCAACTTATGTATATAAACCCTAAATTTATGGTATAATAGTAAAAAAATGGTTTCTAATATTATACCATACATACCTATTTACTTTGGAGAATTTAAATAAAATTTTATTATAATTAACATAAAACAGTATTTTATCTAATTAACTCACCTCTTTATTAATAAATAAAAAAGTGATTTCAGAATACCTCTGAAATCACTTCTAAAAAAATATTAATAGTAACCTTATCTAATTCTCAATTTTTTCCTTAACGCTTCTATCAACACTTCTGAAAAATTTATATTTTCTTTTTCTGCTCTTACTGATAGCCAATATGGTATAGTGCAATTTTTCTTTACATCTCTATTGTCATTTCTCTTTCTTTATAGTAGATGAATTTGATAATGATTGATTATGCTCTTTGCTAATCTTTCATTAATGTCTTGATATAAGCTCTTTTCTTGCACCATTTTTGTAACTCTTTATAAAAACAATTTTAAATAAATCCTTCAATTTTTATAAAAAAAGTGAATAATTATATCAATTACTCACTCCAGATTCCTGGAACTATCTCAACATTTCTACTTCTTCTATTGTTAATCCTGTCTTTATTGCAATTGTTTCTGAATCTAAAACATCTAATAATTTCTTAGCTATTTCCATTTTTTCTTTTCTTACCCCCTGTTCTATTCCCTTTTGTTCTGCATTCTCTAATGCTGATATTTCATCCATCATTGCCTTTTCTCTTATTCTATATCTTTCTCTTTCCTTATCATCTAAACTTAATCTATATAGCTCATCCTTTGCCTTCTTTATTGCTTTATCTTCTAACTCTAATTTTCTTACTACATTGCTTTCAGGTTCTCTTAAAAACTCTATCCATTTTGCTAATGCGTCTATTTTTTCAATTTCTCCTGGAGATTTTACATCTTCCTCAAACTTAGGAAGCTCTATAAAATGTACTTCCATTAAATCCGTTAATTCTTCATTTCTTTTTACTTCTTTTAATCTATATACATTATGATATTCCTGGTTGTCTAAATATTTAAATCCTAATATATTTATACATATTGTTCTCTGAAGCTTATTATAATTTTCTCCATTTCCTATTTGTTCTGAATACATTCTACTCCAGTAATATAGCGTTCTTTGAATCATATTGTATTCATTTTTTACTTGTATTTCTATGTTTATATGCTCTTTCTTATCAGTTATCGCCTTTATATCTAACCTACTAAACTTACTATCTAAAAATTCTTTCTCCATATCTGTATTCTTTAACTCTACTTCTACTATTGGATCTTTATCATTTATTACTGCATTTAAAAAATCTATTAAAACACTTTTGTTATTTTCCGCTCCAAATATTTTTTTAAATACAAAATCTATCTTTGGATCTAATAAGGTTCTCACTACCACTTTAATCATCTCCTTTTCTTTTATTATATCCTACTTTATATTTATTCTCTAATACCAATTATTTTCGCCTTTAGAACTTAATATATTTATTGCTCTCATTTCTATAGTAGATATTTGCATACCCAATCTCATTAATTCCTTTGAACATACTTAATTCGTTTTCTACATCAATGATTACATCTGCTTTTTCATAATCTTTTTCATAATCAGGATCTTTATCTGATGCTGCATAATTCTCTTTAACTATTTCTTTTCCATTCATTATTTCAACATTTAGTCCCTTACTAATTGACCACATAGATAATGCTCTTGCTAGATCTATTCTAAATAATAATTGTACTTCTCTGCTATCGGTTTCTATGTAGTCTCTATACAGTCTAGCCATGATATCTTGTTCATTGTCAGCTTCAAGAACTATATCTTCATATACTAATACATATTTTCTAGTGGCAGCTTCTATTGAATCTATTCTTCTTATCCATTCTTCATTTAATCTATTTATATTTATACCCATATCCACGTTACTCCTTATCTTCCTTTAATACCTTACTAATTAATCCTACAGAGCATTCAAACATTTCACTTAAAGTCTTTACTGTATGTCCCTGTATTCTATACATTTTTATTAATTCTATTTCATGATCGTTGAACTTAGGCTTTCTTCCTGCACCCCTTTTATTTTTCTCACTACGTTTATACCCTTCAATCTCACATCTTAGTCTAATAAGCTCATCACTAAGCCTTTTTATTTCTTCATCTTTCTCATTTAATATCTTCTTATACCAATCAGAACTTTTTTCAACTCCATCAATAACCCTATACATATATTCTCCTTGTAAAGTAACTCCTTTCTTAAACATTAAAATAGTTTCACAAATTAAATTGTGAAACTATTTTAGCTCGTCTTTGATTCTTTTTCAATAATTAATTTATGAATTACCTCCAATTATTTTTCTTGAATACATTTATTATGGCATCCTTATCTTTTTTTCTTGTAAATACTAAATCTACAAACTCCATCATTTTCTCTTTTGTCCTGGTACCTGATGATCTATTAGTATTTTTTAGTATTTGTCCTCTCTTTTTGAAGTTCTCATCTTCAGTATCTCGCCATCTTGCTTTCTCTGCAGCATTAATTACTCCAACCGCTAATTTTATATTTGCTTGTACTTGTTTGGGATTTAGAGAACCATTGAAGTATCTCATTTCTACTGTAGGAGCTCTTCCTGATGCTATGTTCGTTAGATTTACACCATAGTATCTATTCCCCTCTGACACTCTTCTTGCCATGTCTCTAACATCTTCATCTGTATCCATATCAAATCGCATTCTTGATCCAAGGCCTGCTCTCTCACTAAAGCTTCGAGAGTACCCGTTATCTCTAACTCGTCCTAAGTCTCCACCAGCAGCTCTGAAAAAGCATTCTTCGTAATTCTCAACCATCTTGAAGAATCGTCTCCATCGTTGTCTTGCGGTATCTAGTTTATTCATTCCAACGTGAACATGGGCTCCGCATCTCTCATTAACAATAGCTCCATGCCTTTGTGCTACAGTACAAATTATTTCTATTTGCCTCCAAGTCTCAGGAGTATCTTTTAGTATTGGTGAAACAAGTTCTCCACCACCGCTTCCATCAGATACACTTCCATCACGCTCTAACTTCCACTTACTATTATCTTCAACCGTAGAGTGATATCTCAGTCTATATGGTGCTGCAGTTATTCCTAAGTCATATAGTTCCCTTGCTATGGCATCGGCATTACCACCAACAAATTCAAGTTCTACCCCAAATGTACTGTTATTTCCATTAAGAACATCTTCGTATTCATAATTAATCATCCTATCTTCTACATTTTCAAAAGTCCTATCAAAAGCTTCAGGATCATCAGTGTAAAAATAGCCATCATCTTCAGATAGTCCCTCATTATTTCTATCTAGTTCATCCCTAATGTCTTGAGCTATTCTCATTCGACCAATATCTGCTGCAGATAGTTCTATAACATCTTCTCTTACTTGGCCTATTGCTTCATCTACTGCTCTTATATGTCTACAGTCATTACCTCTATACCTATAATCAGCACAAGTACAGCTATAATTATCTCCATCTATACTAACTCTATGGGTATCTGTTCCTGGTCCTGAATTTACTCTAAAATCATCACTATCTTCCTGGTATTCTATTGTTACAATTTCGTCTCTACCTCTGGATCTCGACTCCATTTGTATCTGTATTGGCTCATCAAATCCATTATTAATTCTTTGAGCTAATTGAGATATAATATTTTCACTCATTCCCGATCCTGTAAGACCAATAGCTCCCTCCATATCATTTGCGATTCTTGCTATCGTATTTGTTCTTCCTTTTGGCACTATTATCAACTCCTAAAAAAGTTGATATGCATAACTATTACTTAATCCACTATACAAATTCCTTGTATGAATCTGCATAATACTCTAAATTCATTTGAAATATTTTATCTTTACTTATAGATCTATCTACTTGTTTATTTTCACTTTCTAAAAATCCTTTTCTACTTTTTACCCATGCGGCCTGATGCATAATAGAAACCTTTCTCCCCTTGCTTAATTCAAGAATTGTAGCGATTCTTTTGTTTGAAGAAAGTCCAGCAACTATAATATCTACATCAGGCTCTAAACTTGAAACCAAAATTTTATATGCAAGAGCATAATGTCTCCATGAATTGGATGCTTTAAGGCCTACACTCATAAAACTAAAGGCCACAGTCTTTATACCACTATTTTTAATTTCTTTTATCCAGTAATTCAGATCTTCTTCTTCAGCCCATACTACATCAAGTACTGCAGGTAGGCCCTCACTGATCATTTCGTTATAAATAGTTTTAACCCGTTGGATATTATATAAATGTTCCTGGCGTGGAGCATCTTCGTATAGAGAAAAATTCGGTGTTATTACTGCAGTAAAATTTTGTTTCTTTAATTGCTCATAGATAACTTTTCGGTTATTCCAAAAGCCTTCAAGTGTTCGATCTTTAATATAAAATTCTGCTATTCCTTTTATGTTTTTTTCATTAAGGCCTAATGCACTCTTATATCCTCTTTTCCTATAAATCGGTGTTATATCTTCCCCATTAGCACTTAACAAAAACTCTCCATGCACTGCTATATAGCCATTTGTCTTAGAAAAATCAAATATAGTTCTAACTCTATCCGGCATTACAGGAATAAACAATGGCAGCTCTAATTTCTTATTGGCCATGATATTTTTATTCTGGTTCTTCTTAACTAGATCTTGGATAATAATATTACTTCCAAACTTTCTAGGACATCTCACAAAGCATCTATTTTTTCTTATCTTTGCTGCAGTTACAAAAATTTATCTCACACATAGAACAACCTATACATAACCCTTGTTTTTTATTAATGCACTTATCACAACTTTTCCCACAAAAACTTTTACTCATACTAATGCCCCTTCAATTATCTATCCTTAATTCTGCTTCTTATGTTCTCTATTTCAACATCTAAACTCTCCACTGCTGTAGCTATTTTCTCAAGCTCTTCACAAGTAAAAATCTCTATATTATTCTTCATCAACTTAAATTGTCTTTTTAGTAATCTTATCTCTTTGAACAACTCAACTATAACTAAATCCAACAATATCACTCCTATCATCTCTTTAATTCTAATAGTCATACATATCCGTTATTCTTTAGTTTATCTAAAAAAATAGATAGTTAGTTTCAAAAAGTGTTCAGAATGTAGTCAAAATGTGTTCAAAAGCCTATCACTTATCCTGTTCTTATTCTTTTGGCTCATAATTCTTCAGTTTAGCTTCTAAATCTTTCTTCTCTTTTACAAGACTCCTTTTAGTTTCCCAATCCCTTTTCTTATTAGCTCTTCTTATATCTTTCTTAACCTGATCTAAACGATCCCTAAATACTTCTTCAAAATCGACCTTCATACAATACCACCTCCTAAAGGATATTAAGTAAATATAGAATAACCCATAGGCACGGACCACCCCGCCCACATTAAACTATTATAATTAAGTGATGTGCTAAAAAATATATTTAACCCCTCTATTTTCAAAGGTTTCTTGGTTTTAAATTTCCGACAAATCGTGTAATAAGTAATTTTATGGAAAATAACTCATCCTATTTCACGCCCTTTTAATTCTAGCTATTCTTAGCCTTTCTCTAGGCTTTCTCTTGTGTACTCAACGTATTTAACTATCTGTAATTTAAACTCTTCTTATATGGCCTATATGAATGTTCTACGCTATTTTATTTAATCAATATTCTATTTTAATTTCACTTTATCAATTCCTTATTGTTGGTGGTGATCCTCGCCGTCTTTTTCCTCCAAATTGATTATCCTTTCCTACAAAAATTACATTTTTATATTCATTCCCATGTACATTTATATTATTTTTTTGATTTTCAAAATCAAAATTTAGCTGTATTCCTTGATTAACAGCCACTTTATTTTCTTCATTTCCTGAATTATCATCCTGGATATTTTTCTTCTTCTCTTCTAACTTCTTAACTAAAGATACTATCTTGTTTGATTTGAATCTTATTGTGAATCCACTCTTTTTATTAAAATAAAATAATCCTGCATTCTCTAATTTTTTTAATAATTTCTCTACTCCGTCTATTGTTTTGTATCTTAAATATTCTTGTATTGTCGATATACCCATAGTTGAATGTACTACCTCATCATTACCACTATGTGTATTTACAACTAGCATTAGATATTGTTTTATACTTTCACCAATTAATGGTCCAACTGTCTCAATAAAATTAATTGGTAGTCTATATTTAGCTTTTTCTTTATCTACTTCTATTACATATTTCTTAGTCTTTTTTATCTTAGTTATTTTTGCCTCTGCAAATTTAGCCCACTCTTTTAATGTTCTTAAATTAATATTTTCTTCTACCGGATCTATTTCAACCCCAATTAAATTATTCTTTTCTAAGTTTAAATACATTTCAAAGTGTCTAACTGCTGCTTTATTATAGTACATTGTTTGTATTATATTTCTCGCTATCCATATACCGCTATTTTTAGATGCACTACACCCTAGGCAGTGATGCTCCATTCCAAGCTCTTCTAAAATCCCTCTAACCTTCTCACATGAAAAGTTAGTTCCTCTTTCAATTAATGTTCTCACCTTATTTCTTACTGCCGTAAGGCTCTCATCATGCCCCCATTCTATAGCTTTTTCCTCTAAGACAGCTTGTACTTCTTTTAAAGTTGCATTCTTTTCTAATAATCCTAGTGCTATTGTTACTAATGCGTTGTTTCTATTACCTTTTTCTATTATAGGTAAACTTAATAAAGCCTTTACACAAGGTCTATTAATATACTTTAATTCTTCTTTTGTTCCAGGTAATAATAATCCTTTATTCTTTTCTTCAACTTTATTTTTCTTTATTGAACCCTCAACATCTTCCTTACATTCCTTATATAGCTTTGTAAGCTCTATTGAAGGTACTGATGGTAATTTTATTAATCTTATATCCCTTTGAACTTTTGTAAGATCTGCAGACTTAAGTTCTCCATCAACTAACTTATTTAACTCCGCTAATGTTATGTAATTTACAAATCCACCATTATAAAAACTTCCTGGAGTTTTTATTAATCTATGACTTGTATTAGTTACTGAATTATCTATATACTTTAAACCAAATTCATCTCTTATATGCTCACACATTTTAGCATATACTTTGTGTAAAATAGGACTAGGTGAAGCTCCAAACACTTTTGGATTAACCCAAACATAGACAGACTTACGGTTATTTATAGTTATTACTATATCTTCCTTATTTACATTGTAAAACATTATAAGTCCATTAACTAAAATCATAGCATTTGTATATGCATCTCTTTTAGCAGATTCAGCTAATCCTTTCTCAAACTCAACCACAAAAGGATAATATTTTCCCTCATCTTCAGATCTGTTAACTCTATTACCTTTTTTAAGATATGTAGCATAACTTTGTAAAGACATATGGCTTATTTGCTCCTTTACCTTCGGATGAAATACATAAGCTAATGCCCTATCTATAGTTGTTTCTTTTTTTCTTATTCCTCTTGAAGAAAATTCTCCAAGTACAACTTCATTTATTCCAAAATAATTCACTATTTTGTTATCTGATTTTCTTAATTTTGCATATTTAAACATATCCGTAAACTTGTCCATATTTTCACCTCCAATCACTATTTTTACGTAGAATTCCCCCTTACCCCCACAATTCTCTACTTTTCTGTGGTGATCTCTCAAGTAACTTTATTTAATTTTTTATATTAAAAAAGACGTTCAGGTAATTACCTAAACGTCTGCTAATATCTTAATAAATTCTACTTACGATTCCTTCCAATATTTGTTTCTAGAAATTTCATACTTGATTTTTCTTCTTAAATATTGTACTATTGACCTCGTTATGATATTATAATCTTAACGAGTTTATCGTAATTTGTTTTATTAACTAGCTTGTTTTGGTAGTCCTTTTACCTTAACTTGCGAACCACTTAAAGGCCTGAGAAACCTTTAAGAAGCGTTAATAATTGTTATATT
>OGUE01000077.1_pt1 | contig 53823 bp, 72 predicted proteins | sample 1574111 | NCBI WGS metagenome assembly OGUE01 (sample SAMN03295833, study PRJEB24534) | human gut metagenome | isolation source: fecal sample 1 from infant 5 | host: Homo sapiens | place: USA: Pittsburgh, PA | collected 2014-07 | reverse complement strand
GATGCGCTCCGGATGAATATGATGATCTCATATCAGGAACTTGTTCGCACCTTCCCTAACTTCGGAGTGAATTCTAAATATAGAATGTGAATATCTCCTGGAATTCAGCGGTCGTTTAATACACCAGTTGTGTTGGTATGGTAATATATACTCATCAGTACATACCTGCTATACATGCGTAATATAAACATCAACACCAAGTATCACACTAAAATAAGCAACAATAATTACCACATAAACTTCATTAATATCACATCAGTGATATATGTCCGATACGTTTATCAGTTAAACATGGCATCTACACTCTAACAATCTGAAGTGATATCACTCCCATCCTTTAAAACATTATGGCATCAGCAATGATGCTCTTCATTCTGAGAAAAGAAACAATGAATAATATCTATACACTCAATATGAACCATGCACCATTCAACACTCATTACTTACATCGATTGTCGAATGTCATTCATAACGCTGTGCGTGAACATCCAAGAACAACAGCCATTCGTGTTGACCTTCATGTACCCAATTATAAAGATACCGGTGATAGCATTTCTTGCATCATCGATATGAATAAAGGACTCATGTCCCGTTTTATTGAAGCACTTGATGCCCGTATACAGATATTCCTGAAGAACAAAAGTAAAAATGGCATGAGAGTCTATCCGTGCCATTTACGCTACGCCTGGGTTAAAGAAATTGATAAAGATAAAAGTGATAAACCACACTGGCATGTGGTGTTATTCCTCAATAAGGATGCCTTTCTCGGTCTCGGTGATTATACGGGGAATGATTATAACGTGGCCTCTATGATTCAGGCTGCATGGTTGAGCGCTTTAAAGCTACCTTTAGCTACTGAATATTTAACGCTGATTCACTTCCCTGATAATCCCTGTTATCACCTGAATATCAATAATCCTCCAGCCTACTCTGAGTCATATAACGGTTTAATGTACCGCCTTAGCTATCTGGCAAAGGAACGTACGAAAGTATACAGCAATGAGGAACGGTCATTTGGCTGTAGCCAGTCTTGATCGAACAGGGGCTGGTCAGGGTGTTACCGCCAGCCACATCTCTCAACCAAACACAAAGCCAGCTAACCATGCTGGCTTTTTTATTTTTCTCCGGAGTTCATGATGAATTACTTCGTTTTAGCCACTCATGCCGTCACCGCAAAGGGCGAATGGGTTACACCAGAATCTGTTCAACAGGTTGATTTTGATTCAATGTATTGTATTTACTGCAAACTGCAGATCGGCGTTCAAGTTGATCCACTGACATCTACAAAAACGTTTGTGCACCTACCGGGACATATCAACAATGTTGCTCGGCTCAAAACATGTCGATTTAACAAGCTACAAACAGCACCAGAGCAAACCTCGCTAAAAATCATCCCAACTTCGGAAAAGCCCATTCGACCTACCAACACGAAGATAAGGCAATGGCGATGCTGCTGGTGCCATGTTTGTTGGCATGGAGAGAAGATATGTCCTCAATGTGCTGACTGGATCTATGCAACTGATGTGTAAGAGCTGTATCGATTGCTTGACGCCAAAAAGCGGAAGTTATGCCAAGTAATTATTAAAACAACATCCGGCTCCAAAAGACCTATTGAAATGCGGTCAGCAAAACAGATACATTACGCACGTTGTTACCTTGTATCACCAGGATGTCGTTGACTGTGTTTTTTAGCCGTGAAGTCATTTCCAGAATCGTGCTTATCATCATGGCTGTTGCCGTGCTGAGCAGTTCGCTTATGGCAAAACCACAGGCTATGTATAACGTTCAGGATACAACGTCTGTCAGTGAGCATCAGCACGACAGCGATGAGCCGCTGAATGAACACGATCCGCTACTGTTCCACTCGCACGGTAATGTGCATCACCTCAATGCCGATCATTCCCACGATCTGAACAAGCTCTTCACTCTGACTGCCTTGCAGGCCTGGAACGCAGGTATGCGCGCGACGTTTGCACTGAGTTCAGAACAAATTCTGCGAATGCCACAGGCCACCCCCGAACGCCCTCCGAGATCCCTGTCTGCGTAATAACTGCTGTTAATTCGTTATTATTCAAACTGTAAGGATTTTGTATGAACACCTGCCTTAATTTACAAGGCCGGTTGAGCGGTGGCCTGTTTTCGACTCAGGCGCGTTCGGCTTGTCTGTTTTTCTTATTGTTATTGCTTTTCTACAGCCAGGGTGCGGCCGCACATGGCGTAGCCGAAGGCGACAAAGGGTACATTCAGGAAATCACCGGGATTAACATCATCCCGTTTATCTACCTTGGCGCGAAGCACATGGTCACCGGCTACGATCATCTGCTATTTCTGTTCGGCGTGATTTTCTTTCTCTACAAAATGCGTGATATCGGGCTGTACGTCAGCCTGTTTGCTATCGGGCACTCCACGACGCTGCTTATTGGTACGTTCTTTGATATCAGCGTCAGCGCCTATCTCATTGATGCCATTATCGGACTGTCCGTGGTCTACAAAGCCCTTGATAACCTTGGCGCATTCCAGCGCTGGTTTGGCTTTCAGCCTAATACGAAGATGGCTACGCTTATCTTTGGTTTCTTCCATGGCTTTGGCCTGGCGACCAAAATCAAGGAGTTCGAAATTTCCCCCGATGGCCTTTTCGTCAACCTGATTGCCTTCAATGTCGGGGTCGAGATAGGTCAGCTTCTGGCGCTGAGCGCCATCCTTATCATCATGAGTTACTGGCGGCAGACGGCGAGCTTTTTCCGCCATGCCTACACCGCCAACGTAGTGATGATGAGCGCCGGTTTCCTGTTAATGAGTTACCAGATTTGTGGCTACATTTTAGCCTGAGGGAGAAAAGAGAATGTATAACACCGATTTACCGACCCGCGCAGAGCTGCCGTCTGCGATGAAGCTGATGCAGTCCACTATTCTGGCGGCTATCGTCGCTTTGACGCTGCTGATAACCATCGTGATGCCTTCAGAATACGGTATCGATCCAACGGGCGTTGGCCGTCTGCTGGGCCTTAAACAGATGGGCGAAATCAAAACGCAGCTGGCGGAGGAAGCCGCCACGGACAAACAGGCGAGTACGAGCCAGTGGGGACAGTCAACCACTCCGGTGAATGAACGTCCGGTGCCGGATAACCCGCCGACAATCACGCAAAACAACTATCCGGAGCTGAGCGTTCCGGCGACAACTCGTGCGCCAGAAGCCCCAACTGCCGGTTCTCAGCGCAATCAGCTGTTAATTACTCTGAAACCGAATGAGGCGGCTGAAGTTAAGATGGAAATGCGTAAGGATGCCCGGGTGACTTACCAGTGGACAAGCTCTGGACCTGTCAACGTGGATGCACACGGCGATCCGGTTAACGCACCGAAAGGGTTTTACCACGGCTATGGTAAGGACCGGCAGATAACCTCAAGGGATGGTGTGTTGCAGGCCGCCTTTGACGGTAAGCACGGCTGGTTCTGGCGAAATCGTGGTTCACAAACGATTACTATCCAGCTTGATACCAATGGCGAATACCAGAGCATTAAGCGCGTAATCTGATTAATCAGGCCCGCATTATGCGGGCCTTTTTACACACTTCGGCAATACAAGACTTTACACTCCAGCCTCTTACATCCCCCCCAGGGGGATGCTAATATTTTTAAACCGTTGTCACTGTCCATTGAGAGAAGCACTCAGCGATGTACCTGATGTTTAAACGTTCACCCCGTTATATTCTGATGATTGTCATCATGGCCGTTGGCATGATGATGTCGTCGATGGGCACGTTTGCGTCACACGGTACCAACGGCCTGACAGGTTACGAGATGAATCTGCATGATGCAGAAGTCACCATGACAGTGCAGGATCACTCCCACGACTCGGATATCCCTCAGTCTGGTCACGCAGGCCATCATCAGACAGACCATTTCCATGAAACCCCTCAGCAGCCGCCCTCTGTGGAGATCACCCTCTCTCCTATAGCAGACAGATGGTTGCCGCTCGCCGATCTTCGCAGCCCGGTTAAGGCTACGGACATAATTTACCGCCCTCCAAGCACCCGCAAGATCTGATCGCTGTTGCCGGTAGCAGTTTGCTGCCTGGCGTTTACCAACTTCAGATTTAGCGGAGAAGCTATGTACACAGACTCCATACAGGCGCGTCGTGAGATTGCGCGTAATTTTACTGAACTTAATTATCGCATTAACCCTCTGCACTGGCAGACACTGTGCATGGGCGTGAATCGCGATCTCCAGGCCAAAAAACTGCGTCCGAACGTCCCTGTTCCTTCGCGGCGTAAGGTCATTCCGTTCCTGAAAATGATGCACAAAGAAACGGGTTCGATGCTGAAAGCTATTCTTGCTTTTGGTTTCGATGGTCCCTGGACCTCCAGCGGTGGTTCTTTTCGTCTGGCGCGAGAAATTGGGTTCGACATTGCCCACCATGCGAAAAATATTCACCACAAAAACGGTACCGTCACCTTCCTTGAAATTGGTGCTGCCTGGGCAGGTTTTCGTGCTGAAGAAGCGACCAGCCATCAGGCGACGATTTCCGGGCTTGCCCAGAGTTTCAGGGAGCAGCTTGGGGAGAGTGCATTCCTGCATTTCACCAATCTCACGCCATGGCACGAATCGCTGCCAAAGGGGGTGACTGAGCATCCCTACGTGACGGCAGCCGGTCTCTGCGCACTGGAAAATCGCGGCGTTCAGGCCGGTGGGGTCGATATTATTTATTCCCAGGCCGCAGCCTATTTCGAGCAGGACTACACAACGTTCCTTCGCAGCGCAGCCCGTCTGCTGAAAGGGGATGGCGTCTTAATCTTCAACCATGATCCTGTTCTGGCGAGCGCGATGGATGAAGTCGCGTGGGAGCACGGACTGCGGCTGGTCAGACGTAAGCAAATGGGCGGAATGAATGGCGCGATTGCCCGTTATCACCGGCTTCGTTCATCCCCAGTGAGTCAAATGGTTTTCCCCGGCGTAAACCGGGAACAGGACGATGAAGTGGTCTGTGAATCACTGGTTATGTCGGCACTTCGTCGCAGCGTGGAGGTGTAACGCCCGATATGTTGACGCGCAGACATTTTCTCACCACCACAGGAGCGTTGCTGATGACAACATTACTGCCGGGGGAAACCCTGGCAGCCTCTCTGGCCGAAAAAGTCAGTGATACATGGCAAAGAATTATTGCTCGCCGCACTGCTAAGGAGACGATAACGCCGGGCTGGATTTTGCAGTCGCTCGGGCTTCAGCCGGGCTCAACGGAACTGCGGAGAGCCATTTTTGAACTGGTCAGGCGCGTGCCCTATCAGCTTGGGTCATGGAATAACCAAAGCATGAGCCTGTTTGAGCAGGGTTTTGGCGACTGTCGTCATAAAGCCGCCGCGGCCGAACGATTGCTGGTTGCCGGTGGGATTACGGCGAAGAGAAAACTGGTGCAGTTTGACTGGGCTGATTTACCCGTTCCTCCGGAAATACTGGCTATTTTGCCGCAAACCCAGGGATTTCATGACACAGTAACTTTTGAGTTAAACGGGAAAACCTGCCTGTTTGATGCCACCTGGGATATCGCCCTGCGCGGCGCGGGCTTCCCGGTGATGCCTTCCTGGGATGGCAACTCTGATACCTGGTCGGTGACCTCCCGGATGTCGACGCAGCAAACCGTACAGATGCCACAGCCCGGTCAGGATATTTACAGCGCTAACCAGATGAGCTGGCCTCAGCGCGAGAAAACCATGGCCTTCAATCAGGCGCTGAATAGCTGGCTGGACGACGTTCGGGCTAACCGTGATGACTGGTGCACCATCGTCCATAGCGATGTTGAAGCCACGCGGCTGAGTCTGAAAACCTGCCTGGGACTTCTGAGTTAACACCTTTCTCGTCAGAAGGGGCTTCGCAAGGAAGCGGTGATAACACCTTCGACACTCTTTATGCTGCTTCAGGTATAACGCTGGGATACCTGAAGCTTTTTTTATTCTAAATATCAGATGATTGGTCAACTTCCTATCCTCCCCACCAGGATAATGCTTGTCATTTTTTTCAGGTCGCTCTATGCTTTCAATATCCCCCCCAGGGGGATATAAATTTAAGCCAAGAGAATTCCTGATGCTCAATATTCTATCTAATCGTACCTATCGCCACCTGTTTATGGCACAGGTTATCGCCCTTATCGGCACCGGTCTGGCGACCGTCGCGCTGGGTCTGTTAGCTTATGATCTCGCCGGAGACAGGGCCGGTGCTGTGCTGGGTACCGCGCTGGCGATCAAGATGAGCGCCTATATTCTGGTTGCGCCGGTGGCGGCAGCCTTTGCCGACAAATTCCCGCGTCGCACTATGCTGGTGACGTTGGATCTGGTTCGCGCTCTGGTGGCTATTGCGCTGCCGTTCGTCACCCAGATCTGGGAAATCTATATTCTGATCTTCGTACTTCAGTCTGCCTCGGCGGCGTTCACGCCAACCTTCCAGGCAACTATCCCGGATATTCTTCCTGACGAACGCGAATATACGCGGGCGCTGTCTTTGTCGCGTCTGGCCTACGATCTGGAAAGCGTTATCAGCCCAATGCTGGCGGCGGCGCTGCTGACGGTCATGAGCTTCCACAATCTGTTTGCCGGGACGGCGGTCGGGTTCCTCGCCTCTGCGGCTTTGGTTGTTTCCGTCACATTACCAAAGATGAAAGCGTTAACGGTTAAACGCAGCATCTATGACAAAACGACGCGAGGCATGCGTATCTTCCTGAAAACACCAAGACTGCGTGGCCTGCTGGCACTCAACATGGCCGTAGCAGCGGCGAGCGCGATGGTTATCGTCAACACCGTTGTTCTGGTTCAGGCTGATTTTGGTTTCTCACAGCGATCTACCGCCATTGCTCTGGCCTTCTTCGGTGTGGGTTCCATGGTGTCGGCGCTGGTTCTCCCAAAACTCCTCGACAAAATGAGCGACCGCATGCCGATGCTTGTGGGGACCGCGCTTTTAGTGATTGGACTTGGGCTGGGTATTTTCCTGAAGGATTACGTCACGCTGGTTGTGCTGTGGGCGCTGCTGGGTGTGGGCTATTCGCTTTCTCAGACGCCAAGTGGTCGCCTGCTGCGCCGCTCATCAACGGCTGAAGACAGACCTGCGCTGTTTGCTGCCCAGTTTGCACTGTCGCATTCCTGCTGGCTGGTCACTTATCCGCTGGCCGGGTGGGTAGGTGCCACATGGGGAACACAGGCTTCGTTTGTCGCCCTGACTATTGTGGCCGTGCTGTCGCTGCTTGCCGCCGTACTGATCTGGCGTCCTGAGCATGAAGCTTACGCTCAGATTCACCGTCATACCGATTCAGACACAACCCATGAGCATGATTTCGTCATCGACGATGAACATCCGTCATGGCCGAAGAAAGATAAGTAATTAACCCAAAAAGACAAAGAATCAGGAGAGGATAAGCCGATAAAAAGTGTGACCCTGGCGTTGATACACATTATCTTATCCCCTCCACCTGGAGAGGATAAATCATGACCGTTCACGCATCACACCCTGACATTATTAAAAGACTTAAACGTGCCGCAGGGCACCTGAAAAGTACCATCCAGATGCTCGAAGATGAAAGAGCCTGTCTGGATATCGCCCAGCAACTGCACGCAGTGGAAAAGGCGATAACGAATGCGAAGCGTACCTTAATTCATGACCATCTGGATCACTGCCTGGAGGACGCCCTTCATGCCGACCACAGTGAGTCTGATAACACGCTTAGCGAATTTAAAGAGATAACTAAATATCTTTAAGGCAAGCGAAACATGACTGATTTTTCTGCTCTTTTACAGCAAGGCGTGGCGAATGCCTGGCTGTTCATCCCCAGTGCGATCCTGCTGGGTGCGCTTCACGGACTGGAGCCGGGACACTCCAAAACGATGATGGCCGCGTTTATTGTGGCTATCAGGGGAACGGTGAAACAAGCCGTATTACTGGGGCTTGCCGCGACCATTTCTCATACGTCTGTGGTCTGGCTCATTGCTATGGGCGGGATGTACATCAGTCAGAAATTCACCGCCGAGTCCGCTGAACCCTGGTTCCAGCTGATTTCAGCCATCATCATTCTTGTCACGGCGGCATGGATGTTCTGGCGCACCTGGCGCGGTGAAAAACTGTGGAAAATGGAGCAGGAAGAGGAACATGGCCACGGCCATCACGAACATGACGAAACCCGCATAATCGATACCGGCCACGGCAGCGTTGAACTCTCTATTTTCGAGGAAGGGCAACCGCCTCACTGGCGTTTACGCACACTCAGCGGCAGGAAATGGGAAGCCAGCAATATCTCTGTGGCCACAAGGCGGGGGACTGGAACGTATTCTCAGGTTTTCGACTTCGTTGAAAAAGACGGGTTTATGGAATCAGTCCTGGCAATCCCTGAGCCACACAGTTTCGATGTGCGCCTGTCTTTAGGCCATCGTGGGCATGTACACGATTATGATGTGGAGTTTCGCGAGCATGAGCACGGTCACGACCATGACCACTCCGCGCTGGAGGGGCTGGATGTTAATTCCCGCGAATACCAGGACGCTCACGAAAAAGCCCATGCTAACGACATCAAAAAACGTTTTGCCAATCGCAGCGTAACCACAGGGCAGATTATCCTGTTTGGGCTAACCGGTGGACTCATTCCTTGCCCGGCGGCCATCACCGTTCTGCTGCTGTGCATCCAGGTGAAGGAATTTACGCTCGGCGCTGCACTGGTACTGTGTTTCAGTATCGGCCTGGCGATTACGCTGGTTTCTGTGGGTGCAGCGGCGGCGTTTAGCGTTCGCCAGGCAACCAAACGCTGGAGCGGTCTGGATACTCTGGCACGCCGAGCCCCATACTTCTCAAGCGTACTGATTGCCCTTGTCGGCATTTACATGGGCTACCATGGCTGGATCGGCGTTACCCGCTGATTTTCTCTTGTAAAAGCCACATGCCTGAACCCACCGACCGGTGGGTTTTTTTATCTCTGAAGCCTGTCACATTTTTATCCCCCCGCAGGGGATAGCAATTGAGCTTTTATAGACGCTCATTTATGATTAAGTTATCCCCCCTGGGAGGATGTGAAATCATAAATGGAACCTGCTATGCAAAAACAATACTTCAGTCATATTCGTCGCCAGTTCGTCAACGTCACCGGCGTATTGCTCGCTTCATCCATCGCCATTCCAGCCCTGGCAGCGCAAGGCGGTTTCTCCGCAGAGAAAGATCCAGTCGCCACTGAGCGCATGTATGCCGGTCATAAGGTTCAGCAGGAAAACAGTCAAAGCCGCATTCAGGCCGTGTCGTCAATGCACGAAGGGGCGTGGATCACGCTGGAAGGCAATGTCATCAGCCAGCAGCAGGAAGAGTGGTACACCTTCCGCGATCCAACCGGAACCATCAAAGTTCGTATTCCGCAGAAAGTCTGGAACGGGCAGCACTTCGATGCGCAGGATCTGGTGCGGGTGAGCGGGCAGATAAGCCGTGAGAATGGCACCACGAGCGTTAATGTTGAAGTGATTAAAAAGCCTTAATGTGAAGAGTCATTAGAACTGTGAGTTCAACGGGTCGATGGAACGCTATCTTTATAGCAGCATATGCCAGTTCAAATACCATTAACGCTTTCATTCTAATACCTCACATTTGAATAAACACATATGTACAGGCAAATTTTTTAAATACAAACAGCCTTACTGCTACCCGAGCAGTTTGCTGATGCCAGCTTACGGGCGATGGCCTGTACGTCGTCCTGTTGGCTTAACCAAGCCTGCTCAATTACCTGAGCAGCCCAAGAAGAAATATGCGGAGATAAGCGGTAGTGAACCCACTTGCCCTGCTTGCGATCCAGCAATAGGCCACTTTCCCGAAGCATCGCCAGATGACGAGAGATCTTAGGCTGCGACTGTTCCAGCGCCGTGCAAAGTGAAATCATCTCCAATTTTGCTAATCATAGGTTTACAACAATGAATGAGAGGATATTATCACTAAGAGTGTTCATCATGGATGAGAGGAAAATGAGTTCGACACAGCAAGATTACCTCTACAGACAGTTCTTTCGGTTAAAAGTACACGAATGTATGGGAGACAGTTTTCAGGCGCTCTTTTCGAAGGTTATGCAATACGCAACTCCTGGCTTTCAAGCTGTTTCCCCTTGGGGAAACTGGGGAGATGGCGGGAATGATGGGTGGATTGCTCATGAAGCTCATTACTTCCAAGTTTATGGGCCTAAACCTTCAAATCAAACCAAAGAGCTAGAAGCTGTTAATAAATCGATTGGCGACTTTGATAAATTAGTCGCCAAATGGGGGAAAGTATCAAAATATACTTTTGTAATGAATGATTATTTTAAGGGTATTCCAGCACCTGTTGGACTTTCATTAAATTCGCTTGCAATCAGTAAAAGTCTTAATCACGCAGGTGCAATGGGCGGGATGGAGCTCCTTCAAAAATTTATGTCATTATCTGAGGGTGAAAAGCAAGATATTGTAGGTTTCATTCCTGAGGTTGATTTGGATTTTACAGATAGTCGAGCTGTTGGCGAAGTGTTGACTTTTTTAGCACAAAAATCTTCTTCACCCATAAATTTTTTAAGTGAAACCGCCCCGGACTTCGAAGATAAAATAAAAATAAATGGTATTACAAAACCAATAAAGAGCAGGCTGGAATCTTTTAGTTATCAACTATATTTGATAAATGAATTTTTAGATTCTGTTGATAGCGGTCTTGAACAAACTATAGCTCAAGAAGTTAAAGAAACTTATGCAAAAAGCAAATTGGCGATAACTGAAGATAACCACAATTATGCAGATTTAAGATACACTTGGATGATAGATAAACTCCTTCCCCCTCAAGTTACCACAAGTGCGGTCGCGAGTTATCGATTTGCAGCAGAGTTAATTTTAGCTAAATATTTTGAGACATGTGATGCTTATGAACATCCAAGCAATGCTTCTGCCACATAAGCATGTTAGGTTTAGTAACTCCCTAATTGCGATTGCAGGATACACCCGTTCGTTAATTGATGGACCGGTATCCATAGAAGAACTATGGACAAAAGTAGAGCGAAAAAATAAATCAACGATAATCACGCCCTCTTTTACACAATTTATGCTTGCCGTAGACATTCTTTTTTGCATCAAACAAATAATGCTAGATAACGAAAACAGAATAATGCCAATATGCAGCATTGATGACAAATTACAAAATAAGGAAAGTTAAATGAAGTTAATTCGCTTAACTTGCGATCAGCCAACCTTTCATCCAGTGCATTTCAATGACACAGGGCTAACGTTGATTATTGGTGATAGCTCTAAAGAAAAAGAAGGCAGTAGTAACGGAGTCGGCAAGACACTTATTCTCGGCCTCGTTCAACATTGCTTAGGCGCTAATGCTGATAAAAAATTAACTTCAGCAGTTCCAGATTGGTGGTTCTCGTTACTTTTTTCTCATAATGGAGTTGAATACTTAATATCTAGAACGGGAAATGGGAAAAAATTATTATTAAATGACAAAACAATATCTCTAAAAGCATTTAAAGATCTATTAGACAAAATAGGGATATTTAATCTTGAGAATAACATTCCGTATTTATCATTTAGATCTTTATTTAAGCGTTTTTCGCGATATACCAGAGATGACTGCATCAGTCCAACTAGGACAAAAAAGGAGCAAGACTTTGAAGCATTGCTTCGCACCGCATTTCTTCTCGGCATAGATCATAATTTAATATTATCCAAAAGAAATAATAAGCAAGAACTGGATAAAGTAAGTCAATCCCTAAAAAATTGGCAAGACGATGATATTCTTAAAGACATGTTTAGAGCAGGCTCTCAACCTAAAGTACGCTATGAATGGCTAGAAAGAGAGATCCCAAGACTGCAAGATGAACTTAATACATTTCAAGTTCACGAGCAATACAGAGCTATTGAGAATGAAACAAACAGTTTAACTATAAAATTACGAGAAGTTGAAAAAAATAAAAATATAGCTGAATTTAAAGTTAGTAATATAGAAAAAACTTTATTATCACACCCTGATATTTCAAGAGAAGATCTTCTTGAACTGTACAATGGCTTACAAGAGATTTTCAAGCCAGAAACATTGGCCCATTTTGAGTCAGTTGAAAATTTTCACAAATCATTATCTTTTAACAGAAAGAAAAGACTTGAAAATGATAAAATAAAACTTTTGTTAGAAATTGAATCTCTTAAAATTGACATTAATGATATTTCGGCATTACGTGATTCATATTTGGAATCCCTGCAAGGCAAGAAAGCATTTGATGAATACGCAGTCATAGCGAGACAACTGGCTGAATTTAAAGAAGAAAAAGAAAGGCTGCATGATTATTTAAATTTCTCTATTAACCTTCAAAAGAAAGCTCAAAATCTAAGAGAAAGAAAAGTTGAACAAGACAGATTAGCGGTGAACTATGCTTCTACAAATCCTCTTTCAGAATATGATAAATTTTTTGCTGAACTCGCAGAAATAATGTACCCGAGGGTACCAGCAGGAATAGTTTTAGATGTTAATACTGGTGACAACAAAATCCGTTATGATCTAAGCATCCAAATCGAGGGTGATGATTCGGATGGGATCAATGATGCTAGGATATTATGCTTTGACTGGTTAGTATTTACATGTGGCGAAAACCATGCCATGGATATGCTATGGCATGATAATCGTCTTTTTGCCGATATAGATCCAGGTGTTCGCGCAAGATGGTTCTCTTTTGTCAATCAGTCATTAAAACGAAGCGGAAAGCAATATATAGCATCTTTAAATACTGAAAACTTTAATGCTATGGAAACAACTTTATCTGAAATCGAAATGTTAGAACTGAAATCAAAAATTGTCCTTACTCTTCGTGGTGATAAAGCAGAGAATAAACTTCTCGGCATTCAATTTGGAAGTAAAAAGTAATCCTCAGGCAGGCACTGCCTGCCGAGTATCAGTTGCTTGCTCGTTATCGGTAGCAGTATTAACCGACCTCGAGACTCAAAATTCACTCTCATCTTTTTTCTGTAATGCCACACCAAGGCTATCAAACAATTTTTCTCCAAGAGCTTGTGCGTGATCCAGCAACATTTCTAAATCTTGTTCGGTGATCACTACCGAATTACCTTCTTTATCTTTTCCGCCACGATGGACTAAATGATTACGCTTTTGTGTAGCTATTTCTATCGCATCTATTGGCCACTCTTTATGTACATTAATATCAAATGTAGCTTTATAACGACCTACAACTTTGTTTGTACTATGCCAACTTGCACTAATCAGATGTTCTTTGATTGCTTTAATCAATTCCGCCCTCATGTTTTCAATAGATTCTCCTTTGAATGGCAAAGCCAATATTTCTTTACTTACCTTAAATTCCGTCTTACCTTTTTCTATGAAATCTTTAAGGTATGAGTCATTTTTATCTATGGAGTTAATAAACAACTCAACATAAAGAGTTTCCAAAGCTGTAATGACGTTAATGTATAAGATGCTAAGCAGATGTTCTTTTTGCTTATCTTTAAATTCGCCTTTAGCCAGCATTTTTATTCCATCAATGCTTTCAACGAACTTAGAAAAGGGTTGTTCGGAAGATGTAACAGCATCGTACAAGTCTTCGTCGTACCAATCATTAATATTATTTGAATTACCTGACCACTCGTAGCACTGTTCTTGTAAATCATTAACTAGTTCTTGGATATAATCAAATTTCACGTACCCTTCAAACATCGCTTGCAACTCTTCACTTGCTTCGTATGGGCCACCATAAATGTAAGCATATCCGCCTTCACGGGATTCATACGGACAAGAGTTTGCGGGATCTTCGAAATTTTCAAAAAACCAATTCCGCATAACTTCAAGTTGATTTGCTTTACTTATATATTGCAGAGATTCGAGCGGGACTTTTTTACCATTAACATTAAAGACAACTTTCACGATACAACGCCTCTTTGAAAAAGTTATAACATTTTGACTCACTCCTCAGTGACTAACATAGCATGATTTTCATCTCTAACCTCCGCAGATCTTCACATCCTACGGTACAACAAAAAATTTGCGTAAAGCATTAACTTCGAAGGCAAAAAATAAACTCACGTTGGTTCAGCCTCTTCGATGAGAAGAGGCTCTACTTGCCCCTTACCACTCTATCAAGCAATCAAGCTAATAGCTGCATAAGCTAGGGGTTAGCTGGAATTTGCCTACTTGACCGATGAAATCTGCATACCACTGCATCATCTCCCTTCGCCCTTCTAGATACAACGCATGGTTATACGTCCCTCGAATCGCGTTCTTATCAACATGCGCAAGCTGGGTTTCGATCCATGCCGTATTGAACCCTTCCTCGTGCAAAATCGTACTCATCGTGTGACGGAAACCATGCCCCGTTACCTTCCCCGTATACCCAATCCGTTTGAATACCTGATTAATACTCGCTTCGCTCATCGACTTGCGGGGATCATTACGCCCTGGGAACACCAGCGGATATTGCCCTGACATAACTTTGAGTTGCTGTACGATTTCCAGCGCTTGGGTAGAGAGAGGCACAAGATGGGGCCGCTTCATTTTCATTCGTTCGGCAGGAATTTCCCACACCGCTTTTTCAAGATCAAACTCACTCCAGAAAGCACCTCGGAGCTCACCGGTGCGTACTCCCGTAAGAATCAGCAGACGTGCTGCAAGAACAACTAACGGGCTTCCTGTATAGCCTGCGAGAGCTTTAAAGAAGTCTGGTAACTCCTCAACAGTAAGGAAGGGATAATGCTTCGATTCATGCCCTGACATCGCGCTGGTTAGATCCGCTGCAGGATTGTATTCCGCACGACCGGTGACGATGGCGTAACGAAAAACTTCGCTGCAGCGCTGGCGAACCTTCTTGGCCTTCTCTGTCGCGCCACGGTTTTCCATTCGACGTAGCACATTCAGCAGAACCAAAGGTTTGATATCATTCACCGGCTGCTGGCCGATATAGGGGAAAATATCTTTATTGAAGGCTTCGATAATGTCAGAAGCATACCCTTCTGACCATCGGCTCACCTTCGTTCCGTGCCATTCAAGCGCCACTGCCTGAAACGTATTATTGAGCTGGACATCGCGAACCAACTTTTCTTCTTTCTTAGCAAACGATGGATCGATACCCTCGGCCAGTTTTTTCTTGGCTTCATCTCGTAGTGCCCTCGCTTGTGCAAGGGACACTGCTGGATAGACACCAAAAGCCATACGCTTCTCTTTTCCATTGAAGCGATACTTCATCCGCCAATATCTGGAACCAGAGGGAACAACCTCAAGATACAAGCCAGCACCATCTGCCAGCTTGTAGGCCTTCTCTCTGGGTTTAGCGGCGTCTACCTGCCGTGCATTTAGCTTCATTGGGGGCATCTCCCTGGACCGAACACAGAATGCCCCCACTTATGCCCCCAACTGTAACTTGATTCCGGTTGAGTCCAGTTGATAACAGGAGATAAGATACGGGCTAGAAACCGCATTATACGGGCTTTAAGTTGATTTCGGTAGACTTGAGAAGAGTTTGAAATGGTGCCGATAATAGGAGTCGAACCTACGACCTTCGCATTACGAATTATAAGAACTACCTTTTAACTCAATAACATACCCTGCCAACACTGCGCTCACACGTCACATCTTCGAAAAACATGCAAAGCCTTGCAAACCGATGCAAAGCTTTGTGTGTCCCATTTCTGTCTCACATCACCGGACAATCATCAAACTCTCCAGAACGCGCATCGTTGATGGTATACGTGATCACCCCAAATACCGGACGCGAAGTGTCGGATACCTCATCCTTATCTGGCAACCTCTCCCGTTTACCGTTCGCCAGAATGGAATGTGATATTTGACGGCAGTAAAAGAGTCGCTTTACTGCCGTCACAATTATTTTATTGAACCTCTTCGGACGTGCTTTTCACAGCTTCTTCTATTGCTTTCTGTTTCTGATTCCAGATGCTACTCGCTGGCATTTCGACACGTACACTGACGAACTGATCTGACGGGATATCAACCGGCTCGCCATCTGCCAATCCATCACGCTCATTCCTGGCAAATGCTGGCGCAGAAGGATGTTCGCGGTGATAGGTTTTTACCAGCACAGAGCCGTCTGCGTTAACCTCGTAGTCCAGCCATATAAGCGGTTGCTTATTCCTGTCTGTGGGAATCTCAAAACCTCCGTCAATACCTCCCCATGCAGCGTCTGAATTGAGTGCTTTACAGCCTTCAATAAGATATTGCCCGACATCCAGACGAGTGACCGTGACGCCTTCTGATTCGTCGTTAGTTTCATACTTACCATCAGTGAAGATTTTGACGACCGGGGATGCCTGCTTTATAAAGCCATTACTGTCTACAGCAGTATTTTTTGTGTCCCACAATGTTCTGCCATTTGTCGATGTAATTAAGTTCGTCTCGCTGATTCCACCTGCAAAAACTCTTATCGGGCCACCATTAAAATGGAAGTTGAGCACAGCAAATGTATCTCTGGTCCTGAAAAACAACGATGGGGAATACTGATAAAAAGGCGTATCACCGCTCGTAACTTGAGCATCATTTCTGAATGCACACAATCCCGTTCCCTGCGTTGTAAAGTTGTCGTTGACCAGAGAACTGAAATTAGTCGAGTTCGTTGTAATTGCACCATTAGCTAACCCAAGACCAAACATGCCGGGCTGCATGACATCATTGCTCGTTTTTCCTGTGTTTTTCGTTGCAGAAGTTCCCAGACCGAGGTTTTTGCGAGCGCCAGTTTCGGTTGTCGAACCAGTACCACCCTGCTCCAGAGACAGCGCTGTAGTGAGTCCGCTTAGCGAGGTAATGTCATCGTTTGCACCTTTTGCCGCCTTGCCTGAGAGAGTAGTGATAATGCTATTCCATGCTGGTCCCGTCCATTTCGTCCCATCCGGCAAAGTTACTGTTACATTGCCGTTTCCAGAAAAAATACTTTGCCAGTTCTGTTTGTCGTAATTCAGTCCACGCAGCGCTTCTGCACTTTGTGCCACCAGCGCAGCAGTTACCATGTTCAGCGCAACGCGGGGAACAGCTGACCAGGCCGCGCCGGCCTGAGTAGGCCCGGTAAAGTTACTAACCAGCGTCACCTGGGTATTACCGTCAACCGTTTTTACTGGCAGCGTATAATCAACACCGCCCACAGTGGAGACAATAAAGTCACCTGCGGCGAGTTCGGTTGCGAATGAGGTTCCGGAACCGCCAACAATAGCGGACCCGTTTGTCAGGGTAATAGTTCCTGCAGACATATGCGCTCCTTTCAGGCAATAAAAAACCCCGCCAGAGCGAGGTTTAATCAAAAATGTTTGAGTTAATGGCAGGTGGTACTACTGAACGTGTTTGCGCTGACCCATGACCAGTTAAATGGGTAACCGGCGCGGTACTGGGTCTGGTTACTTTGCTTGCGTACTCCGTAAATCTGGACGATGTTTTCCTGTCCGCCGATCAGGGCCGTTCCGGTACATATGGGTTGCTGCTTCTGAAGAACGCCAGCGCAACCGGAGAGCAATACAGCCATTGCCAGGCAAAGAATCATGTTTTTCATCGTGGTTATATCCCAGGGTATTAACGAAGCTAAACAATAACAAGATGAATCAAAGGGATATAATTGATTTTGTAGATCAATAACACATAATTGATCGCCGAAAACGATCAATCGTAGTTGACGCAGTTGATGGCCATAATCACGTTTCTCAGATTCGAATACGCGACGTTCTGAAGGCTTCCGCTGGGCGTTGTTTGTGGTCTGGCGAATATTCGCGTGTTGCCTCCCTCAAGTTTCGCCATGCTCTTGTATATCGCCGAGTAGGGCTGCGGCTGGCCGCCAGCCGATATCACTCCAGTAATTAGACCCAGCATGGCAGGCATACAGGCCCATTTCCCCGCAAGCGTGGTATTGATGTTATAACCTGAACTTGCATCTATCCCGGCAGTACCGAGGGTTACCACATCACTGAGTGTCCGCGTTTCGTTTGTCAAAATAAGCGTCCCTGACGCATCCCAGACGGCCAGCCCGTAGTCTGGCTTTGTCTGTGGGAAAATAGAGAAAAAATAAACGTACGCTGTGCCGGTTGCATTTGGTCTGAGGAAATCAATAGTGATGGTGTTCCCGCTTATCGTCTGGGTTATTTCCACCTCAACCGTGCAATGAACAAAGGCGACAACGGGCTGACCTGAGGGAAATGTGTGCGTCACTTTGGTATTGAAACCCGATGTCCCCTGTAGTTCTGCTGTCTTCCGTGCCTGCAACGAAATAGGCGAACTGTTAGCGGTGACCCATACTTCTCCGGCCGTCGTCGTCAGTAAAACGCCATACTGCGCCATTTATGCCCTCTCTATCTGGAAAATAAGATACGCCGCGGCCGCAGGCTCAGTCCCTGCGGAGTAGTCGGTATCGCCCACTGCCGATACCGTTGCGGTGCCACCTGAAATAGTGATCTTCCTCCGGCTCGTTCCCCACTGATCGCCGTTCATGATCTGAAAATAAGTAAGCTTACACCCCGGTGGAAGCACTACGGAGTAAGAGCCTGTTTTTTCATTCTGGGCCAACTGTAGGTAGCCGCTTACACTGACAGGCTTAATTCCATAGTTGTTCACCCTGCCTGAGGCGTCCCAGGTTTCAACACCGTAATGAGCCATCGCTGTTCATCCTAAAAAAGGGCCCCACCTCAGGCCCAATGTTTACCATGTTCCCGTGATTCTCCCGATCTGCACCCGCAACACATTGTTGGCGTCACGCACACTGATTGTCTGGTTTGTCTGTTTCATGGCTCCCTCTCCAGTTGTCGAACCGTAGTTCTCAAATGTTCCTGATTTATCCAGCCTCCACCCGACAGACCCTGCAACATAATTGTTGGACTGGATAAAGTTACCGATTTTGGCATTGGTGATCGCACCATCCTGAATAAACGCTGAGCTGATAAATACCTGGCCGTTGTAAACGAAGAACGCAGCCTGGTAATTTCCCGGGTCACTTCCTGAGTAAATACCAAACTGATCAGCAGCAAAAACCACAGTCGATTTATAGGTGCTTCCTGAGGGCTCAATGGATATACCAAAACCAGCGTTATAGAGAACATCATTTCTTTTAATGCCAAGATTAAGAGTATATGAAGCCTTAGCATTACCATTATCTTCAACCTGAGCAGTAAGCTTTTCATTTACCGCCGCCGTTAACTCTCCGTTCGGGCCAATTTGCGCTTGCACATAGGTAGATAAATCAGCTAATCCCTTTTCAGCAGTAGCTACCGTAGTTTTTACTACCAATATATCAGCCCGGACCTCACCATATTGAGCCCACTGATGCTCAACAGTTCCATGGTTCGCCAGCGCGTTTGACATGATACCTTCCAGGCTGGTATCGACACCTTCCTGAACATTTTTGAACGCATCTGACTCGCGAATCTGCTCATCAATGAGATCTATCATACCTGGAATATCGGATGACGCCTGACCTGACGCCTCAACGAACTCAGACACACCAAAAGCATTCCTGGTGCGCACATAAACGTAATACGTTTTATCTGCTTGTAGGCCGTGAAGCGTCCACTGGTTTGAGCGACCCAAAAACTGCGCCAGGTCTTCGATATTAGCCGGATCGGTAATCTTGTTTTGCCCTGAGTACCAGAATTCGAAAGAAGTATCTGTGGTGGCGGTGATACGCATGACTGGCACCAGGTCTGCGGAGAACAGCCCTGGCGTCCAGATAACGCTTGAAGGCACTGGTGGAGCGCCAATAACCATGCTTATCTGAGTCTCTGCACCTTTCATCCCGTTTTCATTGCGGCCACGAACACCCAGCGTATAGCTACCGGCAGCCAGCCCATAAAACTCATACCGGAACTGGTCGGTTTCGTACTGAGAAACCACTTTCCCATCAGCCGAATAGACATACAATTCGAAAACCAGCTTTTTGGTCGTCGTGGCTGTTTCCCAGGTTGCCGTGACCTGTACTGTTTCCGAATTGGTGTTAATAATCCGCAGGTTTTCAACGTTCGGAACGCGGTAGCCATTAAGCGTGTCGTTAGGAATTTCGAACACTGCGCCTTCATCCACAATGGCCTGTTTATTCGGATCATGCTGTGACGCAGTAATACTGTATACGGAATTGTTTTCTGTCTCTGCGACGCTGAGGATACGAAATAACCGAGTTGAGACGTTGCTGGTAGAGATAGCAAACACTGTTCCATCCCGCACCCATGATGGAGTCGTCTTCAGGGTTACCACGTTGTTAGCAACGCCATCAATCACGTACTTCACGAACTTACCGCTGCTCCCCATGATAGACATGGTATCGCCGCCAGCTATAAGCGATGATTCGACAGCATCAACGGTAATTTTATTGCCTGAATGTGACATAATTCTGCCGCCGAGCCGCGCGACAGCATAGTTGTTGTCCATGATTTCAACTATGTCACCGGGCGTGAAATGAATGGCATCTCGGGCCATCTGGAATGTTAATCGACTGCTCTCACGCTTTGCAGTTTCCAGTAGCCACTTCCCTGCTCGCCATGCCTGCCCGCGAGAGGTACACCCGAAAGCCTCAAGGGTAGTCTCGTTGTAATTTCCACGTGCAATCATGTCGTCATCGGAAACGTACTCTTTCACCTGCTCCCATCCGTTGTCGGGGTCAGTCCAGGACACTACAACCGCATTGTATTTCTCTGAACGCTTTACAGAGCTTCGTTTGAACTCGCCATTCACAACGTTGGCATTCGTGATTGTCGCGATCGGGTCTTGTGGCGCATCCAGCATGACAGAAAGGCGCAGGCCGTCCCACAGCGCAATTCCACGGAACATGCTCGCTATCTTGTCGAGAATGTCTCTCGCACTAGCCTGCTCTGTGATGTAGGCGTTTAGCGTCATGCGTGGTTCTTTTCCGCCGTACCCATCATCAACAAGCTGATCGCAATATTGAGACAGAACATAGAGTGCACCGTCATCAACATCTATGTAGCCGGCACGTTTAGCCAGTCCGAAACGGGTATTCTTCGCCAGCTCTCTGAACAACCATGCCGGGTTATTGGTCCAAGCCTGCTTAAATCCACCCAGCCATAAACCGGAGTAAGTACGGGTTATCGGGTCATAGTTGTCTGGTACAGACACAATCAGCCCGCGGAGATGGTAAGTACGGCTTGGAGTGTCAGTGTACTGGTCACGGTCGATAACAGCGCCAGCGATGGCTGAAAATGGATAGCTCAGATTGTCGTCGGTGATTTCACTGTAGCTATTCCAGGTAGTGCCGTTGGACAGCAAATCGCTGCTGCTGTCCGGTGTAATGCGGCGAACGCGAATATCAAACGGCTTGATATCCGGAGCATCAATAAGATGGGCCTCAAGATATTCGCCTGATATCTTCCCGGTGATGGTCACGGTCTTTTCAATAACCCAGCCTGAAGCGCCAGTTCTGCTCTCCAACACCAGAGTGACGGACGTGTTTTTCTGATTGCCTTTGGTGTCCTGCTCTACCAGTCCGGTCACACCAACGTTAAACCGCACCCGGGTAACGTCCTGATCGGTTATGGTGCGAACCAGCGGAGTATCATAGGTTACTTCGGTGTTTACGATGGTGGTCGCTTCAATAGCAGAGAAGCCATTGATGGGGGATTGCGTTTCAGAGCCCGGACGCCATGCGACACTGACACCGTTTACGCTAACACTACCTGTCGTGTCAGTTACAGGAGTCTTATTGAGCTTGAAAGATGACAGGTGTTCCTGGTCTACGGGCCCGTAGATAGGCCCTTCGCTGATGAGGTCCAGTACCCGGTAAAATTGCTTTGACTTGAGGTTATCGTCGAGGAGTTTGGGGGTTGATGCTTTGCCGCCGCCTGAAGACATAATGCCACCTTAGCTAATAGATTCCGTCCAGTCCTGGTTGTTGCTTGTGTCAATACCGAGTGAAATTACGTTCGAACCGACCTCCATTTCTCCCAGTAGGAGTGGCACCGCGCGCCCCTGCCCCACCCGGTTCTCAGCACTGGTAAATGAGTTATTTGTGAGCGTATTGGTCTCTGCGGCTTCTGCGGAGGTTTTTGTCTTCATGTTGCGTGACATGTAAACCGAATAAGCTATAGACGCTACGCTAACGGCAACCGCAATCCATGCTGCGGCGGCGGCCGTGATCGCCCCCTCCACTACCGGCACGAACAGGACCACTGATCCGTCTTTAAGCTGGCGGTCCAGATGCCATTGCATCGCAGATACCTCAACATCCTCGCCCGCTACCCGCACACGCAGCTTTGTATTGAGAAAGGCTTTTTTGAATTCGAAATCCTGCGCCAACAGGAGGCGTAATCCCTGCGCTGGAGTATCAACGTTCAGGGATATCTGGCGGTAAAATCGGCGTAGATTGCCTGCAAATTTAAAGATGAGCACTGTTCGTGTCTCCAGATTGAATGCGTCTGCTTGATGTATGCCGGGCGCATTTGTTCTCGTCTGCTGAGGTGTCCGGCATGGTCATGGTGAAGTACCAGGTTGTCATGAAGGAGAATCATTGAGTGGCATGGGTCGGCGCCGGGGAATGGCTGCCTGATAATGACGTCGCCGGGTTGCGCATCCTGCATGGACACCTTATAGAAACCATTGTCCGGCATGTTAGTCAGATAGAGATTCTCTCCCCGCAACCACCATCCGTTAGTGCGCTCAAAATCAGGCAGGTCGATTCCGCAAAGGTGGTATGCGTCCCGAAAGAGCGTGTAGCAGTCCATGATGCCGTGCTCGAACTTGCGCCCCAGCAGGAGTGGCACAGGCCTGTATTTCCTGAGCTCTCCGTCAGATGCCAGCCACCATGACAGACCGGTCATAACCTGCGTCTGCCGGTCAGCACCTGAAAGCGCTGGCTGGCTTTGCGGGTGCGAATGGAAGACCGCTGTAATCTCCCCTTCTTCCTCCGCCGCAAGCCAGTCATCGTCACTTATGCGGAAATGATGCCCGGGCTCTGGATGCACATTCCGACAGCGAAACACTCGCCCGTCGTTCAGGATTAGCGCGCACACTTCATCCTGCGACGATGCCGCATAATCGAGTAATTCTTGCATCAGGAGACCTTTTGAGAGCCGGGGAAACTGCTTATTGGCATTGGTTCAGGACGTGGGTAGCGAAACCGGCAACCGGTACGACGGTGGGAGCATTTATCCTTCGCTGGATCAGTGGTTGGGTTGTCACGCTCATCTGCAACAGGCGGCCCGTCATATCCACACCCGACGCCGCGATACTGCCACTGGCATACGTCGGCGAGAATGGTACGGGCCGGGATGATGGCGTTGTCGCAGTCAATCGGTGTCGCCAGCGTGTAGGTCACCTGCTCGAACGTCTCTTCCGTCATCTCCTCAACAACGTAGCGGGAAACCGCTTCCTGCGTCGGATCTGCGTCAGGGTTGCCGTTCGGGAAGTTCACCGCATCCAGGTATTTAACCGGCACCTGCCGGCGGGTGACCACCACGCCGTAGAGATCATTAAAATCGTGGTTAATACCGTAAATAAGTCCGGAGATATTCGCGACCGCCATTGTGGGCCGGGCGTAGGTGCCCTCGTTTTTAAACTCAAAGCCTTCTGCAGCGATCGGGTACGCCGGGTAAGGCAGGCCGCGCCAGATGACATCGCCGAAATAACCGTTCGTGCCGGAATGAAAGCGGAGAACGTCGCCGCCGAATGGCTGCAGGTCAACCTCAAAGAGATCGATAAACGCGCCGACTCCGGCATCAACGCTGTCGATAATTAGCTCTGGTGGAATGTCGCGCACGAAAATCTCCCATAAAAAAAGCCACCCGGAGGTGGCTTAACGTGGTACCTGTTCAAATGTGGCCGTCAGTTCAAACAGCGGCCCGGTCTTTGTCATGCTCCATGAGCGGCAGACAAATAGCTTTCTGGCTCCGGTATCAGATGGCGTCCAGTAGAACGCCTCAACCGCCCCTCTGGATTTCAGGAACGCCTCGGCATCCTTAGCAGAATTACTCCGGCAGGCGCCGCCTACTCCCCGGAAGGTCAGGGAGTATTTATCCATTAGCGGATTGATACCCTTCACCTGCCGCTGCTCGTAGCCATCACCGAGCTTAACAACGGCTACGTTTGGGGTACGTTCAACCTGGTAAGCTCGCTGTGGAGTCCATGTGAATGTTTCTGGCACGATTACCTCCGCAGTAACCCGTTAGGACGTTGCTGGTCACGGATGGTGTTCAGGCTTACCCGCTTCATCATCTGAGCCATCTTAGCCATGGTCGCGTCATCTATGCCGCCGGTGGTGTTGATTTCGAAGGTGATGTGCTGCACTACCCCGCCAGCACCTCCGGCCTTATCAGCAGGAATAATCTTCCCTGACTGGTTCGGGATGAATGCCTGCTGCCCACCTGCGGTCTGGAAGATTTCAGAGCGCCCATCTTCGTTGATGCGATAGGCATTGCCGGCTGATACCGTACCGCCGTAGCGGCGGCCACCAGCAAGAGCCATTGCCTTAGCAGCAACCAAAGACTGAGCATACGCAGCCTGGCCTACCCCTGCCGCGCTGCCGTATGTGGCGATTGAAGCGCTCATTGCGGCTGGCGCCCATGCAGAGGCGGCAGCGGTAGCCTGTGCCATAGTCGATTCCAGTGATGCAGCGGCAGCAGCTTGCCCCATTAACTGACTCTTAACCCACTCCACGCCCATCTGAACAAAGCTGCCAACAACACTGTTAAGGATGGTAGTGCCAATGTTAGCCAGTGATTGTTGAAGGCTCTGAGTGCCGTTAATCAGCCCGGTTATGGCATTGGTCGCCCCGCCCTGAAGCGAATCTACAGCCGCGCCAAGCATGCTATTAATCTCGCTTTGCTGCTGCCATTCCTCCCACATTGCGGCCATGCGTTTCTGATGATACTGATCTTCAATTCCTGCACGGACGGCTTCTGCTTCTGCAATTTTTTGTGGGTAGAGTTGCACATACTCGTCAAGCTGCGCCATTTGCTGTGCGTAGATGTTATCTACTGCGGCAACTGGTGATACCTGCCCCTGTAGCCCGGTAAAGTTTTGACCCGCCTGTGTGCGCTTCCTTTCCTCTTCCGCCGCCGCTTTGGTTGCCTGCTGTACTTTCCAGATGGACTCCGCTTTCTGTTCCGCTTTGGCGATCTGCTCTGCTGATGCTTTGTTACCAAGCGCAACAACAGCATCGTATTTCGCTAATTCGAGCGAGCCATCGGCGTAACCAGTGTTCAGGCGATCGAGAGCAGCCTGTTGCCTTGAAAGTGACTGCGCAGCCTCATCAACAGCTTTAGTTCCCTCTTTTGTAGACTTTGTTACTGCTGAATCAGCCTCCTGAAGGTCATATCTTTTTGCCGCAGCCTCTTCAATCTGCCTCATCTGATTTGAATGCGCATCCACCCCCGCATCCAGGGCCGCTTGTCTGGCCTCGGCTACAGCCCTTTCTTTTTTGTCTGTTATGGACAGCAGATTGTTTTGCTTTTCAAGGCTGGACAGGAGTTTATCTCCATCCTCGCTGCGCATAACCATCAGACTGGAAGAGTTATATTTCTCCTTCGCTTTGGCGGCGAAATTGATCATATCGCCAAGCTTGCCCATCATACCGGCGGCGATACCTGCTTCCTCACCATCCCGGCGAAGCAGATCAATCCCTTGCCTCATCGTTCCGTTGAGCGTGGCACGTCCAATGTTAATAGCGCTCTGCGTCTGGCTAAGTCGATTTTGAGCACGTTCAAGTTCAAGTGTTGCAACCGCTAATTTATCCTGAGCGCCTCCTAATGCTTCAGCAGCCTGACGGCCTCGGGTAGTGTTCGTTCCCCAGTTAGCGATTTCCCTTTCCTGCCTCTGAACAGCAGCAGTAGCGTCGTTAAATTCTTTCTGTGCGTCGGATACCGCATCGCTAAGAGTTGGCAGATTCTGGCTTAACTTGCCAATGGTGGCTGCCAGCTCGGTATGCGACATGGTCTGGAACTTAGCGCTCAGATCGTTGACGCTATCTGCCAGGTTATTGGCATCGTCTCTGGCCTCTTTAGCTCGCTGAGAGAAATATAGGATCGCACTGGCCGCGAGCATGGCTGCACCACCGGCTCCGCCTATTAATCTTAACGCCCTGCTTGCCAGGCCAGCCCCGGATGACGCTGCCGCTTGAGCAGCGTTACTTGCTACTAATGCTCGATTGTAATTTGCAACAGCAGCAGTAGCCGCTACCCTGGCGACAGACAAGCGTTGCTCGGCGGCTGCGGCATTCGCCGCGCTGATCGCTGTCTGCTTCATCATCTCCGCAAGCCGGATCTCGTCCAGCGCCCGTTCTTTTGCGATAGCAGCTGCGCGGAGATCTGCGGCGGCTTTATTTGCAACGGCTTGCGCCGCCTGCATCTCTGCTGCCGACTGATTTCTTGCAGCAACTGCGGCCTTTACCTTCGCAGCAGTAGCCATTGTCAGTGCGCCAACGTAGCGGCTACCCATTACAGCAGCGGTAGCGGTCAAGATGGCACTAAGAGCGCCGATGTTCTCACTGACGCTGATCACGGCATCATTGAAAATTGCTGTACCGGTTTTTACCGTGGAGTTTTCACCAAAGAACTTGGTGATGTTGTTCCCGGCAACCTGCAATGCCTGACTGATAGTTGTCGTGGTGTTAGCAAACTCGTTGCCGATCGCAGTTCCCTGCGAAAGTAATCCGTTAACCACAACATCAGTAGTCAACTTCCCGGCAGCGGCCATCTGGCGCATTTGCCCGATGCTGACCCCCATTGAATCAGCAAGCGCGACAATTATCCTGTTGCCCTGCTCATTCACTGAGTTAAATTCTTCGCCGCGCAGAGCGCCAGATGCCAGCCCCTGAGACAGCTGGATAATAGCGTTTTCGGCCTCTTGCGCAGTAGCACCGGAGACAACAAATCCCTGGTTAATGATGGTCGTCAGTTTAGCCAGATCGTCGGCACTGGTTCCATATTCCCTGGTGGCACGCTCCAGTCTCGCATACAGGGACGCCGTTGCGTCCAGGCTGCCGCGAGTTTGCTGGGTGATATTGAACACCCGCTCAGTAACGTCAACCAGCTGCTCGCTTGGGCGGAGGGCGTTGGCCAGTTTGTTATTGAGCGTAGTCCATGCGTCGGCGTATTGAGATACCTGTTGAACCGACAGGATAGCCATCAGAGAAGTGGCTACACGACTCAGGCTACCAAAGGATGATGTTAGCGATGAAGCGGCCTTATCAGCCCGCTTGAAACCACCTTCCATGCCGTCGGTTACGTCACGAACCTGTTTATCAGCACGCAGCAACTGTGCCGTATCGGCCTTAATCACATATTCAATATCACCGACGTTTTGGGTCATTTCACTTTCTCCGGGCAATAAAAAACCCCGGATGGCCGGGGTCATTATTATTTTTGTGAGCAGGCTTTTATCTGCTCAGGTGTAAAATTCGGATCTATGCCATCGGGAAGCACTACCCACTTCATATCGAAAGTGGTGTATTGCATATCTTTCAAGCCACCGCGTTTATAGAGAGCAAGCAAATTGTTTAATGCTGATATTTCTTCACTGGGGGCGTGGTTTTCATCAGCAAAGATGAATGATTTAGCATCCTCTATTGGTTTTGGGATACTAACCTTCAGCATTACCTCTGTGGCATTCCCGACTTGACTCTCACTCACTGGTTCAAATTTCACTTTACCATAGAGGTATTCACTCAATTCGTAGTACTTATTAGTTGTCGGCAATGTGTTTTCGTCAAAGTAATGAAAATTTCTGACGAAGCTTTCCGAGCACTGTGAAATTTTACTTTTTGAAAGCAGTCCAATGTCTTTGCTTTTTATGAATTTTTCTACTTTGTCTGTTGCGGTATCTTGCCCACAGCCCAATAGCGCCATTGCCAAAATAGCAATCGAAAGCAACCTCTTCATATCCCTATCCCCTTTGGTAAATGTGCCAAAAGAGTAGCAGGGATCGCGCGACGACAGAACAGTTACAGATCACTTGGTGACTAAAGCAATGAATAATGGAACGAGTATTGCAGATACCAAAAGGCCAACCAGCCATTTTTGGTTGTCGTCGATCTTATCAATGAACCGCTTTTCCATTGATGATAGGTTTTGGTTGATGCTTTTCAGCTCAGATTCAATGCCTCGGATGTTTCGCTCTCGCAGTTCGTCTGTGGCTTCAAGTCTTGCAATTCTCTCGCGTGTGTACATATCGCCTCCGTCGCCACCGTTACCACCACCGCCATGCCATTTGTATTTGGGGTAGTCGGCCATTGATGAGATCCCGTAATCCCTTTCACTACTTGCCATCATCTTTTCCCTCTTCAATCCATTTTAGAACCGGCCACACGGCGATATGATGCGTATATCCGCAGTTGCGGCATATTATGCGGTATTGATAATGCATGAGAGAGAACGGAGGACCGTCGGCATTTAACTTGATGTAGTCTACAAATGTTTTTGAAGCGCCGCCATCAGGCCCTGATTGCAGCATGTTGCACTGAGGAATGCCGATATCTTCACTGCCACACAAAAGGCATTTGAATGTTTCAACGCCGCGTTTGAAGAGGAATTCTGACAATAATTCAGGGGAGACTTTCTCCAGCCGTCGCTGAAGGGTCAGTTGAAGCTGCATTTGGCGCTGTTTTTCGTCTTCCACGCTGATTCACCACGAAATGTATTTCCATGAATCTATCATGCGTGGCATTGCGCCATAAACTGTTCTTATATCCATAGCGACAGCAAAAGCCCACCTGAGTGGGCTACCCCTTCTTCTTTGCTCGCTTGCGGCGGCGTTCCTCTTTTTGCCTGGTCTCTGCCATCTCCATGAAAGTTTGCATGATGGCGCTCCGCATCATATAGCTGACAAAGTGATGGTTAACGCAGCCGTTGAGGCGCAATAGTTCTCCAAACTGATCCACCGAGGACAGCGCCTGCATAATGTCCTTTTCACCTGACATGAACTCTGAGAAATCGCGCCCCGCTCTGGAGGCGCATTCGATTACCCGGTCATTCATGCGCTAAACCCTGGCAAGGTTAGCTGCAACTGGTCCGTTAAGGCCTTTATCTTCGCTAGCAGCACCGGCTTTTCATGCTTCCATCCGACCAGGCCGCTACCACAATGGCTGGCGTAGTCTTTTTTGTTATCAAACTCAAGAATGCTGAGATTGAGATCTGCAACCAGATCGCTCTTTCTTTGCAACTCCCCGGTAAAAAATTTATCAAGAATAATGAATGCGCCAGCCTCAAAGTCAGAGTCGAGGAATGCAGCATATTTATAAGCAATTAATTTGTGGGCAAAGGTTCCACCACCATTCCCCGGAATAGTGAGCGTCGGAGAATCAGGCAATTCCAAACTCTCGTTTTTTGAGAGTTTGAGTAAACTACTGATAAAGCGCTTCGTGGAGGCGTTTCGCAAAAAGTACCACGGGCGTAGCTTGTCCATATTCCGTTTAATCAGAGATGGTGCCAGTCCCTCTTCCTTGGCTTTAGCCGCCGCCACCCAGATATCAGTTAGGCATACCATATCGCCATCAAGGACACGGACAGGAGTACTGAACATGCATAAATTAGTCATATCGGTAAATACCTTTTAGTGATGAACCTTGTCTCACAGGAAGTCCGGCCCACAGAAAGGCACCGACAGCCAGCCGGTATCCTCAAGGGTCATCCTGAAAGGTTCTGTGTGGTGAAGTGCGCGTGAGATGCGCGTTGGTTTTATTGCGGATACAAAAAAGCCCCGCTATTGCGAGGCTGGTTGTGTTGCTTCGAAGGAGATTAATGCGGTCCGTTCCGTTGCGCGTCGATAGCCAGCATTTGCTCGGCCCAGTCCATAACCTCGTCGTATTTCTCCTGGGTTGGCACCCTGGCTTTCTCTTTCTGCGGGAACTTGGCATTCATGGCGGCTCGGAAGCTGGTCATTGTCATGTTCCAGGCATCTGACTCGCTCATTCCGAGGTGAGCAACAGCGGTGTAGACGAATGACCGTACATCGAATTTGTCGCTGTATTCGCCCTTCTTACCTTCGAACTCTTCCGGCGGCTGATCGCCCATTACGCCATGCAGAATCAGGTGGCGGGCAAGCTGGATAACGTCTTCAACTGGCAACGAGCCAGGCTTAAACAGGAGGCGCCCCGCCGTAGTCACCGAGTAGGAGCCGATGATTTCAGCAATGTCGCCTTCAGAGCAGTGTTTGACTACACTAGCTGCGGCCGCTGCCATATCCGCAAAGCAGCGTGCATTAGCCGCTTTCAGAATCTGGGGGTCCGCAATTCTGTGCTTTGGGTAATGGCCTGCATGAACTTTCACGAAAGCATCAACAATCTGTTCAGGCGTTCCGATTCGGGACATAGCCAAAAATGAAGGGTTGAGGAATATCTCTCTGCCAGCAGCGAGAATGACAGCCTGGCCGATATCGGTGATTGCTTTCATGGAAACTCTCAATAAAAGGGAGGCTTAGCCTCCCATGGTTCTAGGCTGCGTTAACGGTCACAGTAGCTGAACTGGAGGTCACTGAACCGGCGGTTAAGGATGTAACCTGACAGGAGTAAGAACCCGCATCACCCGTAACGACGCTGGCCTTCGTGTAAGTAGCGTTCGTCGCACCTGAGATGTCAGTTCCGCCCTTCTTCCACTGATAGGTCAGAGTGGAGCCGTCAGAGACATTGGCTGCCACCGAAAGATTGAGTGCATCGCCTACCGTGAGCGTGCGGTTCTGCGGCTGCGTAGTGATCGTGATTACGGCGCCGACATCACGCACATCCACCTGACCCGCGCTTGATGCTTCAATAGACCATGTGGCCACGTCATCATGAGGGGCTTCGTCTTCCCATGAAGTCACCATGAACGGGCCTTCGGTAATGTCGTTTGGAGAGATGATTTTCAGCCAGACATATGGCTGATTGCTGGTCTCTGCCGGCGGGTTGTATACGTGCCGCTTCAGCGCGTTCTGCGCATAGACATCTTCTTTGCGGGTTACGCCATCTCCAGAGAACGAGATGTTTTTGTAGGTTACGAGATTTTCCTGCGTATACGCTGCGCTCATATCAGCGGTAGCGTCTGCAGTATCCCATTCGGCGGAAACAGTCTTCCCGCGCATCATGCCAAGGCGCTTATAGTCACCGTTGGCGGGTTGTGATTCGGGGCAGCCAATCGCGTAGTAAACGACGACATCACGCCCTGTGAAAGCACCAGCTTCACATGCCATGTCTTTATCTCCGTGTTATCGGGAAATGATGGTTTGAAATGAAATATCGAAGAGGTAGCGACCTTCTTCGGTCTGGATGGCGGGGATACCGCCGATTGGCTGCATCGAGATGATGCACTCAGTCTGGTAGTCGTCGATCATCGCCTGACGTATTGCATCAGCGTGGTCTTCAACTTCGTTAATGTCGCTGTCGTTCTGACCGGAAAGAACAAGGAATCTGAAATAATCTCGTGTTATGGCCTCATCAGGCTTGCCGCCACCGCCCTGCTGGATGACGATGTATCTTTCCACTTCAGTTCCTTCCAGCTCGTTCCAGAAGCGTTTCTGGACGCGATAGCCGACATCAAAACCGTGGGACTGCAACCACGCTCTCAGAGCGTCATACACCTCGCTACGCGTCATACTTTGTATCCTTGCCTGATGATGGCCTTAATCTCGTTAAGGCCGTCGCGCTCAAAGCCTTTGGTCAGAAATCCCGGCTCAGCATCAGGATCCCAATAATTGCCTTTCCCCGTTCCACCACCGAATTCTTTTCCGGCGCGAGTTCTGCCAAAATGTTCACGCGGCTGACCTTTTAGCTTCCCTGACATGCCATGAACGGCGGCAGCGTATGCAGCCGTGTACCCAACCTTTCCCTGCATCCCGCCCGGAATTGATACAAGCGTCCTGTATTGGCTATTGATAAGATTGGATGTATCTATGGGGGTAAGTGCCGCGGCATAAGACGAACCGACAATCATTACTTCATTCAGCACTTTTTCGGTGCGTGGCCCAGCGATGTTTGCCAGCACCTTGCGGGTGTTCATCTGGACGCGCTTGATACCTTTAACGGGCATGATTACCTCACGTCAGGATTTTGTAGTCAGGCTCTTCGCCGAAAAAGGACATGTCCCAGTCGGTTACAGCTTTGATGACATTAGCGCCAGCTTTTAGCGGATCTGATAGTGCCGTAGTGTCACCTCTGGCGATGTACCAGTCTCGCTGTGGCATGGTTGCGGTAACGCCATTACGCTTCAATTCAGTAAAGAAAATCAGGTTCGTGGTGAACTCTTTACCACTGGCATCAACGGCAACTTCATTGTTCGCCGTCCAGGTGCAGTCAATCAGGTATGGGGTGCCGTTTGTCCAGGTGTTGTTCCAGTCGTCATAGACGCGAGGGTAGACAGTGGCGACATTGGTGTAAGACCAGTTAGCCGTGGCTGACACTATCATCCTCCCACCGGATAATCTCCGGATTCTCAGCGGCTACCTTCCGGCACAGCAAATACCATTCACCGTTACTTTTAACGTAACCCGTGACCCGCCGCCCGCAGTCAGTGATAACCCAGACCTTTACGAAGGGCTCAGGAAGCCTATGCTTGACCGATATCAACGCCATCATCGACTCCCGTTGCACATGCAGCCGCCTCGGGCAATCCAGATGCCAGCAAAAGCGGTGTTAGTCGGATCAGGCGGGATCAGGCTTGTAGCGCATCCATACTTATCTAGTCCCCTCAGAAGCCCCAGAGAGGCTTTCCATCGGTCAGCAAAAGACAGGTACCGAAATGAGCGTGATGCGCCGTTGGGCCCTGTCTGAGAACTGATGTATTTGTCACCCTGCCCCAGCGCCATTAGCCCCAGCAGGTAGGACTGTATTAGCAGAGCGGTTGCGGGAGGGTAATGCGCATCCAGACACTCCTGAATGCTGTCAGCCTGCTCTAAAAGAGCCTGCAGGATGAAATCAGGCAGCGTGATACCGACTGACTCCAGATATTCCTTGGCCTGTACTGTGGTAATCATGCGAGCCTCTGATAAGCCCTCCGAAGAGGGCATAAAAAAACCGCCTTAGCGGCGGCTGTTATTCAGCAGGGAAAAGCTTTTCGAGTTCGCCATCCGGCAACAGCTCACTGAGCTTTTCAGCACCCAGGTTGCCCTTGAACTCGATGCCCAGTTCAGTCAGACGAGCCTGGATAACCTCTTTGCGGGATTTCTCACTGGTACCGGCATCAGGCGTCGACGGGGTAAGTTCTCCGCCTGCCTCACCATTCATGAGACGGACGTTAGACTTCAGCGCCGGGTGCAGTTCTTTCAACTCCACCACCTGCCCTACCTTCACGCCGAACCATGGGCGCACTACTTCGTATTTAGCCATGCTGTTTCCTTACGCCAGGTTAGCGCCGTAGACAACGCCAGACAGGCCCTGATCGTCTGCGGTAATTTGCAGACCTTCAGCAGACATGATCTGGAAGTTGTAGTTAACGTTAGGCAGTGGGCGCGGCAGCGGAACAACACCTACGGCCATACCCACCAGTGGAGAGATCACGTCACGGCGACGAACGTACGCGATAAACTCGTTACCGGTCAGCGCGAAGCTCATGCGGATTTCTTTCACCGGCGCGAACGGCAGAACCGCCTGCAATACAGTGCCGCTTACAACGCCATTCACCACGTAAGGCTGCGCGAGGTTTGCCCAGATTTCCGGGGAAACCCACATCACATCGTATGCGGCGACTTTGTTAGTGCGTGCAGTGGTGCCGAATGCGCCTTTACCGAAGAACGCGAAGATCGCTGTCATGTCAGCGGTAGTCAGGTCGATATTCGCACCACCAGCACCAGATCCAAGGTTAATCTTCTTGGTGTGACGGTGGTTCTTGATGCCCTGCGCCGGATATGACTGAACATGAATTTTTGAATCGCCGTTCAGGTAGTAGTTGACGCGCTTCTGGTTGAACTTACGCATCTTAGCCATCTGCGAGTCCAGCACAAGATCAATGCCTACAGAGTTCAGGCCAGCAGCATGACGCCAGTTAACACCGTAACCAGCAGTGAACACCGGAATCGGATCGCCGTCGCTCGCGTAGTCAGTGTGGTCGAAGGAGAACGGCGCCTGACCATCGATGCTTACTGACACGTCGTCAGCGATGTCGCCAACCACGTTATAAAGCTTGGCGGTTTTACCGACCGGCAGCACGGTCTGAACGCCGATCAGGTCGTTCACGATTTCCATGCCAACTTCCTGATCGCGCAGTTGCAGCACCTGGTTGTCAATCTCAGCCCAGAAGTCACGGGAGAAACCGCCAACAGCGTTACAAGCCAGCATGTCAGGCGTCATGATTGCGCGGTTAGCCGCAATGATGGAATCGTTCTGCAGGTTCCACATGTTGCGGTTTGCCCACAGTTCGCTCCAGTGCCCTCCGAGGCGGGAGTTAGTCGCCAGCGTCTCTTTAGAGAAATACATATGTGTTTGTCCTTTTGTTACGCGCCAGCTGCGGCGACAGTGCCAACGCGCATGCGCACGCGAATGAAGTCGGTGGTGCTGGCCGCGATGGTGTATTCATCCTGGCTGTAGCCGATCACTGAATCAGTGTCGGAGGTGGCAAGGGTGAACTGACCGGCAGTTCCCAGCTTGATCGGGCTGTCTTTCTTATAGGCACCGGGCAGGCAACGCAGCGCCAGCTCGCGGCCTTCTTCGACGTAGTTGCCGACAGCCGAATCACCGGCAGGGATTGATTCAGTGATAGTCAGGCCCTGGTGATAACCGACATCGATGATGTACAGGCGGCCGGTTAGCGCGGTGGCCTGGGCGAATTTATCGGATGAGTTGATGGTTGCGGCCGTGCCAGGAAGCAACGCGGCGGCCGTTGTGCGGGTTTCGGTCTTGTACAGAGACTGACCGTCGATATTAACGCGACGATAACGTGGCATTATTCCGGCTCCTTATTTGAAATATTCGGCAGCAGATGGCGCGCCGGTTTCTTTGTGTTGCTGTGCGTTGTTGGTGCCCAGCGGAGCAGCTTCACCCAGCGACTTGAACATCGCGTCCAGAGCTTCGCCAGACAGCGCGTTAGCCACGATATCGCCATGTACTTTCGCAACCGCTTCGCGCTTTGTTTTCTCTTCGGCACGGGAGTTGGCGGTCAGGGTTTCCGCGAGTTGCTTCTGATTGGCCTGCAGCGCATCAACCTTTTCCGCGAGAGGCTTAATTGCCGCTTCTGTATTGGTCGCAACAGCCTGGCCGATCATGCTGCCGATTTGTTCCAGTTCTTCTTTGGTTAAAGGCATGTCGCCCTCCGTTTTGTGGTTTGGTGCAGGCTGTTCCTGCGGTGTGAATAGAGCTTTGAATTTGTTAGCGACGACTGCCACCCATGACTCCTGGCGCGCTACTGCTGTGCCGGTATCGTCGAAGGTGATTACGCCGCCCTCTGATTTGTAGCCAAACACTTCAGCAGTGCCGCCGTTGCGGATGATTACCGCTTGCGAGTCAGTGAAGTCAGCCACCCAGGCGTATTCATCTGTCCCGGATGCAAACTTCGCTTTAGCTGCGCGATCGAGACGCTGCTCACGCTCCCGGTAGGATTCCCCCACCAATGCTCCTGAGTTAGCCTTTAGCGGTTGCGCAAGGTCAGCGTTAACCATCAGGCCCACGCCCTGCTCCGGCGTCGCCGCGCCAACCTCATGCAGCAGGATCGCGTCGTGGTCCATGCTGTGAATCTTCGCCACCCACTCGGCGCCCGTAGCTCTCTGTTGCTCGTTCGGCTCAAGCTGGTCGAGGAAAGCGGCCACGCTGGTATGAATGGGCGGTACGTCATCGCCACGCTCTATAGCTGCTACTCGCTCAAGCAGCTCTCGCCCGCCTTCTGACTCTTCAGCGCGGGCCACATCCACCCATTTCTCTACGTAGATCCGATTGCCGGACTTCTTAACGTTACGGTTCCACGCGCCTACGAATCCGGTGCAAAGCCCTTCAGGAGAGAATGCAGACACGAACTGGCCGTTAACCTGAGGATGCCCCAGAGGCGCAAGAGTGCCTTCCAGCCCCTGATAGTGCGCGTTGATTTCATCTTCTGTGTACAGCCCGCCATTCATGACGACGTTCGCCGGCAGCGTATAGCTCGGCAACACAAGATGCTCACGCCCGTTGTATGTTTCGCGCCGGATAGACTGGCTGTTCACCTTAGTGGTGATGTTGACCTGCATTGGCATGTGTTAACCCTTAGCCCATTGGTAGCCACGGGCTTTCATTGTGTTAAAGACTTTCTTAGCTTTTTCGACGATGGATTCGCTTATAGGATTGCCACTTTCATCGACCATAACGGCGATCGTGGAGCATTTGCAGTTCACACTGTTTGCGTCCTTAGCCCACCACTCCCGCTGTTCTTCTGCGGTGTACAGGTGGGCGTGGCGCGCGGCATGCGTGCTACGGGTCGTAGGACTGAGTGCTGAAATGTGCATCTGCTTTGTCCGAATGCCATATTGCTCCCTGGCTTCATCGTCCTCGTCCAGGCGCGCGCGGCGCAGCGCGGTGGTAATCTCCGTCCGGGCAATACGATTAGCCCGGCGAGACTCAATTCCCGTCTGCGTAGTAATGCGCTTCGCTATCTCCATCGGATTCTGTCCGCGCCCCAGACCATCGGTTAGTATCCGCGCCATATCTGCCTTCACATCGGCGCTGAGATTCTTCATTTCCTCAAAGACACGAGCGCGTACCAGAATCAGCCTGCGGCGATACGGCTCGCTAAGGAGGATTGCCGATACACTTTCCTGTCCCGCTGCGTATACAGCAGACTGCTGGGACAGGTTGGCGAACTCCTGCGCTGTGCCTCGCTGATAAGCGGGGTTGACGTAATCAGCCCAGAACCAGAACCCAGTCTCGTTATCTGCGCCCAAAATCTCATCAACCAGCAATGAAGCATTGCTGAGGAGCATTGATAACTGAGTGGAATCAAGGTCGAAGGTGTAGCGCTGGTTTACTGATGGTGATACAGGGATGCGGTCGAGAATATCGTTGTAGGCCTTACCAATGCGCTTCATTCGCCTGGCGAACTCACTCATTGCTCCGCGCTCAAGGCGGTCAGCGCCTGTCGGATCTTTAAGGTTTCCGGGTAGTATCGGTGACTTCGCTTTCTTATTCTTCGTCATCATCTACCTCTGGAAGTGGTTCGGGTGAACCCTCATACCCGGCCGCTACACGAATCTCTTCACCAGTAAACACCTGCTCGCCTGTCGCCAGCGATGCGCTGTTTATTTGCGACATCTTCTGCGCGGCATCCAGTTTTTCCGATGAACTTTGTTCGTTCAGGTCATCCCAGATAACCGTTTTCTTTGCCACAGCATCAATGACACCAAGCTCAATCAATTTGTCGCACAGATCTTCAATGTCGAATGACAAGTCCTCTCGCCGGGACTGGCAGCGCGTGTTGAAGTATTTCTGGTCTTCGGTACTGGATCTCTCAGCCTGCTGGTTACCAACCAAGATACGCGTAGGAATATCAACGCCTGCGGAAGCTGTTTGCAGGTTTACGTTATAGGTCGCTGACGGATCCGCTACCGCAGTGACCAGCGGTGTGACTGTAGCCCCTTGGGTTGTCATCAGAACATCGTTGCCACGATTCATTTCCCCGGCAACTTCGTTAAACTTATCCTGCAACTCGTCAATGCTCACGCCATAAAGTGACGCAAGATTGTTGAAGTCGATTTCCTTCTCAAAGTTGACATTAAGCTGTCGAGCGGCGTTCTTCAGGAATGACTCGCCGGATCCACCCTCTACTTTCTCCAGACTCACAAAGGCGTTATAAGCTGGCTCAAGGAAGCCAATAGCATCGTCTGAGTAGTCACCAAGGATGAAAACGCGGTCAGGATGGATATTGACGCGGCGGCTTGAGCCATTCGGCAACCGTTCGGCGTACTGCCACATCTTCGGCTGTCCGTACGTCTGCGAGTTCAGGCCAGTATCCCACTCACCAACAGTGAGCGATCCGGCCCACGCCACGGATATTTTCTGAAGACCTCGCCCTTTGGTGACCGGAAGGCTCCAGTCTTTTTCGTCGCGGATGTGCAGAAGGATTCCTGCATAACGACCGACAAGACGTCGGCGATCCGCCTCAGAGAATGAGCGCCAGAATCGGTTGTTGAATACCTTTTTGGAATTTTTCTCCCAGGCCGTTTCTTTGCGCTTTTTGTCTGCCTGATCACCCTCGATGATTTCCGGGTTGGTCTGCCAGCACTTGCCAACCAGCTTCTCTACGGCGCCGTGAGCGATACCGCCACGGCGGTACAGGGCATAGAGGTTTTCGTAGGTTACCTGCTCAGGGAATCCATATTCGCACCACGCAGAATTACGCTTGGCGTCCAGCCCCATCGAAGGGTTAAGCATCCCCATGCGGGCGCGAGCAAGCCTGGCGTCGTTAATCGCGTGATTAACCGCCAGCTGTAATTTATCGTTCATGTCGTGTCCGTTGATTATCGAAGGCGTTTCGGAATCATCATGCCGACACCCTGCTGTTTACGTTTGATATGTCCGCCTAGGCTGTAGCGAATACCGTCCCAGCAGTGTTCATAGCCGTCGGCGAGCTTCGGCAATACCTCGCCGGTGATGCGGTCCGTTTTGTACGACCACATGCGGGCCTCTCGCGCCACGTTCTTGCAGCGTGGATGGATAATTATTTCGTCGAATCCGCGAAGGTGTGCAATGCCGTCCTCAACGCTCCCCTGCCATTTCTCGGCAGCCGAGATGTTGAAGCCCTGCCGCTTGAGATAGCTGATTGTCTCAGGTCGCGCAGAGTCGGCCTTGATGGGCCAGTCACGCGCGCCTGGAATCGTGTCGTACAGCTCTGGCATGTGGTCGAGCTCGGTCTGCTGACCGTATGCCTCGTATTCGATGTACAGCCGGTTATGCAGGATGAACGAGCGCACCAGCGTGTTAGGGTCTTTGGCGAAACCGAAGTCGGCACCGAAGAACAGGCGATCAGCTTCTTTCCAGAGGTTTTCCGAGAACTCAGCGATCCGGTATTTACCGGCCAGAACCTGCTTATCAGAGTTTTCGAGGTAAGCCCCCTCCCACACCCACGCGTATGTTGCCGGGTCAAGGCGGCGCTGGTCGTTCTGTCGCTCACCTTCAAGCACGTCAGGGAACCACGGGTTATCCGTATAGTTCATCTCAACGGTAATGCAGTCGTCGCCAGCCTCTTTGCGGAAACGCTTGTCCGTGGCGCTACCGTCGCGCTCCGGGTTCCACGTCACCCAAATCTCTGAGCCTTCTTCACGAACTGTCGGGCTCAGCTTCTGCCACGCTATTTCGCTGACTGATTCAGCCTCATCTACCCAGCAAAGCAGGATGCGCGCTTTCGACTTGATGCTGTCGAGGTTATGCCGCAGACCGCAGAACACGTAGTTAACGCTCTTGTCGATGGTGCGGATGTACTTCTCGCCGATATCAAAGTTGGAAGCCAGCCAGGGAACAGAAAGGATCGCCTGTTTCACTTCCTGCATGCTCGACTCTTCCAGCGAGTTCATGAACTCACGCGCGCAGAGTACTACGCCGCTTTCACCGTTCATCATCGACTGATATGCCTTTACGGCTGTCATCAGCGCGAATGTGCGCGTCTTGGCGCTACCACGCCCACCGTGCGAGCACCGGTAACGCTTATTCACCTCAGTGAACAGCGGCGCAAGCTTGGCGGGGATCGGAAGTTGAACGGCGTTACTCATGCTTTTGGCTCAACGGGGAGTAGCTGAATGATGGTCGGCTTCGGAGTCATAGTTCCGTCTGAAGATTTGTGATCGATTTCCTGGCTGAATTTGTCGCCGTACTTCTTCGGGTTCATGCGGGCCAGAGCCCATTTTCGCGTGTCGATGCGAAGACGTGCTTTAGCTACTGCGGCAGCCTCTTCATTTACGCCGTCAGCGATATCGAACATATCTTCGAAAATCGCATCAGCGCGTGTCTCAGTGGCTTTCGCGTATTGGTCGCGAAACTCTGCATGTTGTGCCAACCAGCGGAATACCGTCGCCTTGTTAGGCATCCCTGGTCGGTCACAAACTTTGCGCAGGCTTTCCCCATCGGCAAGCAGTGAACAGATGTCAGCAGCCACCTCTGGTAGATAATCAGAAGGGCGGCCAGTCTTTGGTTTGGTCGCCATAGTTTCGTTACTCCGCTGTTTGTTCTTCTGGCTGTTCGATCTGCTCTGCCTGTACTGGCGTGAACTGCACTCGCTTCACATCGGCCGGAGCGAAATACAGCCACTCGCCCGTCTCAGTCGCCAGCGGTACGAAGCCATTTACCAGCTCAGGCTGACGTCGTGACATCTGGCCTTTGAACTCGCCACCGTCGTTCGTCGTCAGTTTTATGTTGTAGATGTCCGACATGATTACCTCTTTGCCTTGTCGCAGCGGTTGCCCTGCTTCTCAGAAGTGCTTAGCCACTTACGGCTTACCCGTCAGCAAGATGTGATCACCATCCTTGCGGGGTTACACAGATCATTATCGAAGCCCCTCAGTGAAGAGCTTCTGTAATGGCTACTTCGCCTTTGCTTTTGTTTCCGATCGCTTACGGCGGCGCTCTTCTTTCTTCTCGGCGTTTGCCATGTCCATGAATGCCTGCATGATCGAGTTCCTCATCATGTAGCTGACAAAGTGATGATTGACGCAGCCGTTGAGACGGAGTTGCTCGCCAAACTGATCAACCGAGGCCAGCACTTCCATCATGCCCTTCTCGCCTTTCATGAACTCAGAGAAGTCTCGCCCCGCTCTGGAGGCGCATTCAATGACGCGATTATTCATCCTGGAAGCCCTGGGATCGTAATCTGCAGCTGGTTAGCCAGGGTATTAATCTCAGCGACCAGCACAGGCTTTGTATAGCGCCATGCAGCGAGGCCTTGCCCGCAGAAGCTCGCCATGTCCTTCTTCTGGTCAAACTCATGACACTTCATGTTGAGCTGCGCACTTAAGCTGTTGCGATGCTGAAGCTCTCCGGTGAAGTAGTCATCGAGGATTTTATAAGCTGCGTACTTGAACCCGGGGTTTAACCAGGCCGCATAATCGTAAGCAACAAACTTCCCGCCATAGGTTCCGCCATGTACGCCGCGTGCAGTGAAAACCACAGATTCGTGGTTTTTCTCCAGCTCGGCCAGGAACTCTTTTGTCTGCTTGTTTCGCAGATAGTGGTACGGAGATTCAGCATCACTTTTGCCACTGGCTTTCCACATATCGGTGAGGCAGATCATGCCGTCTTCTCCGACACGGATTGGTTGATTGAAGAGGGTTAATGATTTCATTTCGCTGATACCTTTTGGTGGTTGAGCCTGTTCTCGTAGATACGGGCAGCCCAAGAGCGGTCAGCGTTACCACTGCCCTATCTCAAGCTCTACCCCGAAAGGCTCTTGGTTGATATGCGCACGAGAATGCGCGGGTTTACTGCAGGCGTAAAAAAGCCCCGCTATTGCGAGGCTCTTGATGATTCGATTTTCCTGATTGCTGCCTTATCAAGATTGCACTGCCCCAGCGCCGTGTAGAGCTGAGCGTTTAACTCGAGACTTGCCTGCCATGTGAACGGAACCACCATTCCGGGGATCGGTGTGTCTGCGGTCAGGTCAGCGCTTATCGGCACTACCGGGGCTGGCACGTAAACTGTCTGCGTATTCCCGCAGGCTGTCAGCAGCGGCAGAAGGAACAGGCTGGTTAGCGCACGGATCTCCTTCAAGCACCTGCCTGATGTAGACAATGCGCGTTTCGCCTTTCTGGGCCAGTTCGTTCTTTGCATTCTGGGTAGCCTGTGAGATGTCACGGATGAGGTTCATCGTGGTGATCACGTTGCTGGTGATCGCCTCCGATGTATCTGCCCTGACCGTCGCCTTGTCGCGCTGGTCTTTGTAGGTGATGGCGTTGTCGCGGTAGTGGTTCACGAAGAACGCCAGCACACCGATTAACGCCACTACCAGCAACTGCAACCAGTAACGTTTAAACAGCGCGCCAATCACGAATGCTCTCCTACGTAACCAATGTGTAATGACCTTTTGGCAGTAAGGTAGGCGTTCCTTGCATCAATCTCATTTTCAAAGTAACCGAGATGCAAACGCTTACCAGTTCCAGGTTCATTTATGGTGGCAATATACTTATTGATACGCTTATGAAAGCTGTAGCCCTTTGCTTTCTTCCTGTTTTGCGCGTTGACAGAGCGGCTGACATCTCTTAGGTTTTTCGGATCATTGTTGGTCCTATCCCCATCAATATGGTCAACCTCACCTTTTGGTAGAAACCCATTATGTAAGAAGAAAACCACCACGTGTGCTGACAATCGCGCACCGCAGAACTTACCAGCGTAATAACCTGAACGTGTAACTGTCGTAAATGCTGGGTCTCCGGCATTAATCTTCGCGCCAGGCGATTTCTTCCATACAAGACCACTTGCCGATCTATTATTTATTTCAAGGTAATCAGAAAGTTCTTTCACAAGACACCTCATTGCCCAAGAAATAAAGCGCGCTCCGCCTCACGCCGACGGGTCAGCCCATTCAGGACTTTGCCACCAGCTTTATTCCAGCGAAGGAACTCATCGGCAGCGCCAGCGTAATCACCGGCGTTGAATTTTCGCAGAAGAGTCGATGTCGACAATGACCGGGCGCCGAGGTTATACGTAAACGACACCAGGGCGTCGAATTGCCCCTGAGTCAGGCCAACTTTGACCAGGCGGGACACATCGCTTTCGTAGCTGACCAGTCCAGTTTTCAGCAGACGCTCTGCCGTTTCCTGCTTAATCGTCATCCCGGCGCGGATTGGTTTGCCGTCGACAGGCTGAGTCCAGCCATAGCCGATAGTCCAGACGCCGACGCTGTCCTGGTAGGCGGTGAGCTTGCAACCTTCGAACTGTTTGATCAGGGAAATGCCTTTATCACTGGTTTGCATCTCCGCCTCCAAAGCGAGAATTAAACACCCTGGAAGCCATAACCTTAACCTGCTCTACGCCAACAAACCCGAGCGCGCCGCCGATAGCTATCGACAGAGACTGTGGAAGGTTGAAGTAATCAAGAGCTGACACAGCAGTAAGGGTCAGAGCTCCACAGATTGCCCCCTCAAGGAGCATTTTCTTCCAGCCGCCACCGCCGTAAGCGATTCGCAATGCGGCCATGGCAACCGATAGCAATACGGCACCCATCGGCGTTTCGCCACGCCACCAACTGTGGAGTAGTTCGATAAACTCCGTCCAGGAGTGGGGATCGTTATGCATTTTCATAGTCTCTAACCTCCGGCTTAAAAGCGGGGGCTGTGTGTTTAAAAGGGGTCAGGCCCTCGGGACGATTTAACAAGAAGGCATGTCGAGGATGGTTCCCGGAGCCTGAAATAAAAAAGCCCGCGACAGGAGGGCAATATGGGGGTAAGGCAATGTCGGCTTTCTGGCCGAAGAGTCCCAGGTAGTGGGTTCTGGTGCCGGGCAAAGGAATCGAACCTCTGACGCGCAGCTTACAAAGCTGCCGTTCTGCCACTGAATTAGACCGGCGAATTTGGCGGGACAGGAAGGATTCGAACCTTCGACCATTCGGTTAACAGCCGAACGCACAACCGCTGTGCTTCTGACCCTGAAACGAAAAAGCCCCGGCGGGATGCCAGGGCTCATTTTTCAAACTGGATAGTGACTATCATCTTCATGCCGCCGATGTAATTTAGGCAGCATATCAAAGTAGACTCAAATATGGCTCATTTAATTGACTTTTGCAATACCCTGCTGCGAAAAAGTCGCCTTTTGTTGTGATCGTGTTCTCACAGTGCAGAGAAGGGAATCGCCATCAAGCCGCTTAAAAATGGCGCACATGGACCGCCAGTAGTCGGCGTAGTTATGGCACCAGTTATCAGGCTTAACGCCACACAGGTCCGCCAGGTCCTGATGCTGATACACTTCCTTTCCCGCCAGCTCTGCTTTCACATCCTGCGCCGCCAGCCAGATAAGCTTCTTCAGACGCTCCATCGTCTTGCCGGCCACCTTCTTCGCGCCGAGTTGCTCCCGGAACTCAGCCCATGCCCACTGAGTGATCGCCACCTGGTATTCGAATCGGATATTCTCGCTGTAATTCCAGAGCAGCCATGCTTTCTGGTGGTCATCCAGCGACAACACAGCGCGGCGCCAGGATGCAGTCACGAATTCGACCGGACCCACCAGTGCGATGGATGAGCCTTTGGCTCGGGACTGACTTCCGCTCATCGCCGGGCCGTCCGGATTAACTTTGCGGCCGGTGACCGGGTCGGTGATTTTTTTCCGTCCCCGGCTGCGCGCCGTCGCGGTGAATTGCGCGTTCTCGGCGAAAGCTACCAACTGCCCTTTCGTCGCCCCGCTCAGATCTGCGGTCGCCACAATGAGCTGCTGACGTACGTATTCCAGTTGCTGACTGTTCATGCGGCTTCCTTATGTGGCTGATTGGTTTTGGTCTGGCTGTGCTTTGCTACTGGCGGTAGGTTGGCGCGCTTAACGCTTTCTGCCTGGTACCGCAGGAAGTCGGCATGGTTCATGCTGCCTCCTGTCGGCGGGCCCGGCGTTTTTCCAGCGCGCGGGCTTTGCGTGTGAAAATGGATTTGATGCGCTGCAGGTATGGGATGTCGAACCGGCGGACGGAATTGTCGTTGTTTATCGCCTCAACTTTTTCGGCACCGATGCGCTCAATAAGGCCCTGCTCGAATGCCTTTTGCGCGCCGTCCCGATCCCGGTTGCAATAGACACACTGGGCTGCGGTATTGTGAAGGTTGAAAGCGAGGTGCGCCGCTGCGCCGCGGGTGCGGTAGTGGCCGCAGTCCATGGTTCCGCCAAACTTCTGCTCCGGCAGCCTGCCGCAGCTGATGCACGGCTTACCAGCATCCCTCAGACGGACGTACCGATTGAAAGCCGCCTGCGCTTCCGATCTCCACTGCGGTTTCGTTTTTAGCGCCACCTTTCTCGCTTTCAGATCCCGGCGTTCCGCGCGCTCTTTATCTTTGCTCTCCTTGATGCGCTTAGCCGCGGCTTTCACCTTCTCCTTTTCGCGCTCCTCCATCGCGAGGATTGCGCCATGCTCCGGGCTGCACCACCGGATCCGGATGTCGTGGAATTTCGGCACGAAGTATTCACCGCATACTTTGCACTTACGGCGGGATGGTTTACGCACGTTTCCTCCTCGCCGCTAGTCGCAGCCATTTCTGATCCACCAGGCGGGCGGTGTAGTCCTTGAAAGTCGGGATGTCGGACGGCTTAACCACTGGCTTACGCTGGCGGCGCGCCGGAACGCGGAATATTTCGTTTGAGATGACGCGTGCGATAGGGCTGTTCATGCAACCCTCCCGAAATAGTCCAGCGAATAGCGCACTTCGCGGAGCTGAACGCCATTGCCTGCGGCAAAGGCCTGCGTGTACTCAATCAGGCTGTTCATGCGCTTAATGCCCATCTTCGAGGTGCTTTCTCGGATGGCGCAGAACTCTCCCTCAATACCCGGCACAACTTCACCGGGTTTGCCAGTTGCGACCGCATGCCCGGAGACAAACAGAACCTTCCATTCCGAGAGGTTCCGGCGCTTCCCTGCCCATTGCAGTTGCTTTGACACGTCGCCACATAGCGCGTGGAAGAGTGAGTTTTGTGGCAATGTCCGGTCAGGGTCTGAGAAAGAAACGACGAGAGGAAACTCAGCATTCAGCGGCTGTTGATTGATGTAATCGATGAGGTTTTGGCGGATGCGCTGGTCGCGCAGCAGGAATTTTACAGCCACGCTTCACCTCCGAAGAGGTCAAACGCAGAATGCAGAAAATCGCAGGTGCATTTCTGCATCTGTGACAAAGTGAGGAGTTCAGATTGTGGTCGCATTTAAGTCCCCTTAAATGCGCAGAAGTCGCTAACGGTTGTTCAGGCCGTCAGCACAGATAGTATGGACGGTTGATTCAACAAAATCAACGCGAAAAAAAGGCCTCCGGAGAGGCCCTGGCTGTCGATATGGGGATTCCCATATCGCTTGTATGGCAGTTACACCAAATCGGGCAATTTGAAGCCTGCCATGTCTTCCGCCCGGATTGGAGGCGATAGGCAGTCAGCAAACACCAGGGTGCCATCGAGCAAAATCACGAAACCCCACCCCATAAACAGGTTGGCACTACACCAGTCAGCCTTTAGGGGCACATCTGGCATCTTGTCTGGAAAGACTGGGTAATGCTCAGCCAGCCACTCCATTGCGTCGCAGCGATTGAGAGTATATTTGTCGTACATCATGCCTCCTGCTGCGGTGCTGCTGGCAGCGGCATCCAGTGCGTGACATGCTCTACTAACAGATTATCGCAATAGAAATTCCAGTACCTGTCATACGCACCAGACCAAACTTCTCCATACTCATTGAATGCCAGGATGGCCTTAAACTGCTCCGGCATCAGCTCACTGCAAGCCACCCAACCATCCGGAATAACCGGATAGTTGCCAGCCTCATACGCAACGCGCAACCAGTGGAAAAACACCTCCGTCATCACGCATCCACATTCGACGTCAATGGTGCCTGTCTGCTGCGAAAGCCACTGATCGAATGGCAACTTGTTAGCCGTCGTTACAGGTTCAACCATATTGTTGGAGTCACCGGAATGGTCAACCATAGCGAGCTTATCCTCGGTATGGTTGGTTATCGCTTCCTGAAAGCGTTCAAGCTCCACGTACTCCTGGCATGACCAACCGCCATCAACAAAATCACGAGCTTCAACAGCGTCGAAAGTGAATGATGTTTCGCCGCCAGTTGGTGAGGTTAAGCCGTACAGGTCTGCTACTGGCTCAATCTGTGTTACAGGTTCTACCTTTTCGGTGACATCACCAAGATGGTTAACCATACCGAGCTTATCCTCGTGATGGTTCTTACCCTCATGTGTGAGGGATACATCTGCACCCTGAAGCATGGCGGCGCGGCTACCATTGACCATCTTCACACCCAGGCGGATATCATCAAGCTCAAGGTCGCCCTTAATTTCCGCATGCCGGAAAGCGATCGACAGGAACTCCAGGCACTGCTCGTTTGTCCATTCAGGAACAGATACCGGCGCTGGCGGTGCTGCATATAGCGCCTGACAACTCCACCCAGACCACCGCGACCCTTCTGCCATCTCATCATCTTCATGGCGAACAAGCGTTACTTCGCTCGGGTGTTTCCTGTGTGACCACAGCCATGCAACGGGTTCGGCATTGGCTGGCGCTGGCGGGGAGGTGTAAAACTTCGTGCCAAGCGGCAACCGTTTCATCTTGCTAGCTCCCTTAATAATTCGGTGAGTTGATGCTCCACCGAGGTCTACCGTGCCGTCCATAACCAGTCCATCACGCTGCTCGGAAACCTCACCTACAAACTCCGCTTCGAGCGATGCCAGCGCGATACGCAGAGCCGCCAGCGTGTTGGTTCCATCTTCGCCAAGTCCGAACGGGATATCATCGCGGATGGCTTCCATGTCGGCAATTTTCTGCTGCAGCCATTCTTTGGTAATAGTGCTCATGGGTTATCCTCTCAGCGCCATAGTGCGCATTTCCAGCTCAGCAATCCGCCTGTCTTTGGCATCCAGCTCATCCAACATCCTACCCAGAGTTTTGGTGTGCATTTCTTCTCGCTCAAGCAATGCTGTTCCGCAATGTCGTTGCTCAAGTTCAGCAATCTCATTCAGCAGCGCCAGCATTGTTTCCGGGCTAGCTGCAGCGATATATCTCAATACGTTTTCAGACTGTTTCACTCCCCCTGCGGCTTTATTCAGACAGTAGATAGCCTCTGCTCCGCCTACTGTGATATATCCCCGCCCTGGGGCGCTGAGGTCGCTGGTGTAGACGTACTCCCAGTCATTTTGTCCTGCACGTTCAGCCGCTTCACGTAATGCGCGTTTGTCGATGTTGCTCATTGGGCGGCCTCCGGTTTCTTCCTTGCACTGAAGCGCGGAACGTGTTCCATCTCAACCGCGAAGACGCCAATGCTCTCGCCGTCAATGAATACCTCGATATCCAACGGCCAGTCAGATTCCCAACCGTCATGATTGTAGAAATAATCAATGGCAGCATCCTGAGACAAACATTCTAATTCCCACTCAGAAGTGAGCTCATCGATATGTCGAGGGTCAAGAAAATATGCATCCTCAGGAAATGTACCTCCATCGCTTAAGACGTACTGGATTACGCTCATGACTGCACTCCTTTGCGAAGCTGGGCAGCGAATTCCTTTGCGGTTTCTTTAACCATGTTGGAAAGCAGAGTTCCGCCACCGAACTTTTCTGAGAACATCTCCACACCCTGTGCCCGCACTTCAGCCAGGAAAGCTTCGGTGGCCGGGGTGTTAAGCGTAAAATCATGTCGGCCTGATTTTAGGTATGCAATGGCGATCTTTGTGGCTGCGCACTCGACAGCGAATTTCTCTTTTTCAGCAGCCAGCGCCGCGCACATGGCATCTGCTTCGGCAAATTTACGCACAAGATACTCGGCGTTGGTTTCGTTAACCTTCAGATCGCGTGGAATGCACTTGCCACGCAGAAAACCTTCCATCTCAAATAATTTCATACCCCTACTCTCCCCCAAACCATCAATACCCTTCTCATCGCCGGACTGTTGCGGCACTCCTGAAATATTCCGTTGGTGCAACTGCGAGCGGTACCAGCCTGCTCTTCCGGCGTAGCCAGGCGATAAGTCACCGTTCGCCAGACCTTGCTCACCCGGATAATTTTTCGAGACTTTTCCAGATCGAGAGCGTTCTTCGTGATGCAGTTGATGGTCATGCCGCACTCTGTGGCCACATCCTTCGCAGTGAAGGTCCGGTGCGTTTCGAGATAACGCAGAATTGCCTGTTTGCCTTTCATCAGAAGCCCCCTTTCTTTTTCGGCTGCTGCTCGCGCCCGCGGCGTTCTGCGGCGGCGGCCTGCTGGTCTGTGTCGTAAATTGCCCCGTTGATCTGGTTGCAATAAACCGTACCGGTACTGCCATGGCGGTTGAGCCGCAGGATTAACTCAGTTTCGCCCGGCGGCACGCTTTCATCGAAAGCACCTTCCCGGTGGATACCAACCCAGTAGTCGCAGTCCTGCTCAATCTGTCCTGTGTCGCGGGAATCGCTCGGTAACGGGCGTTTATTCACTCGCTTCTCCAGTTCGCGGTTGAGCTGAGTCAGCAGTACGACGACGCAGCCAAGCTCTTTAGCGAGGTTCTTCAACCCTTTGGTGATCATCCCGTAGGCAAGGTCATTACGGTCGGCTTTTTCGGCGGTCATCAGAGTCAGGTAGTCAACCAAAATCATTCCTACGCAGCCCTTCTCGCGCTTGATTCGGCGGCTTTCGCTAACGATGTGCGCCAGTGACAGGCCAGGAGTATCGTCGATGTACAGCATGTCGATTTCACTCAATCGCCCGGCGGTGGCGATCGCCTTCTTAAAGTCGCCGTCGTAATCGCCCTGGTACTGGTCATCGGCGTCATCCGTGGCTGGCATGTAAAAAATGCTCGGGTTAACTCCAGACTTCTGACCAACCAGTTTTTCGAGGATCTGGTCGCCCGGCATTTCGAGGCTGAACATCAGCGCTGGCTTTTTCTCACGAACCGCGCAGTTGATCGCCATCTGCCCGTACAAGGTTGTCTTGCCCATCTTTGGCCTTGCGCCAATTACGAACAGAGACCCTTTAACCAGACCTTTCGGCGCCAGCAGTCGGTCGAGCGACGGGATACCGGTACTCATTCCGCGCTGTTCGCCTGAAGGGTCAAATCGTTTCTCCAGATCCGCTACCCAGTCATCCATAACCTCGCCGAATGAACGCAAACCACGGCGGCTGCCGGTTTTTGAATGGTCTGCGAGCTGGGTGAAAATACCCTGAATGGCCTCGTACTTCTGCGTGGCGCTCATGCCGTTGCGGGAATACAGCAGCTCAGTAGCTTCGGTCAGTCGGCTGATGCCATAGCGCTCCATTGCGGCTTCGCGGACTGATGCAGCGTATGCCACGATGTTTGCAGCACTGGGAGTGTTCTTGGCGATCTCCGCAAGGTAAGCAAAGCCACCTACCTGCTCCGCGAGCCCCTTTCCTTCGAGCGCGTCGAACAATGTCAGACCATCGACTGGCTTGTTGTCGCGGAACATCTGGCGCATCTCGGCAAAAATCAGCTGGTGAGGTCGGCTGTAGAACGACTCAGGCTTGAGCATCGCCAGAACCTTCTGGACTCGCTCGCTGTTGTCATCATCCAGCAGCAGGCCACCGATAACGCTCTGCTCTGCTTCGAGGTTTTGTGGTACAGCCATGAAATCAGCGGTCATCACGATCCCCCTCGCGCACTTCGATGTAGAGCTTTTCGGTGAGGAACTTATCGAATTTCATGCGGCGCCAGGTCTTCCCGGATTTCTGGTCTGGTCGGTCTTCAAGCATCCAGCGGCAGTTCTGAGCGATGTAGCGCAGATAGCTTCTGAAACCGTCCATATCCATTGGCTTGCCGTCCAGGTTGCGGGCAATCTTGTTAGCCTTACCCCAGAAGGTGCGGATCAGATTGCGTCGCTCATCAGTGAGGCATCTCCATCCCCGGGCTTCAGGCAGTTCGTCTTTCAGGCACTGCCATACTTCATCGCATGACAAACGGGACTTTTTCTCTTCAGCGGGTTTTTGGTCATTTGCGACATACTTACTACCGTTAGGTAGTAAGTTATTTAATATATTGTTATCTGTGGACACTGGCTGGACATCGGCTGGACACTCCTCCTCCGCAGGCATTGATATAACTGCGTTTGCGCTGGACACCGGCTGGACATCGGCTGGACAAAAATTTGACTGATATTCGTCATATTTGACCACTTTTAGAACAGTAAAACGGTTGTTCGATTTGGTGGTGATCATGCCCAGATTCTGGAATTTACGGAGCAGTGATTTAACGCGATCAGCGGTCAAACCCGTTTCCATTGCCAGCGTGTTTCGCCCGGTAATGAACTCTCCGCGTTCGCAGATCACATCGCCGACATCAGTAGATACCAGCGTCTTTTCGTGATTAGCGCGCAGGAGCAGGTGAACCCATAAATGAGCCGCCTCAGCGTCCTTGTAGAACGGCACATCCATAATTTTACGGTGCAGCAAGGCAAACCCCTTACCGTCATTCGTGCGCGGTTTCTGGAGCCTTCTGGCCTCTCTGGCTTCGGCTAAATTGGATACGTTACCCACGGCCATTCTCCTTGCGTTTCAGTTCTTCCAGGATGGCGCGCATCTTCTCTGCCACAATCGGATTAACCGAGCGGATGAATCGGTCGCGGGTTATGTTTTTATGTACAGCGGTATGGTAATAGCGTGGATTTTTTGCCATTATTCCTCCTGCAACTACTGTCGTTTTTGCAACTGAAAGCCGTTGGTGTTCCAGCACCGCGGCTTTCGCCATTTCTGTAGTTCTCACATAACCCCCAGCATCGACGTGACCATCGTCATCAGCGGCCCTACCTGCTCCGGCATGAGGCGGAACAGCGACGCTATACCCTCGCTTACCTCTTTCAGCTTCTGGTGTTCTGGAGCGTCCAGCAGCACGGCCTGTTTAGCTTCGGCACACTCTTTCATCGCAGAGGCGATCAGCGACATCGTGTCGTTCTGCGGCGCCAGGCGGTTTCGATACTCCAGCGGCAGGACGGACATGATTGCCGGTACCAGCTGGCGAATGTTGTTGGCGGCGTATTCGGTGTCGCCGTCGATCCAGCGGAATACCTTCTGCATCTGGCGGTGCGAGTCAGTCGGGATATCCAGACCGGTGCCGCCGGTAGCCCGCCACTCTTCCACAATCAGCGCCGCAACAAATTCACGGCTGCGGCAATCAGCTGCCCAGGCGCGAACAGCTGCGCGGATCCCATCGATGTTTAACGCCCTGGAATCAGGTTCCCGGCGATTCTGGTAAATCATCGCCGTTGGCGAAAATTTGTTACCTTGTTGATACGCAAGTGAATGCATTGCTTTCCCTTTCGTGGTTAGGCCGCAGTATCACGCGGCGATGCGAATACCAGGCTTTCTTTGAGGACCGGAGCCTGGCGGTGAAAATTCTTCGTGCCTTTCTCGATAGCAGATGCCATTTCTGGAGATGCCCGGCGATTTCCGTAGGCGATCTGGTCCAGGTAACCTGGCGTCGTGTTAGCCAACTTTGCGAGCTGCGCCCATTCGTCGGTAGTGGCGGCCTTGCGCCAGCGGTGTAGTTCAGTGCTCATTGATGTCTCCGGGTGAGTCGTTTGATTTGGAGTTTAGCGTTATGCTAAATACTACGCAAGCATCATTTAGCAATTTGCACATTTATCATTTTGCTAAAAGCAGTAACAATGCAGGGATGGAAAATAAAGAAATCAGAAAAGCCAACCTGGAATCGCTGTACGAGAAGCGTCAGCACGAGTCTGGAATGACCAAGGCGCAGTTCGCCGAGCTCATCGAGACAAGTCCGGCTGCGCTTAGCCAGCTACTGGGACCAAACCCTCATCGCAATATCGGCGATAAGATGGCTCGCAAAATTGAAACTGCGCTTGATCTGCCTTTTGGCTGGATGGATGTTTTACACGCCAGTGAAGAACCTTCGAACGTTGCATTTCGAGGACTGAACGAGACAAAAGGAAGTTATCCTGTAATCAGCTGGGTAAGCGCGGGGCAATGGATGGAAGCTGTAGAACCTTATCACCGTAGAGCGATTGACCGCTGGTATGACACGACTGTCGATTGCTCAGAAGATTCATTCTGGCTGGACGTTAAAGGGGATTCTATGACCTCCCCCGCCGGGCTGAGCATACCCGAGGGTGCTGCGATACTTGTCGATCCTGAAGTCGAACCACGAAACGGTAAACTCGTGGTTGCCAAACTCGAAGGTGATAACGAGGCAACATTCAAAAAGCTCGTTATTGATGCCGGGCGCCGCTTTCTGAAGCCGCTTAACCCGCAATATCCGATGCTTGAAATAAACGGGAATTGTAAAATTATCGGCGTGGTTGTTGACGCAAAAATCCTGAATATCCCATAAAAACTACCAATTTTAAGATACCAGCAAAGTGCTAGTTTTTTATGGCTAAGATGCCATGTTAGGATGTTTCCGATTGCAATCAATGGAAATAACATAATGAAAAAAATAGCTTTAGTAGTACTTGTGGCATTAACCATGGCTGGATGTGCTTCTTCAGGTAACCAGCAACTTAAGAATGAGACTGAAACCAGCGTACAGACCAAAATTCAGGAAGGTAAAACCACCAAGTCAGAGGTGAAAACTACCTTTGGCTCTCCTGACTCCGTCTCCTATACCGATGGTGGAAATGAGATCTGGAAGTATTCATTTTCCAAGGTAAAGGTTAACGGAACCAGTTTTATCCCCTTCTATGGCCTTTTCCACAACGGAACAAATGGCACGAAGAAAGAGCTAACCATCTTATTCAAAGATGATAAGGTTCAGAAATACACAATGGCCGAATCAGCGATTAATACAAAATCAGGTTGGGCCGATTAACAGCATGACTATCCACCCCGGCTTCCTGGCCGGGTTATACTGCCAAAAAGCACGATCCCATAAACGTACATTTTTACTGTTATTTTCATGCCAAATCAGCATGTACACTGTGTTTGTCGGCGATCCAATTATTTACCCTTCCGCACCATCTCAGCCGCATCTCGTAGCATCCCCTTGTGGATCACGTTCCCGACGGCTTTACGCTTCCCTTCCAGAAATCCTACAATGTTGTCCTTGTTAATCTCAATACCGTTGTAAACCAGCTCGAACACCACACACCCAACCTCTCCAGCCATGAAGGCAATACGATCTTCCTTTAGTTCATCAGCTTCCTCTTTCATTTTTCTCTCCGCGTCCATTGTTCAATGTTTGTCCAGTATAGCACCAACCTCGCGCTAAAAAATTTATTCCCTTATTAATCAATGCGCTAAATAAAATACGCCAATTATTTAGCATTTTGCTATTGCGCATAATTTAGCATCACGCTAAATTCAATCCATCGAAACGAAACATCGACAGCTGAGCGAAGTTAGCCAGCGGCGAAGTGGAGA
>OGUE01000057.1_pt1 | contig 71512 bp, 68 predicted proteins | sample 1574111 | NCBI WGS metagenome assembly OGUE01 (sample SAMN03295833, study PRJEB24534) | human gut metagenome | isolation source: fecal sample 1 from infant 5 | host: Homo sapiens | place: USA: Pittsburgh, PA | collected 2014-07 | reverse complement strand
AAAAAACTGACCTCCTTAAGTTAGTTTTTAGGTCTAACTTTTGGGGGTCAGTTCAATTTCCCGGAGTAAGTTTTATTCTGTAAGAGCTTGCATCAATATTTTTCTGAATTTATCGATGTCGATTTCAGTGATTACTTTGCAATTAAATTCGCCATTTTCTTCTTTGATTAAATCTCTGTAGCTCATTCCTCTTGTTTCTTCGTTCTGTGTATCGATTTTGATGTACATGTCTTCTGTTTCGAAAACTTCTGGATTATCTAGAACGATTACTGAGCAAGGGTCGTGAATTCCTGCGTCGTTTGATGCGTAGTATTTCAAAATTCTGTGTGCAAATTTGGCTCTTTTTGTTTCGATTGTGTCCAAAAATTGAATTTGTTCATCTGGTATGCTAGCTTTTTGTGTTACGTTGAGTCCAGCCATTATGATTTTAACGCCGCTTTCAAATACGATTTTTGCTGCTTCTGGATCTACAAAGAAATTAAATTCGCTAAGACTTGTCACATTTCCTCTTGTGATGGATCCACCCATTATGCTGATTTGTTCGATTTTTTCCTTATCTTCTGGAAAAGTTCGAAGCAACAGCGCGATATTTGTAAGTGGGCCAACTGCGATTATCGTGATTTTTTCAGTTGAGTTTTGGATAATTTCGTGCATCATTGTAACGGAATTTTCGCTTGTAAGTTCATTCACATCATCTGATTCTATCATTGACCTGAATCCTGCAATCCCATCATTACCATGAGCTGATGCAAAATAAGGCGCTCTAACAAGTGGTACTTCTTGTCCTTTTGCCATCGGAACATTTATGTCCAAAAGTTTTGCCAAGCATTGCATATTTCTTGTTGTGTGGTCAATTGATACGTTGCCATTTACTGATGACAGCGCTAAGAGCTTTAAATTTTTTGCATTTTTAATTGCAAATAACGCCGCTGCATCATCAACTCCCGGATCAAAATCCAATATACAATTAATCATTCGCACCTCCAAAATTTTTGATGTAATCTACAAAATCATCCACTGACAATAATTTTTCATCCAAATTTATTGAGTTGCAAAGTCTTTTTATGACTGGTGGTTGAATGTATGCTTTTTGTAGAATTTCATCTTCATCGAAAACTTCCTTCTTATCAGCATCTTTGATGATTTCTTTATTGGACATTACGACAACTCTGTCGAAATTTTCAACGACAAATTCCATATCATGAGTTATAGTTATGATTGTTTTGTTCAATTCGTGCAAATGATCGATTACTCTTTTCAAGCAATTCATAGAATATGCGTCTTGTCCCGCTGTTGGTTCGTCAAATATGAAAATGTCGCAGTCATTTGCGATTGTAATTGCTATCGTGATGAATTTTCTCGTACTAAATGGCAAATCGTACGGATGATCGTCCAAATATTCTGAAAGTTCGCAAATTTCACAAGCTTGTCTGACACGCCTGTCCATTTCATCTTCGTCAACTTTCAATGCTCTTAGTGAAAATGCAACTTCATCGTAAACTGTTGAATTGAAGATTTGATCATTAGGATTTTGGAAGACGTAGCCAATTTTTCTGGAGATTTGCGCTGTTGTCATATCTTTCGTGTTTTTCCCGTCTAGCAAAATCTCCCCAGAGCTTGGTCTCAATAATCCGTTCATTAGTTTTGCACAAGTTGATTTACCGGCTCCATTTTGTCCCACGATTGCAACTTTTTCTGAAGAATTTACGACCAAATTCAAATCGTTAATCGCTTTGAATCCGTTAGGATAAGTAAAGCTTACATTTTTAAATTCTAATTTGCTCATTAATTTTCCTCCAATTCTTTCTTGCATTCATCTAAAGTTATAGGGATGTTTTTGAAAAATCTTGGCTTTTCTGCATTCATCTTGTAGGCAAGTTTTGAAACTATCGGCATAGATACATTGTGCTGTTCGATTTTGTCGTTTGATAAAACTTCGTGAGTCTCACCGTTGAAGATGATTTCTCCATCGTCCATAACCACAACTCTATCGGCGTACTCTGCTATCAAATCAATCTTGTGTTCTACCAGTATTATGGTTTTGTTTTGTGATTTCAAAAGTTTCAAAATGTCGAAGATTTCTTCCGTTCCAAGTGGGTCAAGTTGACTTGTCGGCTCATCGAATATCAACACTTTTGGATTCATTACGATGATTGAAGCTATCGCAACTCTTTGCGATTGTCCACCTGATAATTCGTTAGGGTTTTTGTCTTGTAAATCTTCTATTTTAAGTAATTTAATGACATCTGTTACTCTTTGTCTTATTTCTTCTCTTGGAACTCCAAGGTTTTCCAGTCCGTAGGCTATTTCTTCGAATACAGTTTTCTTGATTCCAGAGATTTGGCTGAATGGATTTTGGAATACAAACCCAACTAATTCCGCCATTTCTCCACGTTCGATATCGTCGATGTTTTTATTGTCAATGATTATGTCACCTGTGATTTCACCTTGAACGAAATCTGGAATTATTCCTCTTATAATATTGCACAAAGTCGTCTTGCCGGAACCATTTTTGCCAATAATTCCCACAAATTCTCCTTGCTTAACGTACAAATCCAAGTTTTTTATCGTCTTTTCTTCTTGAAGTTCATATTTGAACGAAACATTTTTAAGTTCTATCATTATTTAAACCTCCACACCAATACCAGCACAACCAAAGCAATGAAAACGTAAAAAATTATTCTGTCCGTAGTTGTTTTCTTGATTTCTTTGAGGCATGTTTTTTCGTTTTCAGATGCAAATCCACGCGCTTCAAGTGTAATTGTCTTTTCGTCGATTTCTGAAAGTGAAGATATAATCAAAGGTCCAAGTGACGGGAAGAACGCCTTCGCTCTGTTTTTAATGGAGCCTGTTGTTTCAATTCCACGTGCTTCTTGTGCTTTGATGATTTTGGAACTTTTCTTAATCATTTCCGGAATCATAGTCATTGTTGCCATGATTACGTAACTTGTCACGTGACTTACATTTTTTTGTTGAAGAGCTATCATCAAATCTTCAATGTCTGTCGTTTCGAAGAATAACAAAAACAAAGTTATAAGTGTAAGAATGAATTTTGTTTGTTCCAAACCATTCAATATTCCGTTAAGTGTCACTCTCATAAATCCTAGATTCAAATACACATGTTCTATTGATTTGTCCAAGAATAATTGGAACAAAAACATTATTAATAAAACTAATAACAAAACTATCCACAATTTTTTTACGTATTGTTTGAATTTATTGTCCACTAAAGCCAATATCAAACTTAATGGAAGTACGAAAAGATACGCGAATTGCCATGGCAAAACCAACGAAATAATAACCGTAACTATGACCATAAAAAGTTTTGTTGTTGGGAAAATTTTAGATATCATTTTGCACCTCTCACGTATTTGTTCTTCTTTTCTTTTATGTATTGAATTCCATTAGGATATCTCAACAAATTTCTGTTCGGAATGGATTTGATAAGGAAATACACTGCAAACGAAGTCAAAAACTTGTCCAAAGTTTCTGTAAGAACAGTTGAACCAATAACAGATTCCCATAATCCTTTTCCTGTTGCAACCAAAAATGTCGTGATTGCGCTTGAACCACTCGCTCCAGTAACACCACCAAAAACCAAAACAGTAATTGGCGCAGACGTAATCATCGCCACAAGCCAAATAATAATTCCTACTACGAATGTCTTTGCTGGAGTTTTAAACATTCCCTTCTTGCCGCAAATCCCTGCAACCAAACCAATCGCACCACTTACAACCAAATAAGGAAGTTGTGTTGGATTTGTAACAGATGTCACGATATTTGTAACAACACCTGTAAGAAAACCAATCCATGGACCGCACAACACACCTGTGAATACAGTTCCTATAACATCCAAATAAACGGGCAATTTTAATGCTGCAGTCAAATTTGCACCAACAAAATTGATAGCTATACCAAGCGGAATTAGTAAAATTACCGACAAGTTATAGCTCATCTTAGATTTAGATTTCATAAATTCCTCCTATAAATTTTACGAAAAAAACTTTTCGCATTGAATAAATTTTATCATAATACGGCTAATTAATAAATCATTTTTCGTTAAAAATATTAACAAAGATTTTGTGTTACTAAAATATTTAATTCAAAATCTACAAAACTCTCAGCATACCCTTTTTGTTAGGAAATTGTTGGAAATGAAATTTTTCGTAAAATGCATCATAAGGAGTATTCGCAAGCAAAATAATATACGCATCTTCATCGTAATTTTCGTCCAAGTATTTGCTAACCTCATTCATCAAAACCCTTCCCAAACCATTTTTCTGATAGCTTGAATCCACCATAACATCAGTAACCACAAGACTAATTGCCCCATCTCCGACAACCCTTGCCATCGCAATCAACTTATCATCATCGTAAATTGATGTTATGAAAAGAGAGTTTTCGATTGCAACCTTCGCATTCTCCTTAGATTTTCTATTTCCAATACCAGATTTTTCACGCAAATCGTTGTACTCATCAGGACTAACTGCTGCATTTTTTATCACATATTTTGTATTCATAATTCACCTCACAAAAATAAGCGCTACAATAGCGCCCATTTTATAACTTCATTGACAAAGAAACCAATCCTCTTTCTTTATCTATTCCAATTATTTTTACTTTTACGGTGTCACTTACTTCGCACACTTCTCTTGGGTTTTTGATGTAGGAATCGCTCATTTTGGATATGTGGCAAAGTCCGTCTTCTTTTATTCCGATATCTATGAATGCGCCGAAGTCCACAACATTTCTAACCGTTCCTGTGACAATCATTCCTTCTTCTAAGTCGTCAATCGACAACACGTCTTGTCGTAGGACTGGTTTTGGCATTTCATCACGTGGGTCTCTTCCTGGTTTTTTGAGTTCTTGGATTATATCACGCAATGTAGGTTCTCCCACTTCTAATTCTTCGGACAGCTTCTTAACATCAATGTCGTCCAAATCGTATTTCATAATTTGTTTTGCGATTTCATAACTTTCTGGGTGAACTTCTGTGTTATCCAATATTTCTTCGCTTTCAGGAATTCTCAAAAATCCTGCACATTGTACGAATGCTTTTGGTCCGATTCCTTTTACTTTCAAGATTTCTTGACGATTAGTGAATGGTCCGTTTTCTATTTTGTAATCTACGATGTTTTTCGCAGTTGTTTTCGTAATTCCAGAAACGTAATTCAAAAGTGCAGAACTTGCTGTGTTGATGTTGACACCAACTGTATTCACACAATCTTCTACAACTTCTTCAAGTGATGATTTCAATTTCTTTTGGTTGACGTCGTGTTGATATTGTCCAACTCCGATTGATTGAGGAGAGATTTTTACCAATTCTGCAAGCGGGTCTTGAATACGACGTGCTATCGAAATAGCACCTCTTATTGTTACATCTAAATCAGGGAATTCTTCGATTGCAAGTTTTGATGCGGAGTAAATACTTGCTCCCGCTTCGTTTACGATTGCGTAGAAGATTTCATCGTCTATTTGCGCTAACAAATCAGATACGTATTTTTCTGTTTCACGAGAAGCTGTTCCGTTACCGATTGCGATTAGCTTTACGTTGTATTTGTCGATAAAATCCTTCAAAGTTTCGTCTGCTCTTTGGATTTGTTTTCTTGCATCAGTTACAAAAATTACAGCACTGTCCAAGAAATCTCCGTATTCAGAAATTACAGCAACTTTGCAACCAGTTCTAAATCCCGGGTCAAGTCCAATAATCGCAGTTTCTTTGATTGGTGGTTGCATCAAGTATGGTTTCAAATTGCTTTTGAATACTCCGATTGATTCATCGTCTGCCATTTCTTTCATACTTTGACGTACTTCTGTTTCAATTGATGGAACGATCAATCTCTTGTAGCTGTCTTTGACAGCTTTTTCAATCAAATCATAGCTTTCAAAATCATTTGCTCTTGCGATTTTTCTCATAATTTTGAAAATATTATAATCATCATTTAAAATGAACGAAACTTTCAAGAATCCTTCTTTTTCTCCTCTAAATACCGCAAGAACTCTGTGTGCTTTGACATCTTTTACTTTTTCTGAATAATCGTAGTACATCTTGTATGTGCCGGATTCGTCTTCGTTTTTCTCTTCAGTTTTCATAACCCCATCTGTTATGAACGAATTACGAACTATATCTCTGAATATTTTTTGTTCTGATACAAATTCAGCAATGATATCCAAACTTTTACTAATAGCATCATCAACTGTTTTGATTTCTTCTCCGTTGACAAATTCTGAGGCTTTTTTCTCAATCTCAGATAAAGAGTGAGTTTTCTCCATTAACATATCAGCCACAGGTTGAAGTCCCAATTCTACAGCGATTGATCCACGAGTTCTCTTCTTTGGCTTAAATGGAAGATAAATATCTTCTAATTCTGTTAAAATAGTTGCTTCGTTGATTTGTTTTTTCAAATCTTCAGTGAGTTTTCCCTGCTCATCGATAAGACGTGTGATGTCGTCTTTTCTTTCTTGCAAGTTTCTCAAATATGTAAGCCTATCGTTTAATTGTCTCAACGTTTCGTCAGTCAAATTCCCAGTGATTTCTTTTCTATATCTAGCGATAAATGGAATTGTATTTCCCTCATCTAATAATTCAACTGTCTTAACAACGTTATCATATTTTATGTCTAATTCTTCTGATAATTTTTGTAGTATATTCATTCTCTTCCTTCTCTTTTAATAAACTATAATCTATATTTTAACATTATTTTATTTATTTTTCCACATTAAAGCAATTTGCACCAAAATTTCAAAAACCATCAAGCAAAACACTTGATGGTTTAATTGATTACGATTTAAATAATTTGGCGTTTTTTTCTTTTTCTAATTGTTCCAAGAAAATCTCTTTTTGAATTAAGTGAGTTTTTCTGATGGATCCTGCAATGTCTGCTACTAACATAAAAATCGTACAAGCCGACACATAATAAAAATCGATAAATGAGTATTCGATAAATCCTCTGGATGGAGGCGTGATTTGACCAATAAAAAGCATCATAAATATTGCTACAAATACAATTGTGAAATTGAATTTGAAAATAAATCCATGAAAATATCCCAATAACACAGAAATAGCTAAGAATATCATCAAACAATGCTCAATCAAAAATCCATGTGCATGGCTGAGCGTGTATCTGATAATAATCATAAACAATATGTAAATCAACGAGTAAATAATAAGTTTTGTAGTTTTTGACATTTCAATTCTCCTTTTGTTAAAACATTTTCCGCTGTTGTAATTTGCTTGATTATTTTGCAAAGTTTGTAATAAAGTTTGCAAAATAAATCAATTCAATATTATTTTAGCACAATTTGTATTTTTTATCCATATTTTATTAAAAGGTTATCCTATTATATTTCTTGAAAAATTGTAAAATTTATATTAAAATTAACTAATAGCTAGGAGGATATTATGGAACCTTATATTGTGGGAGTCGCTGGTGGAAGTGCTTCTGGTAAGACTGAAATCGTGAAGACTTTAAAAAAACATTTTGCCGATAAAATAGAAATCATTGAGCACGATAATTATTACTTTGCTCATGATAATTTGACTATGGATGAACGTGCTGGTTTGAATTACGACCATCCACAAGCTTTTGAAACTGATTTATTGATTGAACACGTTAAAAAAATTATTAATAATGAAGAAATCGACATTCCAACTTACGATTTTACAATTCACACTAGAAGCTCTGATACTTTGAAGAAAAGTCCAAAGCCAATTGTGATTGTAGAAGGAATTTTGGTTTTGGAAAATGAAGAGCTTCGCAATTTAATGGATATGAAAGTCTTCGTTGACTGCGATGGAGATGTAAGACTTAAAAGAAGAATTACAAGGGATTTGGTCGAAAGAAACAGAACTATTGAATCGATTTTGACTCAATACATGGAAACTGTTAAGCCAATGCACGAGCTTTTCGTGGAACCTAGTAAGAAATTTGCCGATTTGATTGTGCCAAAGGGTGGCAAGAACAAGGTTGCTATCGATGTTCTTATCAATCATTTGACTACGAAATTATAAAAAAAGCATTTTGCTATTGACTAGAATTAGTTTCTAGTATAAAATTTTAATAACTCAATAGAAAATTATGATTGTGACCAGTACCGATTATTCGGGAATTACAACACATGAGTTTTCAAGGTAGTTTCATACTTTGCATGGAACATAAGCTTTTGATAAGAAAGGTGGTACCGCGTAGATTCGCCCTTTCGTGTCAAGAGTTTTTTTATTTTATAGGAGGAGTTTATGATTAATTACGAATTTGAACATGAAAATGTGTATGACGAATTGGTAGCGCGTGGATATTTTGAACAAGCTACATACGAAGATGAATTGAGGGATTTACTCGGAAAAGAAAGAGTTCCGTTTTACATTGGATTTGATGCGACTGCAGATAGTTTGACTATTGGCCATTTTATTCAATTGATGGTTATGATGAGAATGCAAGCTCACGGTCACATTCCGATTTGTCTTTTAGGTGGCGGAACTACAATGATTGGGGATCCTTCTGGTCGTAACGATATGAGAAGTATTATGACTAAGGAAGTTATCGACGAAAATGCTAGAAGATTTTATTCTCAAATGACAAGATTCATCGATTTTGGTGAAGACAAGGCTTACATTGAAAACAACAAAGATTGGTTGTTGAATTTGAATTTCTTGGATTTCATGAGAGAAATTGGCGTTCATTTTTCTGTAAATCAAATGTTGACTTTGGAAAGTTACAAAAACAGAATGAAAAAAGGTCTAACATTTTTCGAGTTTAGTTATATGTTGATGCAATCATACGATTATTTGGTATTGTACAGAAAATACGGTTGTAAATTACAAATGGGCGGTTCTGATCAATGGTCTAACATTTTGGGCGGATACGATTTGGTTAGAAAATTAGAAAACGACAAGGTTTACGCTATGACTTTCAAGCTTTTAACTACTGCTGACGGAGTTAAAATGGGTAAATCACAAAAAGGCGCTGTGTGGTTGGATGAAAACAAGACAACTCCTTACGATTTATTCCAATACATGAGAAATGTAGACGACAGAGATGTGGAAAAATTCTTGTTGATGTTGACATTCTTGCCAACTGAAGAATGTAAGAGACTTGGTAGCTTAGAGGGAAGTGATATCAATAAATCTAAGGAAGTTTTGGCATTTGAAGTGTGCAAATTGGTTCACGGAGAAGAAAAAGCAGAAGAAGCACGTCAAACAGCAAATGCATTGTTCAATTCAAATGCTGTTGACGAAAATATGCCAACAACTGAAATGAAAGCTTTGGATTTTGAAAATGGAATTGGTTTGTTGAATTTGTTGACAATGACAGGACTTACTCAATCAAACAGTGAAGCACGTAGACTTGTAACTCAAAACGGAATTTCTGTTAATGACAAGAAGGAAGCTGATCCAAAAAGAATTGTAACAATTCACGATTTTAACGATAATGAACTTATTATAAAAAAAGGTAAAAAAGTATATCACAGAGTAAAATTGGTATAATATTTTAAAAATATACCCTGGCGATTTTGAATTGATTTTCAAAGTTTGCCGGGGTTTTGTGTTATAATTAAGTAAATTTAGAATATTTGTGGAGGTACAAATGAAAAAACTATTTAAGTTTTTAACTAGTAGATTAATGCTTTTGGCAATTGTTTTTATAATTCAAATTTCGCTATTAGTTTATTTGATTCTAAGTTTTCAAAGAAATTTCGTATACGTTTATACTTTGAATATTATAATATCGTTCGCTTTTACAATAATGGTTGTAAACACCGACGTCAATCCAAGTTTTAAATTGGGCTGGCTCATCCCTATATGGATATTCCCGTTGTTTGGAGCGGTGTTCTATTTGTTTTTCAGAAGAAACAGATTCGTGCGTGCACAACAAAGACGAATGGATAAGATAAGTTCTTCGTTTAACAATCATATTTTGTCAAATGGTAATGTAATCGACGAACTTGAAGGAGACTCCAAGTCCATTGCAACTTACATAAACACAACGGCTAACGCTCCAGTTTTTTCAAAAACGAGTTCGAAATATTTGAAAAACGGTGAAGTTTTCTTTGAATATTTGATGAAAGATTTAAAAAACGCAAAGGATTATATTTTCTTGGAGTTTTTTATAATCGAAGAAGGATACATGTTCAATAATATTCTGGAAGTTTTGGAACAAAAAGTAAAAGAAGGAGTCGACGTCAGGATTTTGTACGACGATTTTGGATGCATCACTAAACTTTCACGTAGATATTACAAAAAACTAGAAGAAAAAGGCATCAAGGTTCAAGTTTTCAATAAAATCAGAGTTCTACCTATGCCCCGTCACAACAATAGAGACCACAGAAAAATCATTGTTATCGACGGGAAAATAGCATACACTGGCGGTTTTAATTTGGCGGATGAATACATGAATAAAATCCAAAGATTTGGATATTGGAAAGATACAGGAATCAGAGTTACTGGTGATGGTGTGTGGTCATTTACAATAATGTTTTTGTCAATTTGGGAATTGTACGACGATAACGAGCTTGACTACAAATATTATTTCGAAAAAACTGTGCCAAATGTTTCTGAAAACGAAGGCTATTGCCAACCTTATACGGATTCTCCATTAGACGATGTTCCTGTTGGAAAGGGTGCGTACATGCAATTATTATCTCGTTCCAGAAAATATTTCTACATCACAACACCTTACTTAATTCCTTCTGATGATATGATAGATTCACTCAGAGATGCTGCACAAAGTGGTGTCGATGTTAGAATTATAACTCCGGGAATTCCCGATAAGAAGTTAGTGTACATGGTTACAAGAACTTACTACAAGCCTCTTTTAGAAGCAGGTGTTAGGATTTTCGAATATACGCCAGGATTTTTGCACGCAAAAAGTTGTGTCAGTGATGATAAACACTGCGTAATCGGCTCAATCAATCTGGATTTTAGATCATTGTATCTTCACTTTGAAAACGGAGCAATGTATTACGATTCGCATATAATTGGTGATTTAAAAAGTGATTTCTTACAAATGCAATCAGAATCACAAGAAATCTTCTCGCGCCAACTAGAAAAACAAAGTCTATCAAGAAAAATACTTTCAGTAATACTAAAAGTATTCTCGCCAATGATATAATGAAAAGAAATAATTTAATAGATACATTAAGAGGATTTGCGATTATCAACATGATAGCCTATCATTTATTATTTGATTTGGTTTACATGGAAAATTTCAGAATGGAATGGTTTGAAAACACGCCGGGGATGATTTGGGAGAGATTCATATGCATAAGTTTTATTCTAATATCGGGCTATTGCTTTAACCTATCTCACAATCACAAAAAACACACATTGACACTTTTCATCATTTCAGTGATTTTGAGTGTGGTGACGTATTTTTTCGCAAATGAGTTTTTCATAGTTTTTGGAATAATTCACCTGTTGTGCTTGGCGTCATTGTTCACGATTTTTGTCAACAAATTAACCCTTAACAAAAAAATATTGTGTGCCCTATCTTTTGTAATGTTCATTCTAACTTACAAAATAAGCGCTCATCCAATGGATATCAGTACCAATCTATTTAGTTTCGTAGGCTTTTACAACAATAAATTCTACAGTGGAGATTATTTCCCACTGCTACCATGGTATTTTATGTATTTAATTGGATATTGCGCGTATGAGTTTTTGGATATAAAATTAAATGTGAAAGAAAATATTTTGTCGAAAATGGGCAAAAAAAGTTTGATGATTTATTTAATTCACCAACCTATAATAATGATAATTGTACAAATCGTAAAATTTTTAGGAGGATTTAATGAATAAATTCAAAAAATCTATCGTTATGTATCACGATAATTCAGGACAACAAGATATATTTGAAGTATTAGGCAAATGTAGTTCTAATATATTAAAATTATCAAATGAAACAGTGTTTTTCCAAAGCGAAGAACAAGGTGATTTCTACAAAAAATGTGAAGAATTAAAAGATTTTGATTTGGTAATCGTAGTTGGAGGCGACGGAACAATAAACGAAGTCGTAAACGGCTTATATAATTACGATATGAATCCTGTTATAGGAATTATTCCAGGAGGATCATTCAACGATTTCTCAAGAACTGTTAACATCGGTGCAAATCCAGTAGAGGCAAGTGAGAATTTGTTGGATGCAGAAGTCAAAGAATACGACTGTATATTAAATGACGACAAAATCGCTCTGAATTTCTGGACAGTAGGAATGGCATCCGAAAACGCACAAAAAATGCAAGACGCTGACAAATCAACATTCGGTGTATTGACATATATTCCAAAAGTTTTTGAAACATTAACACAAGACAATTCATTCGATTATGAAATGGAACTCGACGGAGAAATTGTAAAAGGAAATGCAGTAATGGTATTCGTTGGAAACGGATTATACTCAGGAGGAGTGGAAATTCCTATTTCCGACATCAGTCCAAGCGATGGAATACTAAATGTATTCGTAGTTGAACAATCAAATCTAAAAGCATTCAAAGCAATGTTCGGTCAATCCAATAGCTTTGATTTTAATGAAGAAAACGAAGATGTTCAAACCTTCAAAGCAAAAGAAATAAAGTTCATCTCACCTGAAGGTTTAGTCGCAGATACAGATGGCGAATTGTACCAAAAAACACCATCAAACATCAAAGTCGTAGAAAAAAGATTCAAATTCTTATCGAAACCATTTGAACAATAAAGATATAGAAGAAAAGCTAACTCTAACGAGTTAGCTTTTCTTAGGTTAAAATTTTAATATAAAAAAGAGACCATCTGAGTGGTCTCCAGTTTAATCTAAGGTTAAAACAATATTAAGGGAGGAGATTGTTTCTTGAGATTAAACTTACTTTGTTTATACTTATATAATAGACTATGAATGTGTACTAATTATGTTCAAATTAGTAGAGATTATGTTTTTTGTTTTTGAGAGTAAAATTAACGCAGCACATTATTTTTTGTGCTGCGTTAATTTTACTTAATCAATTCTTTTACCACTGATTCACTTATTGAGTTTTCTCCACCAAATACATTAACTTTTTCAAATTTTGATTCTTGGAAAGCTTGTTTTGTAGCTTCTGGAATTTCATTTGCTTCTGCTAATAATATTGGGCAATCAATAGAGCCTATTACTAAGCTGTCTGCTGGAACTGTTCCGTTTGCGATGTTAACTTCTACTCTATCTTTGAAGCCATATTCGTAAATCTTCTTTGCTGTTTCGTAACGGTTTGCTCCTGCTATTCTTGTAGGGTTTGGAAGTTTGTTTTCTACTTCTTTAGAGATTGTCTTTTCTCCACCTACAATTATTACTTCTTCAATTTGTTTCAATACTTCTTTTGCTTCTTCTGGTATTCTATCTTGTTGTACGAGTAGTATTGGCATGTTGTTTTTATTAGCTAGTGGCGCTACTGTTAATGCGTCTGCGAATACTTCTCCGCTTGCTATTACAGCTTTTTTAGTTCCTGTTAGCTTGATTATTTCTTGTGCAATCTTAGCACTTGTTTCGTATCTGTCAGATCCAGCTATTGTTCTAACGTTGTATTGTGATAGGCTATCTTTTGTTTTATCTACTGATTTTTCTCCACCTATTACGATTACATTTTTAGCTCCTAATCTCTTGATTTCTTGTGCTACTACTGAATCTAATTGATCTTTTTTAACAAGTAGGATTGGTGCTTTTAATGCTTTCGATAATGCTGATGCTGATAAGCTGTCTGCGAATTGTTCGTAGTTTGCTACGATTACTGTTTCAGCAGATTCGTAGTATTTCTTGGATACTTCTACTGATGTTTGAATTCTGTCAGCTCCTGCAACTCTTGTTGTAGTTTTTTGTTGTTCAGCTGGTGTGTTTGGTGTTGGTGTTACTGTACCAGGTTGATCTGGTGTTGTTCCTGGGTTATCACCTGGTTTTGTAGGATTTTCCTTTTTAAAATCTTTGCAAGCATCTTTTATTGCTTCAAAAATTCCTTCCCTATGATATTTTGCCCTATCATCAACTTTTCTGATTTTTCCAAGACTATCTACATTTGATTTCAATATATCTGAATAATTTAAGCCTTCATAATCATCCAAAGTTTCTAAAGCCAACATGTGATAACCTTCATTATCCTCATCAATATTCAAAATCTCATTTCCGTACTCGTCTTTTTGTCCTTTTCCAATAGTGTAAGACATGTCTAATACATACAAGATTTTGCCGTTTTTGTCAAAATACACATTCATTCCAATATGATAAGATGGAATCGGAAGGGGAGTTTTAAGTTCAAAATGGCCTTGTTTCATAATTGAATCCGCCATATTCCCTTTGTTTTCAGCAATATTAATAAGATTTTGTAATTCTTTTGTTAAACGAGTTAATTTATTATCCACAACAGCTGAATTATTATAAGATTTTTTTGCGTATTCAAGTTTATCCTTCAAAATTCCAGAATTTTCTGGATGATTTTTAATTGTTAGTTCTCCTTTTTTAATTAATGAGTCTAACTTATATCGACTTACAAAAAATTGAGTATCATGGATGTACTTTAACTTCGCACCCTCAGATAATTTGTCTTGTTTTAACAGCTTTTCACATTCAGCCTTCATATCTTTGAATTGCTTTTGAGTATCATCTCTAAGTTGTGTTAAATTTAACTTATTTAATTCATCCAAAACATTTTTCAAATCATCTTTGTTTTTCGTAGTTTCTTCAGGATTAACAACAAAATTGTTTCCATCAGCTAATGTCTTTCCTTTTATTTTAACTAAAACTTTTTTGTGGTTATCCTCAACTTTGTTATCGTCAAATGCGTTAAATTTTATTTCTTTGATTTTATTCGAAAATTCAATCTCTTTTAAATTATTGTATCTGAATGCTTCTTCTCTTACACTTTCCAAATTTTCGGGCATTGTAACCTTTGTAATGCTATTTTTGTAAAAAGTTTGAACAGATATTTCTTTTAATTTTGTTAATAAACTCAAATCTAACTCAGATATTTTGTTATTACAAAAAGCCATTTCTCCTATTTTTTCAACTTTATCGCCCATAAACATTACATTTTGTGCATCGTTATTTCTAAAAGCTGAAATCCCAATTTCCCTAACATTTGGATAAATCACAATTGCAAATAATTTATTAATATGAAACGCACTACTTCCAATTATTTCAGTATTTTCGCCTAATTCAAGCATTTCTATCTTGTTATTCATGAATGCTCCATCTCCAATTATTTTTAGAGCCTCAGGTGCTTCAAATTCTGTCAAATAATTAGACTGGAATGCAAATTTCCCGATTTTTTTCACAGTTTTCGGAAGTTTAATGCTTTGTAAATCGTACTTATTCAAACTACTATTTTCAAAATCCACATTTCGAAAAGCATCATCTCCAATTTCATCAACAACATATTTCCCATTCTTTTCAGGAATTACAAGATTTTTGTTTTCACGAACTTTTAATTTTCCGATACCAGAAAATCCTAGAACTTTACCCTTATCAAATACAAAATCTTTTTCATCCCATTTTGAACTATCCACATCTACTGAAGTCGTCTTATCTTCTTCTGTCGGATTAACAATGGAAGAAGAATCTTTGTTGTCAACATTACCTTTTGACAAAAGCACAACTTTCAATGCATAATTTTCATCACCAAGATTTCCATTAAACGCACCAATCTCAATTTTTTTCACACTATTTGGAAGCTTCACTTGCTTAATTTTATTATCTTGAAAAGCTTGTTCTTTTATAGTTTCTAATTTTTCACAATTAAATTCTATATCTGTAATTTGATTAGATTTAAATGCTCTTTCTCCTAAATTTGTTAAATTTTTAGGTAAAATAAGTTTGCCTTCTATTTGATTATCAAAAAATACTTGATCTCCCAAAAATTTCAAATTATCTGGTAATTTTATAGTCTTTAAACTTAGATGTGCAAATGCATAATCACTAATTTTAGTGATGGTTTTCGGCAAATTAACGCTTTTAATATTACTATTTTCTTCAAAAGCATCTTGTCCAATATAAGTATATCCTTCAGGAATCTCTACAGATTCTATGTCTAATTGATGGAAATCCTCTCCTAGCTTTTTAATTTCGTTTCCATCAACATCTAAGTTGTTAACCTCTCCATTTTCGCCTTCTCTTTGAGTATACTCATCTATCGTACTACTCTTATTGTAGACAAAAGCAAAACTTGCTATTTTTTTCAAAGCTACATTTTCTTTGCTTTTTGATGGCAGTACAACATTTCGATTTCTTTTTAGCTTTTGCACTCCACTTTTCGAAAAACCATATACAGTATCTCCCACAATTTCAAAATCATCCGCTGTATATTTGTCATCAGCTGCTTTCGAATTAATATTTAATCCAAAAAACAAAGCAAATACAAAAACTAAAGAAAAAATAATCTTCTTTTTATTCATACGAACCTCCTATTAAATTAATAATGATATTCTTTATCATCTAAAGAACTTTTTTATTCTACTATAATTTCAAGTTCTTTTCAATGATATTTATTATCAAATTAATTTTAAAAAAAGTTTCGTGAGGATTATTATCTTCAAACAAATAATATTGAACTAGCTAAAATTATATTCGTTACTTTTAGTTATCTTCTATATACAAAAACAGCTCTTAATAAATTAAAAGCTGCATTCAGTAATTTTTTATTCTATTTTAAATTCGCAATTTCCACCAACTCATTCTCGATTTCAAGCATAATATGATCCCAAGAATGTTTTAATACTAATTCGTGTATTTTTTCTGGTATTTTTTCTTTGTTTTGTACTCTGATTATTTGTTGTTCGATTGTTTGTGCTAATCTTTGACAGTTTTGACTATAAAAAATATTAAACTATAGACTCTAAAAGTTTCTTAGTATAATCCGTTTGTGGATTATTATATATATGTTCAACTAATCCACTTTCAACAAATTCTCCCTTATTCATTACATAAACTTCATCACAAATATGTCTAATTACATCTAAGTTGTGAGAAATGAATAAATAGCTTATCTTTTTCTCGGCCTGAATATCAGATAGTAAATTTAATATTTGTGCTTGTATAGACACATCTAATGCAGATGTTGGCTCATCAAATATAATTAATTTTGGATTTACAATTATTGCTCTAGCAATTGATATTCTTTGTCTTTGGCCTCCTGAAAACATATCGGATCTTTTGTAAATATCTTCTTCTTGAATGCCAACTTTTTTTAAAGTACTTCTAACTTTTTCATTTCTTTCTGCTTTATTAAGATTTGTCTGGATTTTTAATGTCTCATCTAGAATAGAAAATACGGTCTTGCTAGGATCAAGAGAAGAGTACGGATCTTGGAACACAATCTGTACATTGTTGTACATTTTCTTTTTCTCTTTAGAATCTAGTTGATCAATATTCTTCCCATCAAAAATTATTACCCCACTGTCTTTACTTAAAAGTCCCATAATAATATTTGCTAATGTACTTTTCCCAGATCCACTTTCCCCTACCAATCCTACTGTTGTATTTTCTGGTATAGTTATAGATACATCTTTTAGAATTTGTGTCTTTCCTTTTGCAAATAGTCCTTTGTTTCTAAATGATTTATTTACATTTCTAACTTCTAGTATATTATTCATAAATATCACCTATATTAAAGCATCTCACAAAATGATTTTCTTCAACCTCTATCATTTCTGGATAATTTTTGTCACATTTATTAATAAATCTATCACATCTATTCTTAAATGGACATCCTGGATATAAATTTTTAAGATTTTCTACGTTACCTTTAATAGTATATAGCTTTTCTTTTGGCTTGTTGAAATATCTTGGTGAAGATTTGAATAAACCTTGCGTGTAAGGATGTAGCGGTTTCTCAAAAATATTTTTAGTGTTTGCCGATTCTACAATTTGACCCAAATACATGACATAAACTCTGTCTGTAAGTTGTTCTACTATCCCTAAATCATGAGTTATAAACAATATTGAAATTCCAAATTCTTCGCTAATTTGTTTAAATAGTTTTAATATTTCTTTTTGCGTTGTAACATCAAGAGCTGTAGTTGGCTCATCCGCTATCAATAATTTAGGCTTTTTCGAGATTGCTATGGCTATCATTACTCTTTGAAGCATTCCACCTGAAAGTTCATGTGGATATAATTTCATTACAGATTTTGCATTTTTAATTTGACATCTTACAAGCAATTCTTCAATTTTTTCATCTGAACTATCATTATTTGAAAGAATAAGCGCTTCTTTCAATTGATCTCTAATTGTGTATAATGGATCTAAAGAAGTTAATGGGTTTTGGAAAATCATAGACACATCGTGTTTTCTATAATTTTGTAGTTCTTTATAGTTAAAATCAAGAATATTTTTTCCATCAAAAAATATTCTTCCATCACAAACAGCATTTTCAGTTTCATCTAATAATCTTGTTATCGCATTGGAAGTTACACTTTTCCCACATCCACTCTCACCAACTATTCCGACTATTTCTCCTTTATTTATTTTGAAATTAACATTTCTTATAGCCATAATATATTCTTCTTGGTAAAAATATACTTTTAAATCTTTAACTTCTAGTAGTGCCATAAGTATTCTCCTTACATTTCAAAAACTCATCTTCTTTTTGTTTTATTAGTTCTATTTTTTTCTTTTTAGATAGAATTTTAATATCTTGATTTGTAAGACTATCTTTTAGTCCATCTCCTATTAAATTAAGGCTTAGTACCGCCAAAATTATCGCTATAGATGGAAATATTACAATCCAGCTTGCTTGAAACAGCACTACTTTTCCTCCCTGAATAATTGATCCCCAAGAAGGTGTTGGTTGTGCTATTCCTACTCCTAAGAAACTTAGTGATGCTTCACTTATTATTGCATCCGCAAATATTAATGTTATTTGTACAGCTAAAATTTCAAGAGTGTTTGGTAATATATGATTGAACATAATCCTAATATCTGAACTGGCTTGTGTCTTTAATGCTTTAATGTATGTTTCGTTTTTTATTTGCAATGCTTTAGACCTGATAATTCTAGCTGTTTGAGGAATATATATTATGCTCAAAGCTATAATAACATTTTTTGCAGATGGTCCAAAAGCACTCATCAAAGCAATTGCTAATAATACGGCTGGAATCGCCATTACACCATCAATTATTCTCATTAAAATTTTATCCAACTTTGGATAATAGCTACTAAACAAACCAATAATTGTTCCAAATAATGTAGAAATCAAAGTCACAGATATTCCTATACCTAATGATATTCTAGACCCATATAAAATCCTTGCAAATACATCTCTTCCAAACTCATCAGTTCCTAATAAATGTTCATTTGAAGGCGGCTTTAATCTATTGATTGCTTTTACTGCTAATGGATCATGTTTTGCTAATATAGGTGCAAGAATTGCCATTAACAGTAGTATTATGAATAAAATTATTCCAATGGTAGTTTTTTTACTTAGTTTTATTTTTTTATTCATTTCCATCACCTTCATACAAATTGATTCTTGGATCAATCACCATATATAATAAATCTACAATTAAATTAATCATCACATATACAACACTAATAGTCAGTACCATTCCTTGAATCATCTGAATATCACGTCTTTGAATTGAATTAATCAGTAATTGACCTAATCCAGGAATATTGAATACACTTTCTACTACTATTGCCCCTGTAATTAAAGCTCCAAATGATTGTCCAATCAACGTAATTATTGGTAGCATTGAATTTTTCAATGCGTGCTTGGCTATAATCTTTCTTTTATTTTGTCCTTTTATTATTTGAGTTTTTATATAATCTTTTTTCAATGTGTTTATAATAGATGATCTAGTAATTCTCATTATTACGGCAATATTTGGAATCGCAAGAGCAACTCCTGGTAGTATCAAAAATTTTAAATGTGTAGACAAACCACTTGATAGTGGTTCATATCCCGCAATGGGAAATATTCTTAATTTTATTGAGAAAATTAAGGCTAATATTAAACTTGATACAAAAGTTGGAATTGCAAGTGCAATTAAACTTAGTGTGGATAAAATTTTATCCTTTGTTTTAAATTTCTTATTAGCAGATGCTATTCCCATCCAAATCCCAATAATTATGGATAATATTTCTGAAAAAATAGCTAGAGATAATGTAGGTCTAAAATGCGAACCTATTGCTTCCCCAACTGATTCATCCATAAAATAAGATTCTCCCAAATCACCTCTAATTGCATTTTTTATCCATTTTCCATATTGTTTTACAATAGGATCATTTAATCCCGCTTTTTCATTAAATTCCTCTATTTGTTCCTTTGATGCTTGCATACCTAATATTTGTGTAGCTGGATTTCCCGGTGTTAAGTGTATTATCATAAACACTACAATACTAACTACAAATAATATAGGTATTACATTTAGAACTCTTTTTATAGCGTATTTAATCATTTACTAGTTGTTCCTTTCAAGCAATTGTTATTTTATAACTGATTCAAAAAAAACACATATCCATAAATGTAATATTCATGGATATGTGACTAAATTTATTTTGCAACTTTAGCATTCCAAACAATTGGATTGTAGAAAAATACAAAGTCTTCTACATTCTTGTTTGTAGCGGCTACACTATTATAGTGACCAATATTTAATGTAGAAACATAATCTGTATAGATAAACTTTTGAGTTTTTTCCCAGTTAGCTACAGCTTCTTTTTCATCTTTTGCTTGTTGTATAGATGATACAAGTTCTTTTAATTTAGGATCTTTGTGTCCAGCCCAATCAGGATTTACGATCAATGATTGTTGAGGTGTTACTTGATAGCTATTAGAAGTTATAAATATATCGAATTTATCTGTATTCGATCTATTATCCATAAATGTTGGGAAATCAAAGTTTACAACTTCTGCATTTAAGCCTATTTTCTTAAGTTGATCTTGTACTACAACTGTGGCATTATACATTTCTACATAATCTTTAGTTGTAACAAGTCTTATCTTTTCTCCATTATATCCAGCTTTTTTTATCAATTCTTTTGCTTTTTCTATATTCTTTGTGTTGTAATTTTCTTTTCCGGCATCTGTTTTCCATTGAGTTTTAGGATTCATAAATCCATTATCCAAGAAATATAAGTCTTTGTTTATAAAGCTTGCTAACATAATTTCATCGCAGTCCAATGCATTCATTATAGCTAGTCTCATATCTTTATTTGCAAAAACACCCTTAGTTGTATTCATAAATAAATTTAACGTTCCGCCTGGTTGAGTATATAATTTTAATTGATTATTAGCTTTTAATTGCTCATAATTGTCATTAGAAATATCGTCAATAATATCGTATGTTCCAGTGTTTAATCCATTTAATCTAGTTGCTTGATCAGGAACTATATGATATTTTAAGTTTTTTGTAGGCGCTTCTTTTTTACCTGCAAATCCACTTGATTCTGAGTCAAGTGATTGATATCCATCAAATTTTTCAAGCATGATGTATTGATCTTGTTTTACTTCTTTAACTTTGTATGGACCTGTACCAATTAATTCCGTAACACCTTTTTCTCCAGCGCTTTCAATGCTTTCTTTTGGTCTGATAGCTGGAAATGTTGGTTGTGAACACATCAAGTTCATCAAGTCATTAGCTGGTTGCTTGAATGTAGCTTTTACAGTGTAATCATCTACTTTTTCAAATTTTCCTTCACCAATTAAGTTTTTTGCTCTTTCTGATTTAGTTAACCAATAATTCATACTACTTGCTACATCATCTGCTTTCATTTCTTTGTCATTGTGGAATTTTATTCCTTTACGCAATTTGAAAGTAAATTCTGTATTATTATCATTTTTCGTATAACTTTCTGCTAACATTGGCGTTTGATTATAATTTTCATCAAATGTAAAAAGTGTTTCGTAGAAGTTATTTGATATTGCAAGAGTTAAATTACTTGCTGTCATAACTGGATCTAGTGTTGGTGGTTGAGCCGTTACAGCTATATTTAATGTATCCTTATAGTTATTTGCTCCTTCCTTCTTTTCTTCAGTTTTTTTAGTTGTACTATCATTTGGCTTATCGTCTGATTTTGATTGGCAAGCTGTAAATGATAGTGCTATAACAGCAATGCACATCAGTATTTTGAAGTACTTCTTCATAATTCCTCCTATGATTTTTTTAAATTTATTAACTCATTCTCGATTTCAAGCATTATATGATCCCAAGAATGTTTTAATACTAATTCGTGGATTTCCTCTGGTATTTGTTCTTTGTTTTGTACTCTTATTATTTGTTTTTCGATTGTTTGTGCTAATCTGTCGACGAATGGTTCGATTTCTGATTCATAAGGTTCATCGATTGATTTGAGTCGTGGCATTTCTACAAATTCGATGGCTGTACTGTTGTTTATTTCGTCTCCTAATGTTTCGATTAGTCCTTCTATTTCTGTGACTACAACTCTCATTCCACAACCTAATGCTTCGATTGCAATGAGTCCCAATCCTTCATAATAGCTTGGCAAAATGTAGATGTCTGAATCTCTCATTTTATTGGAGAGTTTTTTCTGACAAGATGTGTTGTGCAAATCAAAGTGAAGTGAATTTCCTGTGTTATCCCACAATTCCACTTTTGTTTCTATATCCACATCTCCAACTAATGTGAGTTCCAAATTATCGTATTTTTCTTCTAATTTTTTGAAAGCTTTGCAAAGTTCGTACACTCCTTTTGCGTGTGATAATTTCCCTGCAAACAAAAGTCTGATTCTATCATTGTCGGGGTCTTCTTTTCTTCTGTAAAATATGTCGCTGTTGTAGCCTCCACCCGTTACAACGATTTTTTCTTTGTCGATTCCAAATATATCAGAGATTGGTTCTACGTCTTTTTTGCTTAGTGCTAGGACTTTTTGTGCGCGGTTTAGATTATCCACACAAGTCATAAATAATTCTGGGTTGAGGTTTGTTTGTCTGATGTCGGTTCCATGATTTAGTAATAAAACAGGAGTTTGATCGAAAATATCTAACACGAGACTGCTTAGCATCCAACAATGATGAGATACGATTACGTCTGGTTGGAATTCTTTCTTTGCTTTTTTCAATTGTTTGGTGAATTCATTTGTCCAATCTTCAATCATATCGTGTGTCATATCGCTGTATTTTGTGGAATCGTAGGGCATTTCATCGCTCATTCCAACTATTGGGAAGTTCAACTTTTCGCTTTTAAATTCCACTGGATATTTTTTGATTGTTTCATCCAAATTTAATTGGATATTATCTTGTATTCCAAATATAGCAGCATTTTCATGGTTTTGTTGCATAAATTGAATTACGTTGGTAAAATAAACGCCGCTTCCTGTTTGCTTCGGAAGTTGCGCGATTACGTGTAGTATTTTCATGTTATCATCCTTTTTATTATTATTCTTACTTCTATATTATCATAATAAGATTTTAATTTCTTTAGTTATTTATTGAATTTTTTTATAAATCATTGATTATGTTTGTTTTTTAATGTATAATAACTTGTATTATTTTGATTAGGAGGCGATTATTATAGAAAATTTAAACGAACAACGATCAAATCTTCTCGGCAATGAATCCATTCCGAAATTAATCTGGAAGTTTTCAGTTCCAGCTACTATAGGAATGTTGGTTCAAGCTTTGTATAATGTTATAGATAGAATCTTCCTAGGTGCCGGTGTAAATCAAATGTCAATTGGTGGCGTTTATTTGATTTTCCCGATTTTTTTATTTTTGATGGCATTCGGAATGTTGATTGGTGTGGGTGGCAATTCCCTTTCTTCAATCAAATTTGGTGAAGGTAAGAAAAAAGAATCAGAAATCATTCTTGGCACATCTATGTTTTTATCTATTATTTTCGGGATTTTGATATCAGCGATTTTTCTTTTAAATTTAAAATGGTTTTTGAAAATTTTCGGCGCAAGTGACACTTTGATGCCTTACGCTTATGAATATGGAAAAATTATTTTGTATGGTGCACCTTTTCAAATGGTTGGTTTTGCAATGAACAACTTCATCCGTGGCGAAGGAAATCCTAGAGCTGCGATGGTGACGATGTTCATCGGTGCAATCAGCAATATTATTTTGGATTATGTGTTCATTTTCCCTATGAAAATGGGAGTGCAAGGAGCTGCTTGGGCGACTATTATAGGCCAAATTTTGTCTTGTATTTGGGTTGTTAGATATTTTCTTTCAGACCGTGCACTGTTGAGACTTAAAAAGGAAACATTCAAGCTTGATTTGCACTACTGCAAGCAAATTTTTGCACTGGGTTCTGCTCCATTCGCAATGCAACTTGTAGCTAGTGGTATTAATATTATTTTCAACAATTCCCTTAAAATTTACGGTGGAGATTTGGCGACATCATCTATGAGCGTTATCTACAGTGTCTCACAAATTGCATTCATGCCGATTTTCGGTATTAACCAAGGTATTCAACCAATTTTAGGATTTAATTTTGGAGCGCATAAATACAGACGTGTTCAGCACACTTTGAGAATTGCAGTTGTTGCAGGAACTGTGTATATGGTTTTGAACTGGGCATTCACTATGCTTAGACCAGATTTGTTGGTGAAGATTTTTATTTCAAGACCAGAAGATTATGCAGTCATCAAGGACATTGCAATTCCTGGACTTAGAATATACAATTCGATGATTTTCATGCTTGGATATTCCATAATTGGATCGTCATTGTTCCAAGCAATCGGCAAACCAAAAATTGGTTTCATATTGACAATGACAAGACAACTTATTTATTTGTTGCCGTTGATGTTGATTTTCCCAAAACTTTTCGGACTTACAGGCGTGTGGTCAGCGATGCCAGTGTCTGACGTTTTATCCACATTAACTACGACTTATTTCTTGGTTAAATCAGGATTTTTGGTTAAAACAATTCACAACGACGACGAATTTGTTCTCGGAATTTAAAAAAGGTTTGAATATTGGATTTCCAATGTTCAAACCTTTATTTTTTAGAATATAAATACCGAAACTAGAATAGACACTACAGCCGTTATCATTATCATGGGTAGTTTGTAATCAGAAGATGTTTTCTTGAATGATCCTTTATTGAAAATTGCAAACGTAGCCGATGCTACTACAAAAATTGTAGCTGCTATTTTCAAAAATCCTACAGCATCAAACTCATTTGTCCTGAAAAATCTGTAGATTGTAATCAACAAAACATATCCAATACAATACGCATATAATTCCAACACTCCAAATCTATCTTTTTGTTTCAATTTTACCTCCTTATTTCCCTGCAATAGTCACATTATCAAACGCAATAACTGCTGGTGCTAAGCTGTTTTTGCGAGATTTCAATTCTTTTGAGAAAATCATAGAATCTTGAACTTCTTTTACATTTAATGAAATTGAACCACCTGTTATGAATGATTCCACGCCATCTTTTACAAGTCTTGCAAGTCTGAATTCTCCACCGAAATCTCCCGTAGCACTGTCCATCAAGAATGACGAGAACGCCAACACCTCAATGTAATCTTGTGATTTCAATTCTTCGATAGAAATATCTCCACCACTCACTTCGAAAACTGGTGATTGTCCCATGTTTTTTACGTTCAAATAATAACTATACTTTGCGTTAGTAACCAAGTTTTCTACGACGCCATTTTTGTACAAATCATATTCTACAAGTTTTTTACCTTCTGAATCGACAGGTCTTTTGTTGATTGATGTCTCCAATATTGGATTGATTTTCATGTTGAAGTTTACTTTTGGATTATCTCCGAAAAATCTCTCGCCTAATTTTGCAGAGCTGATTTGTTGATAAATCATGGCATCTCTTGCTTGGTCGTAATAGTAATACAAGAATTCTTCAACAGCTTCGTTTGATAAAATAACTCTCATATTTTCCATTTTTTCATTTCTAGTGGCGCTTGATCTTTTTTCAGTTTCCAAAAGTTGTTTGTCGACGATTTCTTCGATTTTTAAGTAATCGATACTTGTCAAATCATATCCGTTGAATATTTCAACAGGTTCATCACCAACATTACAATCAGTTACGATTTCAAATGTAAACTTGTTAGATGGATATTCTACATCCACTCCCTTTGATGTAACCACATGCTTGTGGTTTTCGTAGGCGAAAATCTCACAAGAATTCACATTTGATTGGTAGCCGTAATCTTTGTAGATAACATCGTGTACTTTTTTGAAATTATCTGTCAAATCTTCGCACACTTTGATGTCTTTAAGAGTGGCATAACCTTCTTCTTTTTCTGGAAGTTCGTAGTATTTGTTCTTGACAAATTTCGCTGCAAAAGCAGTTCTGTCGATTTTTTCTTTGATTTCATCGTCACTGTCACTTAAGTTCAACACAACTGTGCTGTCACCTTTGAATTTGTCGCCATTTTCTTCAAAATCCACGAACACTCTTACAGATGTTTCATTAGTCACGCAACTTCTGTTCATGTCTACTTTATCTTTTATCAAAAATACTTCGTTGGATTTGGATACAGTGTTGACAACTATCCAGTCGGTAATTTTTTCGTTTTGTTTTAATATATTTATTAATCTTTCCATTAACTTAAAATCCCCTTTGCCTTAATGTATGATCCACCAGTCGATGTCTTAACCCATTCTTTCCAGCCTTTTCCACAATATCCTCCACCAGAAAGTACAAGTCCGTTGGAAACTTGTGTGATTGATTGCAACAAATCAGGAACATATCCTGTCAAATAAACTGGGCTTACGATTTTTCCAGTTAATTTGCCATCTATGATTTCACGACCTTTCATTGCTACGCATTGAATTCCCCAGTTTTTTGGATCTTCCATTCCAGATGAGAAACCTTCCAACAAATATCCTTTGTCAACTGATTTAATCATATCTTCAACAGAATCTTCGCCTTCTTCAAAGAAAGTGTTAGTCATACGAGTGTAAGCTTTTCTCTTGAAAGATTCTCTCTTGCCGTTTCCTGTGGATTCTTGTCCCAACAAAATCGCAGACAATTCGTCGCACATTCCATGACGCAAAATTCCCTTGTCGATAATCACAGTATCTCTTCCCAAGTTACCTTCGTCATCGAATAAATAGCTTGACACTTCATCGAAAGCAGTCGCACCGTCGTGCATTATTATCTTGTCACTTGCAACTCTCTTGTCTTGGTATTCTTTTCCTTTTGCACGTTCTTTTACATACATATCCATTTCAGCTCCGTGGCCGAAAGCTTCGTGAGCTATAAGTCCTGTAAAATCAGGATCGCAAATTATGTCGTATTCTCCAGGAACAACTCTGTCTGCTGTAAGTAATTCTTCAGTCCTTCTGCAAGCATCATCCGCTGCTTTTTTGAATTCAGAAATCAATTCACTTCCACACAATCCAGAACTAGAAATAAAATCTAATTTAGTATTCTTTCCATCAGTTGCTGCTGCCATTGCAAATCCTGTTGAATAAGCGTAAGATTGGTACAAATCTTTATTCTTGGATAAGAAAATTTTGTTAACTTGCGTAATATTCAATCTCAAAGAAAGTTGAACGATTTTTTCGTACTTTGCTTTAACTTCGTCGTGAATTTTTTGCAAAGTAGTGATAATTTTTTCTGGATTATCTTGTTCTGGTAAGTTTTCAACTTCAGTGATTCTTTCTTTTGTAATTTCGTCATCATTTGGAAGTCTGTCGTAAGTTACTCTGTCCAAGCCTTCGACGATTTTTTTACGATCTTCAAGTGCGATTTTACGGACATTTTCGCATACTTCATCTACATTTACTTCATTAAATGAATACTCACTAAATCCCAAATCAGTGTACACTCTGATTACGAATCCTCTTTGGTAATCAGGAGATGGATTTAATGAAATTGCTGATGTAGTCACAGAATAACTTGCCCCATCAACATCGCAACCCAAAATAGAAACGTATTTGAAATCAGTTTCCAAATTTTTTATAATTTCTTGTAACTTAGATTTATTATCTAATAAAAATTTTGATGTAGTTAGTTTTTTCATGTTCTACCCCTTTCATTAATAATTATAGTAAATACTTCTAGCTATTACAATGAATTTTAAGAAAATGATATCACAAAATTAGATAATAGAGTAAAATATGTATAAAGGAGTGTAGCATTTTGAAAATTAATATTCAATTAACTCAAGAAGAAATGATTCTTGTAAAAACTTATGCGAATAATCATTCTATTACTTTGGAGGACGCTTTTAAAAATGCTTTATTCGAAAAAATTGAGGATGAATACGACGCAATCACAGCTGAAAAAGCATATGAAGATTATCTAAAAGATGAAAAAAATAGCAAACCAATTTCTGAATTATGGAAAGATTTAGACTTGTAATAAACCTAAAAATGGCTACCGATTTTAAGGTAGCCACTGTAATTTATTCGTTTTATCTATTAGCCATGATGACTTTTATCTCATCTGGATTAATTCCAACCATTGCTTCTCCCAAATCTTTGCTCACTTCAAGCAATACATCAGGATTGTTGTAATTTTCTACAGCTTTTACGATAGCTTTGGCACGTTTTTCTGGATTTCCACTTTTGAAAATTCCACTACCAACAAACACACCTTCAGCTCCCAATTGTCTCATCAACGCCGCATCAGCAGGAGTTGCAACTCCACCTGCAGAAAAATTAAGTACAGGTAATTTTCCATTTTCGTGAACGTATTTCAATAATTCAAAGCAAACTCCCATTTCTTTTGCTTTATCGTACAATTCATCTTCCTTCAAAGACTTCACCAATGAAATTTCGCCCATGATTTGTCTCATATGTGTAACAGCTTGGACAACATCTCCCGTTCCAGCTTCACCTTTTGTTCTAATCATCTTAGCGCCTTCTTTGATTCTTCGTAAAGCTTCCGATAAATTTCTCGCTCCACAAACAAAAGGAGTGTTAAATTTTGATTTGTCGATGTGATATTTGTCATCTGCTGGAGACAAAACTTCTGATTCGTCAATGTAATCAATTCCCAACGATTCCAAGATTTGTGCCTCAACAAAATGACCAATTCTAACTTTTGCCATCACTGGAATTTTGACAGCTTTCATGATTTCCTCAATCATTTTAGGATCGCTCATTCTGCTAACCCCACCAGCAGCTCTAATATCTGCAGGAACTCTTTCAAGTGCCATTACGCTTACAGCTCCAGCCGCTTCTGCAATCCTCGCTTGTTCAGGATTGATTACATCCATTATTACTCCGCCCTTTAATTTTTCATTTAAATCCATTCAAATCACCTCGCTTCTATAATATACGCAAATTGCATCTAATTATAGTAGCAAAATAAAATAATTTTATGGGTACAGATATGTTACTTGAAATAAGTTAAATCTTCATATTTTCCTCGTTCAACAATTTTTCCTCCAACAAGGACAAATACTTCATCATATTTTTTTAAAATCTTTTCGTCCAATTTATGAGTTATAACAAGTGCTGTTTGCTTCAATGAAAGAATAGTATTTTCTATTAATCTTGAGTTCTTAAAATCTAGTGCTGATGTGGCTTCATCTAGAATTATCATATCGCAGTCTCTTATCAAACATCTAGCAATGCTGATTCTTTGCTTTTCACCACCTGAAAAATCCCTCATATTTTCTCCGTAAATAGTATTAAGTTTATTAGGCAACGAATCAATTAATTTGGATAATTCTGACTTTTGTATTGCATATTCAACTCTATCATCAGAAAATTCATTATATAAACAAATATTTTCTTTTATCGTATCATTGAACATAAAGACTTCTTGATTAACTGGAACTATACTTGAGTATAGAGATTTTCTATTGATATCTTTAATTTCGTCTTGTCCTATTTTTACACTTCCTTTGTAATCTTCTAATCTTCCAAGTAAAATCTTAGCTAATGTAGACTTTCCGCTTCCGCTTTCTCCAATTATTGCATATTTCTTACCTTTTTCTAAGTCAAAACTTATATCACTTAATACTAAGTTATCTCCATATAAGTATTCTAAGTTATTTACTGAAATTGTGTCATTATAGTTAAACTTAGCATTTCTCGTATCTTTATTCGTTTCATTAATCATTTTTAATTTAGAAGACACTTGATCTTCCATACTTTTCATAACACTATACATTTCAGGAATCACAGATAGTGGTTGTTGAACAAAGTTAGATAATTGTATCACCATCATGAATTGTCCAACGCTTATAACTTTGAATATTACAAATGAAAATGCAGCTAATTGACTCGCTACATACACAATTGAACTTATAGAAATTGAAACGCTTGAATAAAATGATCTATCTTTGTCAGCAGTATATCGCGCATTTTCATTTTTTATATTTAGATTCTTAAAAATATTTAAAATTCTATTTTCAATCTTAAAAGATTTTATTAAATCATATCCATCTACTATTTCTTTTGATTTTGAAATAAATTGTTCATTGGTTTGAATATATTCTCCTCTAGATTTTTGTGTTTTAGAAGATGAAAGCTTAGAATAAATCAATGGAATCCAACCTACCAAGAACACTATCAGTAAAACGGCTTTTTGATTCATAAATATCGCAAATGCAGCTCCAATGAACATTATAATCATTCTAACAATAGTCAAAAAAGGTTTAACGTACATCTCAGAAATTTGTTCAGATAAATCAGTTACTACATTTAAAATATTTGATGTGTTCATTTCGTTATCTTTGGTTAAGTATGAACTCATCATATTTAACTTAAAATCTTCCATAGCTTTAATGCTCAATCTCTCTGTTTGAACTTCAATAAAATATGTTGCTAATATCTTGAACAACAATGAAAGAATGATTATAGCCGCTACTTCCTTCACACTATAAACTGTACTTCCAGTAGCCAAATCAAATATAACCTTAAATGCAAACGCAAATGACAACTCTGCTAGAATTTCTATGACAGCGGTTATAATGAATACTATAAATTGTCCTAAATTTTGTTTAATTAATAAATCTCTAATGTTTTTCATTATGATAACACCTCATTAAAATAACTTATATCTGAATAATCTCCACTTTGTGTAATTCTTCCGTCTTCTAACAAGAATATTTTATCGTATTTTTTCAGAATGCTCTCGTCAATTCTATGTGTTATCACCAAAATAGTTTGATTTAAAGATAATAAAGTATTCTCAATAGCCCTCGCTGTTTTGATATCCAATGATGAAGTTGCTTCATCCATAATAACAAATGATGAATTTTTAATAAGTGCCCTAGATATACTAACTCTTTGCTTTTCTCCACCCGAAAGTGATATGCCATATTCTCCAAGAACTGTATTCTCTTTTTCTTCTAGATCCTCTATAACACTATTTAATTTTGATTTTTCAATAGATCTCTCAAAATCCGACTTACTGTAATCATTGTATAAACAAACATTATTTTTTAAAGTATCATTAAATAAAAACACATTTTGACTCACCAATGAAATATTGCTATAAAAATCATCTTCATCTATGCATTTTAATTCTGTATCATCAAACTTCACAGATCCATTTTCATAATCAAGTCTTCTCAATAAAATATTAGCTAATGTACTCTTACCACTTCCGCTTTCTCCTACAACAGCATATTTTTTACCCTTTTCAAGATCAAGTGAAATACCTTTTAAAACCTCATTATCTCCATATTTAAACGATAAATTTTTGATAGATATTTGATTGTTTAATTTGAATTTTTCATGCTCTTTTGAATTAGTATTCTTTTTAGCAATCATTTTATCTATTCTCTTCATTTCCATTTCAACAGACTTTATACTAATAACATTAGCTGGAATTGTTGTAACAGGATCAACAATATAATTAGATAATTGAATAATTGCTCCTATTTCCCCTGCTGTTATCAGACCTTTGCTTGACAAATATGTAGCTGTTACAAGTGCAGATACAATCCCAAACATTGATATAAAGAATGAAAATACCATTTGAAAAACATTGAATCTGTTGGCAAGAAATAATTTTTTTTGATTTTTTTTATTTAACTTTTCAAATAGATTTATAATTTTATCCTCAATTCCAAACGATTTTATTGTTTCAAAACCATCTGTAATTTCTTTTGATTTAGCTATGAATTGTTCATTTTCTCCTATGGAATCCATCCTTAATGTTTGATTTTTCTTATTAAAAATCTGCGGAATTATAAGTGGCAACACAGAACAAACAACAATAAGCAAGAAAATTATTTTGTTTATGTACAATAAATAGATACTTGCTCCTATAAATAAAATTGCGTACCTAATGTTTTTCAAAAAAGGCATTACAAACATATCTTTTAACTTGGTAGTCGTCTGATTAACAGTATTCAAAAAATCAGACGATAACATTTCTCCTTCATTCAAAACATAACTATCAATTATAGATTTTCTGTAATCTATCATAAAGCTTTTTGCAAAGTTATATGACGATTTATTGACAAGATACGTTCCAAAAGGTTTGGTCACGGAAATAATAATAATTGTCACAACTATAACCCATAAATTAAAATTCGTTTTCCCAACCGCTGCATTTATTAGCTCCTTTGATATATAAGCTGAAGCCAAGTTACAAATCAAACTTACGATAGAGGCTAAGACAACAAGCACAAATTCTTTTTTATACGATTTTACAAGCTTAAATTCATACATTTAAATAAATCTCCTTTCATTATTAAAATTCAAATATTCTTGTAATATTTGCTTTAAAATTATTATACCACTAAAAAAAGATAAATGTTTTCAAATTTCAATTCTTATTATCATAAATATGGTTGTATTCTCGTTTTGAACATTGCAATTTAAGTAATTATTTCTTTTTCTTGTGTTATACTTAATCCAACGGAGGATTTTATGTTCATAAATTTAAACGACAAAGATTATTTATATAATCAAATTTACGATTCTATAAAAGAAAAGATTAACACGAAACAATTGAAGACTAATGACAAGCTTCCTTCTATTAGAAAATTATCGAATGAGCTAAATATTTCGATAAACACTGTTTCAAATGCGTATTATCAATTGGAAAAGGAAGGATACATTCGTTCCAGTGAGAGAAGTGGATTTTTTGTGGAAAAATCTGGTCATATTTTGCAAAGCGATACAAGCTTTGATGATGAGGATATGATTATTGAAGAAAAGAATTCTTACCTGTATGATTTTTCATTTTCAGGTGTGGATAAATCGTGCTTTAAATACAAGCAGATCAGAAAGGCTTTCAGGGATTCAATTAATGAAGATGATGATGCTATTTTAGGAAAGGTCGATGGTTTGGGATTATTTTCGTTAAGGCGTTCTATTTCAAATTATTTGAAGGATTTCAGAGAAATTATCGTGAATCCCAACCAAATTGTCGTGAGTTCCGGCAGCAACGAGTTGTTGATTTTGATTAAAAATCTTCTCAACAATCCCGTTTTTGGTTTCGAAAATCCAGGATATGCTTATCACGGAATTGGTTTTTACAATAATTTCAACAGTACGCCGATTGATGTGAATGAAGATGGAATTGATATAGATTTTCTGAAACAAACAGATGCGAATGTTGTAAGCGTGACTCCTTCTCATCAGTTTCCTACTTCTGCGATTATGCCTATTAATAAAAGGATTGATCTGTTGAATTGGGCTTACGAAAAAATAATCGTTACATAATCGAGGATGACTACGATGCAGAATTCAAATACAAGCTTCGTCCTATCGCTCCACTGAAGACTTTGGATGTGAATGATAAGGTGATTTACATCGGGAATTTTTCACGTACTGTAACCCCTGCGATGCGTGTGAGTTTTATGGTTTTGCCTAAAAATTTGATGAATAAATTTTATTCTGTGCTAAAATCTGAGAGATGTCCTGTGTCGATTTTCGTTCAATCTGCTTTGTCTAAGTTTATCGACAGTGGAGATTTTGAAAAGCAGGTCAATCAGATGAAGAAGGTGTACGCAAAAAAATACGAGATTATTTTTTCAAAAATTAACGGCTGCAAATTCATTGATTTTGAGAAAACTGATTGTGGAACATCTGTCGTAATCAAGGTCGATAAGAGGATTGACAGTAATGTTTTGTTGAAAACTTTGAGGGAAAAATCAGTGTATGTGAATTCTATCGATGATTTTTATTTGGATAAAAATATGAACACTAATGTGTTTTTGATTGGGTTTGCGAAGATGAGCTACGATGATATCTCTAATGGTATGGATATTATCGTAAATGTTGTAAATAATCTTGTCAATTAGATTACAAAATAATGTAAAAGAGTTATAATAAAGTAAGAATATATATAGGAGGTTACTCATGCAAAAATATGAAGATTTAGAACCAAAAAAAGTGTTTTATTGGTTCAAACAATTAAACTATATTCCTCGTGGTTCAGGAAACGAAAAGGCTGTTTCAGATTTTTTGGTTAGCTTTGCAAAGGAAAGAGAATTGGAAGTGTACCAAGATTCTCTTAACAATGTTATTATCAAAAAAGAAGCTACAGAAGGTTACGAAAATTCAGAACCTGTTATTTTGCAAGGACACATGGATATGGTTTGCGAAAAAACTGATGATTCAGACCACGATTTCTTAAAAGATCCTATTTCAATGCACGTTAAAGACGGATATGTTTATGCAGATAACACAACTTTAGGAGCAGATGACGGAATCGCTGTTGCTTTTTGCTTAGCTATTTTGGATTCTGATGATGTTTCTCATCCAAAATTAGAAGTTCTTGTAACAATTGATGAAGAACGTGGAATGGACGGAGCAAACGGCGTGACTGCTGAACATTTGAGCGGAACTCGTTTGTTAAATATCGACACTGAAACTGAAGGAGACTTCATTGTAAGCTGTTCTGGTGGAGCAAATGCTATCACTACTTTCAAAAGCGAAAAATCAGAAGGTTTGTCAAAAGCTATTGAAATTTCTCTTTCTGGTTTGAATGGTGGTCACTCTGGTCTTGAAATTCAAAAACAAAATAAAAATGCTATCAAAGTTATGGCAAGACTTTTGAACAAAGTTGCTTTGGAAATGGATTTTAGATTGCAAGAAATCTCCGGTGGTTCAAAACACAACGCCATTGCTAAGAACGCTCACGCTATCATCACTGTAGATGATTTGGATAAAGCGATGGATATTTTAAACGAAGTTGGAGAATACGTTCGTCACGAAGGTAGAAAAACTGACCCTAACTTGGTTTTGGAAATTAAAGAAACAGAAAAAACAGAATTTTCTTATTCAAAAGAAACTTCCCAATCAATCGTTAAATTCTTGTATTTATTAATCAACGATGTTATTTCTACTTCACAAGACATCGAAGGTTTAGTTCAAACAAGTTCTAACGTTGGTATTGTTGAAGCAGACGACGAAAAAATCAAGGTTACTTGTTGTGTAAGAAGTTCTGTAGAAAGTGAACTTCACAATATGTTCGACAAAATCAAATCATTAGCTTATTTGACTCATGGAACAACTGTTATCGAAAAAGAATATCCAGCTTGGGAATTCAACACTGATGGAGAATTGGCAAAAGTTGCCCCAGCATTGTACGAAGAAATGACTGGCAAGAAAGCTAATGTAACTGCAATTCACGCAGGTTTGGAATGTGGTTTGTTGAAAGGCGTTCTTCCTGATTGCGATATGATTAGTTTCGGTCCAGATATCATTGGTGCTCACACTCCATTAGAACATTTGGGAATTGAATCTACTCAAAGAATGTACGATTACACATTAAAATTATTAGAAAAATTAAAATAACAAAAAATTAAGGAAAGTTCTTTTTATGAACTTTCCTTTTTAAATTATTTGTATTCATGATTTTCTAAAACATGGATTAAATCTTCATTAGTTTCTTTGCTTTTTTGAACTTCAAACATTCCCATATATGAATAAAAATCGAGCAAATACATATCTTTTATATCCTTATCTATCTCTGAATCCGATAAGTTTTCTCCATTCATTACCAATGATTTTTTAATATAATTTTTTATATCTTTTTGGGATAGTTTAGTTTGATAATTTGCTGATTCTATCATATCTTCACTAACTTCTTTTTCTACAATATAGCCTTTATTATCCTTATGCAATAAAATTCTTACAATTCCGCCTTCTCCAGATTTCTTATCCCTAGTAGAAATCCATGTCTTCACTAAAACTAAAATTTTGTCTTTACTTTTATACTTATCCAATATTTTCAACTCGGATAATTCATAATACTTATAATCTGGTTTTTTAGCTAAAAATTTTTCGAGACTTTCACTCAATCTAATTTTATTTGTATCTTTTTCCATCTTGTAGTATTTTTGCGTAAAAAACATTTTTACGGTCTCATTAATATCAGCTTTATCCTTTTCGTCAATATCCACTTTTACTGTCTCGTTTTGATTTGCTTTTTGCTCGTCATTTTTAATTTCCTTTTTTTGGCAAGACGATAAAAGTAACAACATCATAATAACAAGTGTGATTGTTTTTCTTAATTTACCTATAGTCATATGAACCTCTAATATTCTTTCATGATTATCACTTCAATTTTATTTTAGTTAAACGATTTTTAGTTGTCAACTATTTATTTGTCATTTTATCTTTCAAAATTCAACCTTAGGTTACAATAAGTCTACGATTGTGATTTGTTCAAAATCATTTGTCCAAATCTGTTATAATAATATAGTCAGGGGGAATTTATGAAAAAGAAATTTACATTAGTGTTATTATCACTACTTATGGTAATAACTTTAAGCGCTTGCTCTCAAGCAAAAGAAAAAGTGAGCCTATTAAACGATTTTAGAAAAACAACTGAATGGAAGAACCAATCTTACGAATTTAAGAACGAAACTTCCAAGCTAAAAGAAATCAAAGTCAAAGCAACACAAGACAAATCAACAGGAGTTGCAATGGCGACTGTTACAAGTGATGTTGCACAATTAGCTGGTCAAGGCAATAATTTGGGAGAACTACACTTCGCAATCCAAGATGGAAAAGCGTATTTGAATTACGATGCATTTGCTAACAATCTTCCACCAAAAATGAAGGAAGCTTTGATTCAAAAAAACTTGTACTTCAATGTTACACAAATTTTGCAAAAATTAACTGAGCAAAACTTCCAAGCTACAACTGTAAGAGATTTCACAGTGTTCATGCCACTTTTATCATCTAATACGAAATTCCAAGTTAAAATCGCAAAAGATTTCGTGATTGACAACAAGGAATTGAAGGTTACAGATGATGGCAACCACAAATACTCTGTGAATTTGACTGGTGAACAATGGGCAAAAGTTATGGAGTATTCAAGAAAAACTTTATTGAAAAACTTCAAAGAATACGCCAAACTTGCCAAGGGAAGTGAGCTTACAGATCAAGAACAACAAAAACTTCAAGAAATTGAAAACAATCTTAAATCAGAACAATCTCAAAAAGAATTCGAAGACAAAATGAACACATTAAAGACAACTAACAAAGACGATATGTTCAATTTAACATTTGAATTCAAGGACAAATCATACAATGTTAGCTTAAAATCAACTCCAAAATCAAAAGATACAGAAAGCATTAATATCTCACTAACTTCAAAAGAGGACACATCAATCAATAATCCAAAAGTTCAAGTGGATAATGGTCCATTTGAATACATGCAACAATTTTTGAATGTAAAATAGAACTAAAAAAATCCCGAAATTTCACAGAGTTTCGGGATTTGTTGTGTTTATTTGTATATTTCTTGTAGTAAATTATCCAATCTAACTAATGCGTCTTTTACGACTTGTGTAGGAGCTGCGACATTGAACCTTACGAATCCATCGCATTCACCGAAGAATCTTCCGTCAGTGAATACCAAATCAGCTTTTTCGCCCAAAGTTTTAAGCAACTCATCGCTATTTAATCCCAAACATCTGAAATCCATCCACATAACATAAGTCGCTTGAAGATGATTTACGATAATTTTAGGATATTTTTCTTGAAAGAAATCGTACACGATTTTTTGGTTAGTGTCGATAACTTGAATCATTTCATTAAGCCAGTCTTCAGCTTCATCAAAAGCTATTTGTGTAGCTTCAAGTCCCATAACATTGACAGCGTTACTTCTCATTATATCCAAAGTTTTCTTGTATTGAGCCATCATTTCATCATCTGAAATAATTGTGTATCCACAGCAAAGTCCAGCTAAGTTAAAAGCTTTTGTAGCAGATTGGCACACAACAGCTTTTTCGATTAATTTTCTATCCAATGAAAGCACAGATGTGTGTGTATTTCCCGGCATAACAATATCTTGCCAAATCTCATCAACCACAACAATAACATCATTTGCATTTGCAATCGTGATTACTTTTTCCAAATCATCCTTGCTCCACAAAATTCCGCCTGGATTGTGAGGGTTGCAAAGAATAACCATTTTGTTTTCATCTTTTTTACATTCTGATTCGAATTTTTCAAAATCAATTGAGTAATTGTTGCGTTCGTCAGAAATCAAAGGAACATCAGCCATAACTCTGTCGTTAAATTCAATCGCAAATCTGAATGGACCATACACTGGTCTCATAATCATTACAGAATCACCTTTTTTTGTGAAAGAACTTACTGCAGCGAAGAATCCATCTACAACAGTTGGAACTTCGACAATCCATTCTTTTTTGATATCTGCATTGTGGTGTTTCTTGTCCCAATTTATGATGCTGTTGTAAAATCTGTCTGTAGGTGAACAATATCCCAAAACCAAATTATCTAAGCGTTTTTTCAAACCTTCGATAATCTCCGGCGCATTTTTGAATTCCATATCAGCAACACTGAATGGAACAACATCTTTTTTCATATTTGGAAATTGTTCGCTTCTTACAGCCCATTTTCTAGAGCCCATTTCGTTTCTGTCACTTATCGTTTCAAAATCGTATCTCATTTCTATCTCCTTATTATAAATCATTACGTTTTCAGTATAACACAAAACCAACAAAAAAAGAGGATACAATCCCCTTTTCAGTCAAATTATTCTGTTAATTCAGATGTACAGTGTGGACATCTAGTAGCAGTAATGTCGATTTCGCTCTTGCAGTATGGGCAAGTTTTTGTTGTTGGATCTGCTGCTGGTTCTTTGTGCAATGCATCACGTCCCTTGTTGATAGCCTTAACCATCAAGAAAACAACGAATGCTATAATGATAAATTTAACCAAAGCATCCAAGAACAAACCGTATTGTAGCTTAACTCCTGCAAGTGTTACAGCCATTTCCTTCATGTTAACACCAGCTGTCGCTGCTCCAATCAAAGGTGCGATAAGACCATTGATAAGTCCATCCACCATTTCCTTAACTGCAGCACCCATGATTACTGCAACTGCCAAATCCATTACATTACCTTCAGTAATGAATTTTTTAAATTCTTTTAACATAAATCTCCCTTATAAAAATTAATCATTCATTAAATTTATTTTTTCCTTTTGTAAATTGTACACTTCTTTTTTCAATTGTTTAATCGCATTTTCGCAGTTTTTCTTGTTAGATAAAATTTGCATTTGAATAACAGAATCGAAAAACTTGTTATCAAAATAATCTGCCAAGAAAAATGGTTTTTTATATCTGAAACCACCACTTGGTTTCTTGTCCAAATCAATCATAATATTGTTGAACTTTCTAATCGCCAAATCAGCCTTCTTCGCTTGATTCTTTGCCTTTTTTAAATTCGATCTTTTAATCATAGTAGTAATAGTCTTACCCTTGAAAATATCGAAAATTCCCCATCCTGATGCTGTACCCAAATAAGATTGCACCTCATTCAAGCTAGCTATCGCGATTTCTCCAAGCTTAATAGCTTCGTTTACATTATATAATCTAGATCCTACTTTTGCTCTTAACATAATAATCTTCCTTTCCTTAATTATTTATACCCTTAAATAGTTTTTTTAAGCAAGTGATACGCTTTGAATTTTGTTTTATACAATCCTATTTTTTGAATAAATCTATTATCTTTCTGATATAATCATTAAACATAGAAATCCCTTTGTTGGTATCTAAAACTCCAGAATTAACTCTTCTTAGTAATCCTTCGTAAGTAAAAATAATTATATTGTTAATATCATACAAATCTTTTTCTGCAATTATGCCTTCATCAACAAAATCTTTCATTATATATATATTTCTTGTGAAAATCGCACTAGAATTCAACATATCAATAACATCATCAGGATAATCCTTAGAATTTAATTCCATTGGAAAAATCTTGTAATATTGCTCAATGTAATACTCTATTTGATTTTCCAAATTTGAAAAAAACAATCTCATATACGCATCGGAACTATTAAAGGAATATTTTACAAAACAATCCCATATAGCATAGAACTTATCTAAGGAATTATCACAATCTTTTATAGCATCTGGAAGAGCTTTAATGTAATCTTCCAATTGATCCATTATTGAAAATATTATAAGATGATCCAAGTTTTCAAAATAATTATAAATTGTAGCGCTATTCATCATACTGCATTCAGCTACTTTTCTTATTGTAACAGCATCTATTCCTTGTTCACGAATAATTTTTTTCGTGCAATTCATAAATCCATTTATCATATTTTTTTTGTGTTTTGTTAGTTTTTTCTTCGTATCAAGCATCAGTATCCTCCCGTTAATTTATAAATATAATTATATCATTTATGTAGTTGTTTATTAAGTGTCAAACAAAAAAGCTTGCCATTACGACAAGCTCTTTTTGAAATTTAAAACTATAATTTTTCCGTTTTGAATGCTTTTATTATTGCAACGCAAATCAAAAGCATTATAAATATAAATGGGAACGCCGCTGCTACTGACGCTGTTTGCAATGCTTTAAGCCCTCCTGAAAGTAGTAATGCATATGCAATAACTGCTTGCAAAACTCCCCATACTAATTTTTTACTGCTGGCTGGATTCAAATCACCATCTTGGCTAAGCATACTCAATACGAAAGTTGCTGAGTTTGCTGATGTGATAAAGAATGTACACAACAAAACTACTGTTACAATTGAAAGAAAAGTTCCAAGTGGATATTCTGCAAATACTTTAAACAAAGCTAATTCAGAATTTGCAGCCAATTCCTTTACCTCATCAAATGGCATCTTTTGTGCTAAGTTCAATCCTAATGGTCCAAAAACTGAAAACCAAACTATTGATGCAAATGCTGGTGCAACTGAAACCCCAAGTATGAACTCTCGAACAGTCCTTCCTTTGGAAATTCTCGCTATAAAAGTTCCAACAAATGGAGCCCATGCAAGCCACCATGCCCAATAGAATATTCTCCATCCAAGAATCCAATCATTTTTACCAAATGGATTAATAGCAAGTGAATCTGTGAAAAAATTATTCAGATAAGCTCCAATACCACTTGTAAATGAATTTAGCATCAAAATTTTAGGTCCTACAATAAATGATACCAAAAGAACAGTCCCTGCAAGTACTAAATTGATATTAGAAATCAAGTTAATTCCCTTGTCAATTCCTGATACAGCAGTCCAGATATATATAACCGCAATTATTGCTATGATAATAAACCAAGTCATTTGATTATTTGGAATATTAAACAAGTGAGTTAACCCTGAATTGATTTGTAAAGTTCCCATTCCTAGAGATGTTGCAACTCCCGCAATAGTTGCAATAATTGCAAAAATATCAATAATTTTCCCTATAGGTCCATTGACTTTTTCCTCACCAATCAAAGGAATGAAAAGCGTTGAAATCAAACCTGGTTTGTTTTTTCTAAATTGGAAATATGCAAGTCCAAGTCCTATTATCGAATAGTTAGCCCATGGATGAATTCCCCAATGCATGAAAGATGCTCTCATTGCAAAGTTCGCAGCTTCCGCACTTCCTGCTTTTATAGATTCAATAGGAGCAACGAAGTGTGCCATTGGCTCTGCAACTCCATAAAATACAAGTCCTATTCCCATTCCAGCACCAAACAACATCCCAAACCAAGAAAGCGTAGAATATTCTGGTTTTGAATCATCAGCTCCCAATTTTATATTACCATATTTGGAAAATGCGACTATTAGCGCAAAAATAACAAATATAAGCATTGCTATTAGATATAGCCATCCCATGTTTACTGTTACAGCTTCCATCAAAGCGTTTGCAGCATTTTCAAAACTTTTTGATCCTAAAATCCCCCATGCAGCTATAGCAACACTAATAATTATAGATATAATATATACTGAATTTCTTTTTTTATTATTCATATCAATTCTCCATTATATAGGAGGGGGAAATTAATCCCCCTTCATTTTCTTAAACCGTATAAACTTTTGGTTCTTCTATTTTTTCTGTCAAAGCATTTAATGCTACTTCTACTCTGTGATGTCTCAAATTCCATTGAACATCTTTTCCTGTAGCTGGGTCTCCTAATGGATAAGGAATTGAAATTGTTGGTACAATTTTGTTTACACCAACTGATTGAGCTACTGGAACCAAGTTACACATTTGAACAATTGGAATACCAGCTTTTTCAATCACATTTACCATCGCTGCACCGCAGCGAGTACATGTACCTCAGGTACTAGTCATTATAACTCCATCAACATTAGCTTCTTGCAATTCTTTTAGAATTTCAGATGACATTCTTTCTGCTTCTGCTTGAGTAGTTCCAGTTCCTACTGTTGAGTAGAAATATTTGTGAAGTTCTCCGTAAACATTTCCTTCCATATCTCTTAAAACGTCGATTGGCATGATTACGTTAGGATCGGCATTTGCTGCAGCAGGGTCAAATCCTGCGTGAATTGTTTTGAATTCGCCTGATTTTAACCTGTCCATTCCAGTTACATCGTATTTTCCCCATCTAGTAGCAGATGCAGATTGAATTCTATCTGGGTTATCTACAGGAACAATACCACCTGTTGTCATCAAAGCTATTTTCGCATGTTTCAAATCTTTGATTGGTTCTGCTGGCTCTACTACATCTTTAACAGGAATTGGAAGCTCAGTTACAAATTCTTCCCCGTTTAATTTTTTAATAAGCATCTCAACTCCTCTTTGAGCTGCTGGTTTCATTGCTGAATTGAAATATTGATTTCTTATTCCTTGAGAGAAATATCCTTCTTCCGCTGCAGAGCCTAGTTCTTCTCCATTCAAATATTTATTTGCATAGTTTGAAATAGCTTTTACATCTACTTTCATTTCTCTGGCAGACTTACCACCTTTGAAAATAGCCATGTCTTTTCTATACATTTCAACACCAGGATTCTCTGGATGCATAGATGTGATTACTTTTGCGCCGAATTTTTCTTTAACAGCTTTACAAATTCTACCGCAAGCAACACCGTAACGACCAGCTTGGAATGCTGGACCAGCTACGAACAAATCAAAGTCTAATTCTTCTAAAAATCCTAATATTTCTTCTGTAGCTTCTTCTGGGTTAGAACCAATGTAGTTATCTCCACATATAATTGTATGTGTAACTTCTGCATCAAGCATAGAATTAAATGCTGTTGCTGGACCTACTAATTCATTTCTTATTTCCGGCTTATAATCTGCCTTATCTTCTCCACCAATACCTGCGAAGAATTGATTTATATATACAATAGCTTTTTTCATAGCTTCACTCCTAATATTCTTTCATAGTTTTTCTTGACCAACCTGCTATTTGATCTCCACAGAACATAGCATTGTTTTCCATAATTACAGATCCGTCTTCTTTTACAGATGGTCCTAATATTTCATCGCCTGCCCATCCGCCAGACAATCCGTCTCTTGCCAATGCTTCTAATTCACCAATTACTTTCTTCATTGGTTTTAATCTAATCAATTGAGAAACATTTCCTGTAGATACAAGCGCATCAGTTTTTTCATTCATAACTACTAATGGTTGTGATTTACCGTCACGTCCTGTACATTCGTTGCTGATACCGACAACTTTTACTCCAACATCTTCCAATGCGCAAATGCATCTTACATAGTCTGCATCTGGGTTACCATATCCTTCTTCAGTTACAATAGCACCATCTGCTCCCAATGATTTCGCCATATTTGATACAAAAATAGCCGCTCTTTCTTTTTGTTCCAAAGAAACGTTTAAGTTGGACATTATAACTCCCAAGAAGTTAATAGATTTTCCATGTTCTTTGAACAATTCTTTTATTGTTGGGAAGTTTTGTAAATCATATGTCGCCCATTTTGAAGAGCATGGCATGAAGCTTCCGCCAATAATACAACCATCCAAAACTTCTGTTGGACTCATAAATGTTGGAAGATATTTGTTCATATCCCAACCATAAATCAAATCATTATATCCTAATTCTTCCATTTGTGATTGTGGCTGCATAACCAAAACGACTGAAGGAAGTTTGTTTACCTCGTCACTTCTTTTTGTAACAGGAGTAAATTCATATTTTTCTATTTCTTCTGGTTGTTGATCTATAACAGTTTGTCCTAGATATTCAGCAAATAAATGGCAAGCCCATCTGATTGCATGATTTTTCTTTTGTTGTTCGTGTCTTTCAAATTCTTCGTCAGTATCAATAACTAAGCAAACGTTTATTAATTGTGAAAAGTAAGAATAGTTGGCGCCTTCACCTGACATATCTAAAAGCCCATCGCCAAAACTTCCCCAATGCATTCCAACACCTAAAACGCTTATCCCCTTCAAAGCATGAACTCTACCTTCACCAGTTGGAACTAATTCTCCAGTTACAGATGGAAATACCGCTCTCTTATCTGGTCTAATTCTAGGTTCAACAGCTTCCTTAATAGGAACTATACGAACTTCATCGCCTGGTTTTGCAATCTCAATATCACATTCTGTAATATGTTCATCTCTTTTTATGAATTCGATTGCCTCTTGTTTGTTAATTGTCAAAATGTTATTCTCGAATTTTGTCTTATCTCCGAAAACTACATCCTTGACATTGAAATTACCAATTTCAAATTTCATAATCTAACCACCTTTTCATTTTTTAATCTGTGCACTGATTTCCAAGATTCTTTATCTTGTTAAATTCATTGTAACACTAATCATGATTATTTGCAATAAATTTTTAACGTTTATAATCTTGTTTATCTTTTTGATTCTATCTCAATACACTTTATTGCAATAAAAAATCAACCACTCTAGTGATTGATTTTACTTTATTTGTATTTTTGTTGTTGTTTATTAATCAATTCCACATCTTCAAAGTAGTTGATTCCCATTGCAGCTTTTACTTTCTTCAAAGTTTCTGCTCCAACTTCTCTGGCATCTTCTGATCCTTTTAACAACATGTCGAAAATTTCTGGAATGTTTTGTTCGTAGTGTTTTCTTTTTTCTCTGATTGGTGATAATTCTTTTTGCAAAATATTGTTCAAGAATTTTTTGATTTTCACATCGCCAAGTCCACCACGTCTGTAATGGTCTTTTAATTCGTCTAAGTTTTTGTAATCTGAAAGAAATTCTGAGAAATCATCGTCTGTACAGAAAGCATCTAAATAAGTGAACACAGTGTTTCCTTCAACTTTTCCAGGGTCTGAGATTTGAATGTGGTTAGGGTCTGTGAACATGCTCATTACTTTTGATTTGACATCTTTTTGTGAATCCGACAAATAAATACAGTTACCCAATGATTTACTCATCTTAGCTTTGCCGTCTAATCCTGGAAGTCTGGAACAGATTTTGTTGTCAGGAATTACAGCTTTTGGCTCAACCAAAACTTCTGAATAATAGTTGTTGAATGTTCTGACTATTTCACGCGTTTGTTCCAACATTGGAAGCTGATCTTCTCCGACCGGAACTATGTTTGCGTTGAAAAGCGTGATGTCTGCCGCTTGGCTGATTGGATAAGTCAAGAATCCAACAGGAATGCTCGCTCCAAATTCTTTTTGTTTGATTTCAGCTTTAACTGTAGGATTTCTTTCGAGTCTTGAAAGTGTAACCAAGTTCATATAATAAAACATCAATTCTGTTAGTTGTTCAACGTGTGATTGTACAAAAATCGTAACTTTATTTGGATCGATTCCGCAACTTAAATAATCAAGCGCAACTTCAATGATATTGTCACGGACTTTGTCTGGATTGTTAAAATTGTCAGTCAAAGCTTGTGCATCGGCAATCATGACATACATCTTGTCGAAATCCCCTTTGTTTTGCATGATAACTCTGTTTTTTAATGAGCCTACGTAATGACCCAAATGTAATTTTCCTGTTGGTCTGTCACCTGTAAGTATTATATTTCCCATTTTTACTCCTTGTTAAAAATTTTCTCGTAATGTTGATTTGCTCTGTTTAATTTAGATATTATTTTGTCTTTTCTTTGGTAATTTATCTCTGAATTGAGGACTTGTTTTACTGGAACTACGACATATCTTGTAGTCACGCTATCAGTGTATTTGTCCACATAGTATGGCTTATTTTCAAAACTTTTTACAGTTGTCTTGTCGCCAATTTTTTCTATTTTAATGTCTGAGTACACTCCGATTTCTACGCCGTAATATTGTCCGTAAGATTCTCTTTGATCTGATACTAGATTTCCCATTGAATATACGCAGTAGGATTTCTTGCCGTCGTTTTCAATCACATCAGACTTTTGTATTGTGTGTGGATGAGATCCTATCACCAAGTCCACTCCCATGTCCGAAAGTTTCTTGAACGTATTTTTCTGATATGAATTGGGATAATCGGAATATTCCTCTCCCCAATGCATGTAGCACATTATAACATCGGCGTGATTTTGCTTCAAATAATCCACATCTTTTCGGATTTGTTCCATATTAATCAAATTCACCGCAGTATCTCGTCCGGAATTAAGCATTGAATTTTCAAATCCATTGAGCATTTGTGTATATGAGAAAAATCCAACCTTTATCCCTTTCACATCGATAATAAGTGGATTCGTCGATTCGTTCTCCTTGAAAGTTCCAGTTCTTTTCAAACCGTACTTTTCAATAGCTTCAATCGTGCGGTCAATCCCTTTCAATCTTCTGTCATAAGAGTGATTGTTTGCAGTACTCACCACATCAAATCCCGTATCTTTTAAAGCTTTTATAACATTCTCGTGCGTTGCAAATTCTGGATAACCACTCATATCTGATGCATCCTTCGCAATAGTCGTCTCCAAGTTGACTATGGACAAATCACTTTTTTGTACAATATCTTTTATAACTGCAAAAGAATCCGTGAAATCATAATTTGTCGCTTTCGCTTGGCGTATTTGCGTGATGTGGTTCATATAATCGCCCCAACAAGTTATAGTTATCTCTTTCTTTTCCAGATTTTTATTCTCTTTTTCTGATTTGTCACTAGCTTTTACTTTTGATTGAGATTTTGATTGTGCAGCATTTTTCACTTGAGAATTTTTGTGTGATGCTTGAATTGGAGATTTCCCAGAAATTTCTGAATATCTAAAGCCAATCACACCAACTAAAATCACTATAAGAAAAGCCAATGCAACGGTCGTCTTTTTTCCCTTCATTTTATCCTCACTTATGATATGGTAAATTGTTGATTATTCTGAAACTTCGGTAAATTTGTTCCAACAAAATCAGCCTCATCAGTTGATGTGGAAATGTAAACTTCGAAAAAGAAAGCGCATAATCGCTCCTGTCAAGCACACTTTGTCCGAGACCCAACGATCCACCGATTACGAAACAAATATTGGAATGACCTTGTACGGTTAAGTTTTCAATCTTGGCGGCTAATTTTTCACTAGTAAGTTGATTTCCCAAAATCTCTAGCGTTATCACATAATGATTATCCTTGATCTTGGACATGATTTTCTCCGCTTCCTTGTCTTTTACGATCTCCTTTTCACTATCTGACAAATTCTCCGCAGCACTCAAATCATCAACCTCAATTATATTTAGTTTGCAATGCGCAGATAACCTCTTCGAAAATTCTGCAATACCAAGTTTTATGTATTTTTCCTTAACCTTACCCACCGAAATAATATCGATATTCAAAATAATCACAACCTTTTTACTTTAATAAGTATATCATATATTTAATTAAAATTTTTGTGGAAATTCACAAAAACTCAAATGTTATTTGTCAATTCATAAAATTCAAAAGATATCATTATGTTTATAGTTAAATTATTAATAGTTGCTTTTCTTACACAATAATAGTATTATTATTTATAAGAAGATCAAACTCAAAATTATTTTTTTATCTTAGAATGATAAATTTTTAATTATTAATTTGGTATTGACAGAACTAGCCTTGTGATTTATTATTATAGTATAACAAATGTTATATTTATCAAATACATCCTTGGTAGTAGATGTCCCACCATATGGGAACTTTCGAAACCAAGGATTTTTTAGTTTGGAGGAAATATGAAAGCAGCAATTTTAATCGATGGTGGTTACTATAGAAAAGTAGCATTAAAAACTTTAAGAAAAAACAACTCTCCTGAAGATGATGCCAAAACTTTAATAAAATATTGCATGAGACACTTAAAAGAACGAAGAGGTAAAGACGAAACATTTTATGATTTATATCGAATTTTTTATTACGATTGCCCACCTTTAGATAACAGTGTTTTTCATCCATTATCTAATAAGGTAATTAATATGAAAAAAGAGCATCACTATACTTGGATGAATACGTTTCTAAAAGAATTAAAGAAAACCAGAAAAGTAGCATTGCGATTAGGAAGACTGTCAGAAAATGAAACAAGATATACTTTAAAATATGAATCAGTAAAAAAATTATTAAATAAATCTTTAACTCTAGAGGAGCTAACCCCTCAAGATTTTCAGATAACATCAACTCAAAAAGGTGTTGATATGAAAATAGGTGTTGATATCGCTTCTTTAGCGTATAAAAAGCAAGTTGATAAGATAGTTTTACTTGCGGGTGATTCTGATTTTGTACCAGCTGCAAAATTAGCTAGAAGAGAAGGTATTGATTTTGTACTTGACTCTCTTGGAAGAAAAATAAAAGATGATTTATTTGAACACATAGATGGACTTAGATGTTGCGATGATAAATTAAAAAACCAAAATAACCGGTAAAATGATAAATGCAAAATAAAAAATCTTTATTCGAGTTTTTAATCCTTTTATAATACAACTATTCACAGACAAAAATCTATCGGAATAATTTTGTAAACATTTCCCCTGGAGAACTAGTATATCATAAGCTTATTAATAATGATGGTGTGAACTTTGGTGTGAATTTTGATAAATAAGCATAAAAAAAGCACTTGATGGTGTGAACCAAAAAGTGCTTTTCCATTGATATATAATTGTTTTCTATCTCTTACTGAATTGTGGAGATTTACGCGCTTTTTTCAAGCCGTACTTCTTTCTTTCCTTTTTACGAGGGTCTCTAGTTAAGAAACCTGCTCTTTTTAATTCAGCTCTGTAGTCTGGGTCAACTTCTAATAAAGCACGAGCAACACCATGTCTAATAGCACCTGCTTGACCAGTGTATCCGCCACCTTTTACATTAACAGTAACATCATAGCTTTCAGCGTTGTTTGTTAATTCCAAAGCTTCCTTAGCTATAACTCTTAATGTATCGAAGTTAAAGTATTCACTTATATCTTTTTTGTTAATTGTGAATTTTCCACTGCCTGGTACTAAAGTAACTCTAGCAACAGAAGTTTTTCTTCTACCAGTTCCTTGATATCTATTATTAGCCATTTAATTACCTCCTACTTAATTTCCAAAACTTCAGGGTTTTGAGCGATGTGATCGTGATCAGCGCCTCTGTAAACTCTTAATTTTTTAGCCATTTGACGTCCTAAAGAGTTGTGAGGTAGCATGCCAACGATAGCATGAGTTACAGCTCTTTCTGGGTCTTTTTGCATTAAGTCTTTGTAGGTAATTGATTTAAGACCACCAGCGTATCCTGTGTAATGTCTTAATTCTTTTTGTTCTAATTTCTTACCTGTTAATTTAACTTTTTCTGCGTTAATTACAATTACGTAATCTCCAACATCCGCATTAGGAGTAAACATTGGTTTGTTTTTCCCTCTTAAAATAGAAGCAACTTCAGTAGATAATCTACCTAAAACAACATCTGTTGCATCTACTACATACCATTTTCTTTGGATGTCATCTTTCTTAGGTATATAAGTTTTCATTCAATTCATCCTTTCCTTTATTTACAATATTTGGCTACTTGGACATCGCTGCCAAAAAGCGATTGTTTTCTCACCGGGAATTTAGACACGTCGCACACCCGGCCATCGGCGACTTTCTGTATTGTATAAAAGGAAATGACTCCTTTTACATACCAAAATATTATATACTCTCTTTATTCAATTGTCAACTATTTTATCGTAAAACACAGCCACACGCATTCATCACTTGTGCTTTTTACTTCGTGAACTACATTTTTAGGAATAAAATACGTATCCATCTCTTTGAGTCTTACATCTTTTCCTTCGACATTCAACATCGCTTCCCCCTTAATTATGACAACAAATTTGTCAAAGTCCTGATTATATGGTCCTGATGTTTCGTTTTTCGATTGGATTCTGTGAATGTCAAACTTTTCATTTCTAACAATTGTATCCTTAATAATATGATTCTCATCAAAATTCAAATCTTCAAGTAAATTCATAAAATTCTCCTAGTATATTTTTATAATCTTCCCAAAACTCATAACAAAAATCTTCACGTCCACATCAATTCTCTCAATAATATCCACGGCATTTTCAATATCTTGTTTTGTGTCTGCCTTGTTCAAAATCAAAAACTTTTTCGAATCGTAAGAATTTTTGAACAGACCACAATTAGAATTGATGATTTCAGCGTAACTTTTTGTTGCCAAAGTCTTGGGATTTCCAATAATTTTCTCCATATATTCTTTTCTGTGGCAAAATCTTTCATCAAAAGGCTTGTCCACACTATCTAGTCCCATCACACCAACACAATGAGTGATGTTTTTAGGATTTACAGGTTCATCTTCACGAGGAGCTTTGATAGGTCTTGTCTTTGCTCCATCCGTTTCCAAAATTATATTGGAAAACAAACCATCAAGAAAAATTTCGTCGAAAAATTCAGGTTCAAATCCGATTTCTTTTGTGTCTGTACGTGATTTTGATGCAAAATATATTTTCCCGTCCACAATTTTCGCATTATCATCGAATTTGTACAAATAATCAAATTTATCTTCACTCACAATCCCCATCTTCGTCGTCGTACTCACAATGGATGCTTCATTCATTGATTTGAACTCATTTGCAAGCAAAAAAACGCTCGAAGTTTTCCCACCAGCACCTTGAATCGCTATCATGTTTTTATCTTTCAAACTCATAAACTCCAACATAATATCACCATTTTTATTATCTCACAAAATTTTCAAATACAAAACCCAATTGAAAATCTGCACCAATGAATTATAATTAATATATAATAATATATTAAGGAAGGCATTTATGAAAATAGGATTTAGAACACCAAGCTTGAAGAAATCATTCAAAGCAAGAACAACTTCAAAGTACAAAAGAAAACTAAAGTCTGCAATTGACTCAACTTACGGCAAAAAAGGAGTTGGCTGGTTTAAAAACCCCAAAAAAGCACTTTATAACAAGATTTATAACAAAACTACAAAAAGTATATTTGATATTTTCAAGTAATTTAACGTAAAACAGAGGTACACATGAAAAAATTTCTAAAATTATTTGGCATAGCATTTGCAATCGGGATAACAATGCTGATAATTAGCATCGTATTCAAAATCGACGACAAAGTCATGCTTAAATATTATTGGATAATTGGAGCAGCAGTCTTGGCAATTATTCTTATATTCAACACAATTTATTTCTTCTATAAAACAAATGATTTGAAACATTCAATGAAACTTTTTGAAGAAATGAAATACAAAGATTTCGTCAATGAATTAGAACCAAAAATTTCCAAAATCAAAAACAAACACATCCAAACAGTGATGAAAATGAATTTGGGAGCAGGATATTTGGAGTTAAATGAACCAAATAAAACACTGTCAGTTTATGAAACAATCGCAACAGATCAATTGAAAAACCAAGATCTTCAGTTGATATATTGGCTTAACACAATGATCGTCCACTTCAAATTAAACGATGAAGAAAAGTTTAATGAGCTGTTCGCAACCCACGAAAAACTTTTAAAACAATTTGAAAACAGTCCAAATTACGGCGAAAACATCAAACAATTGTATATAATGAAAAACATATTCGACGATGATTTTGCGTTGGCAAGAAAAAACTTAAACGCTTTGAAAAGCAAATCCACAAACCCTAGATTCAAAAAAGAATACAAAAGATTGGAAAATATAATAAAACAACACGAAAAATAAAGGCTGTGAGCGTGAACTCATAGCCTTTTTGTTGGTTTGACTATTCAAAAAAGGGTGTTTTATTAAGAACATCTGCTAGGAAATTGCCTTTAACAAATTAATTATTTTGTCTTTTTTGTCTTGCTTTTTCGATTTTTTTCTTCTTTTCTTCTTCTAGATATTTTTTATACCCTTCTTCTAGCATTTTTTTGCCTTTAGATTGTTTTCATGTGTGTTGAGCATATTATTCCTCCAACAATTCTATTTCTTTAACTTTCAACATCTTAGATTATTAATATTTGGGGTTTTATTAATTTTATGCTAAAAGATAATCTTTAGCTTTCTTGTATTTTTCAACTCTTTTAAAGTCTTTTTCTGAAATACATTCCAGTCTGCCTAGATTCATATTATCTTCCAAATCCATTAATTTTACTTTTCTTGCAATGCTATTACTTTTTATATTTTTTACATAATCCATGTATGCTACATTTTCTGGATGCATAAGTTTAATCAAGGCATCCTTTTGTTCAGAGTCAAGAAAGTCAAAATCATTAATTGTGTATTTGTCAGAATCTTCTAAAACATCGTGCAACAATGCAACTATCTTGTATCGTCTGTCACTTATTCTCTTAGAAACTCTTAGTGGATGTAAAAAGTATGCGTGTCCGCCTTTATCTTTTTGTCCTTTATGCGCATTCAGCATAATAAAAAAAGCTTTAATATAGTTGAGCATAGTATTCTTCCTTTGTTATATCTTCGGTATATATCGACTCCAAATCAATCTTAGAATAGAAATCATTAAATACTTCCTTACCATCTTTTATGCAGTAATACATGCCACCTTCACATTTTACATACTTTTTATAATCTGGACAATAATAATATACAGTTGGAGTTTTAAACTTCATAATCATTGATCCTTTCTTTTTTATGTTCCCTTTCTTTTACAAACCATGTACCAACTTTTATGTAAATATTCGATAAATTGAAATATATTTATATTATATCTTGTATCTCCTAGAGATCAAATATTATGATGATGATTTGTAAAATCTCTATTAAACACCTTTTCGCTTTTATATTGTATAGAAATTTTCAGTACTTTTTATACAATAATGATATATTTACATTCCATTCTGGTTTGATTTTAATTAAAAAATAGACAATGGCAAGAGGCAAGAGATCCTCAATTTACATTCCATTTTGGTTTGATTTTGATCAGTAAGTTGCGTTGTTAGTTACTTTTCTATGAAGATTTAAATTTCATTATGAGTAGGTTTTAATTGTCTTTTTAAGTCCATAGAACTCTGCTATCGTATATTTACATTCCACATAATATCATTTACATTCCACTCTGGTTAGATTTTAATTGAAGTATTGTATACTTTTAAATCTATTAGCTATCACATTTACATTCCACTTTGGTTAAATTTTAATTATATTCTTGCCAAGTAAATACTTTAAAAGTTCAAAATTCACATTCCATTCTGGTTAAATTTTAATTCATAAAGAATTTACCAATATTTATATAATCATTAATTTACATTCCACTCTGGTTAAATTTTAATCCCTCATCTGTGATAGGGTAAATAAAATAACTGTAATTTACATTCCACTCTGGTTAAATTTTAATATATTTACCACCATAATTTACATAAGTTTGATTATAGATATTTACATTCCACTCTGGTTAAATTTTAATTGCTTTCGCGGTATCCACAGTGAGTGTTGCTCCGATATTTACATTCCACTCTGGTTAAATTTTAATTCTACATTTAAAACCTCTTTATATATTTGCTCTTGTGATTTACATTCCACTCTGGTTAAATTTTAATCCTGGATCAAGCGGAAACAAATATCACTACATGCACATTTACATTCCACTCTGGTTAAATTTTAATATATAGAAAGCTTGAGTGGAGTAAAAGAAGATTACTAATTTACATTCCACTCTGGTTAAATTTTAATTGCGGTCATAGTGAGTTTTCTCAAGTGCCACCAATTCGATATTTACATTCCACTCTGGTTAAATTTTAATTTTGATTTAATTTATTCTTATAAAGCATTAATTATGATTTACATTCCACTCTGGTTAAATTTTAATCAACGCTATATGAGAAATATAAAAGCCTCAACTCCGTCATTTACATTCCACTCTGGTTAAATTTTAATAATTGTCCACTACCGCAAGCTCCATCAAATACTGTATTTACATTCCACTCTGGTTAAATTTTAATTTAAAGTTATAAGGGTTTTACCCAATCCCATATCCATTTACATTCCACTCTGGTTAAATTTTAATTCACCAATCATGAATATTTTATCCACGATTTCCACATTTACATTCCACTCTGGTTAAATTTTAATTCAGCAACTTCGCAACTATCAGCAAATAATACTTTATTTACATTCCACTCTGGTTAAATTTTAATGCTTTTTTGATTACTTCCAGTAATCCAATAATCAAATTTACATTCCACTCTGGTTAAATTTTAATAGAAGAAAAGAAAACAGAAGAAAAGAAAGAAGAGAAAAATTTACATTCCACTCTGGTTAAATTTTAATCATCCTTTGATATATTGCCATAAATTATAATATTCTATTTACATTCCACTCTGGTTAAATTTTAATTTTTCTCCCAAGTTTGTATCATATCCACTAATTGTATTTACATTCCACTCTGGTTAAATTTTAATTTCGGAAAGAAGATGACAACATTACAACAAATGTATTTACATTCCACTCTGGTTAAATTTTAATTAATTTCTTCAAGCAAAACCTTATATTTACTATTACATTTACATTCCACTCTGGTTAAATTTTAATGAACTCGTTCTCCAAGATGTTATCTCTTTGTTTGTGTCATTTACATTCCACTCTGGTTAAATTTTAATAGGTGTCCGTCTATGGCAGCATTTTCAATGCTTACAGACGGTGTTTCTGTCTATGTTATTTTTAAGTATATCAAATTTACGATTTTTTTGAAAATAATTCAATTCAACACAAAAAAATGTGTGATTTTAGGCGTTGTCGATCTACGTGTATTTTGTCTATACCGGTGATCGACAATTGTCTTAGATAAATTGCGGATCGTCAATTTCTGTTCCCAATATATCTTTTTCAAGCCATCTTTCGTTTCGACTTTTGAATATTATTACTGAATCTATTTTCTCATCGATTTCTTTTTGGATTTTCTTCTTCAACTTAAACAAATCCGATTCCAAGATTTCTCCTTCGAACACGGAGTTTTGGATATGATTTAAGTATTGTTTGCATATTTTGAATACTCTGTTCCACCTTCGTTGTCCATTATTTTCATTTGAGATGTCATACACCAAAATTATATACATTTTTACCACCAAATTATAAACGGTTCATATTCTTTTTCACCAATAAAATGCTTCACCAATTTATAACATTCTAATCTGATTAGATATCTGTAGCTTACATTTCTAGATAAATCTTTGTGCTTTATCGTCCTTTGCAAAGTTTTATTGTATTCTTGCAATATTACCTTAGACCCTGATTCTTTCATGTACAAATAGTTTAATTCTTGACTAAAATGTTTGTCTTGTATCTGATTTTTGTTCAATAAAGAAAATATTAACCTGTCAGCTATCAACGGTTTAAATATTTCAGCAATATCCAAACTCAGCGAATATCTTCTATCGCCAGGTTCATGTAGAAAACTAATTGTAGGATCCAGCTGAGTTTTGTAAATTTCGCCCAAAACTGTTGTGTAGACCAATGAGTTCAAATACGAAATCAAAGTATTCACGATATTATCTGGAGGTCTTTTGACTCTTTTTTCAAAGTCAATCTCTTGATTAATAATTGTGCTCCAAGATTTGTAATATGTTTTGTGAATGTTACCCTCCATCCCCATAAGTTCTTGCACATCTCTTGCTTTGTCTAAGTTTTTTAAGTAATAATTAATCTCATTCATATACTCTTCAAGATCTTTCCCTCTGCTGTTATAATATCTAAGATTTCTGTATATATTTTTACCTGCACCCTCCACAAATTTCATCGCTAGTTGTAGTCTTTTTTCATCGTCCAAATAAAATTGGGCTTGTTTAACCGTTACTTTCCCAGAAACTTTTGATTTTTTGGGCATCAAACTTGCACTGTAGAAATCATAGTAGTTAAAAAAATGAACGATTATATCATTATGAGACAGAAAATCAATTAATTTAGAATTAATACTAACCTCTCCAAAAAGATAAATCTCTGATACCATATTGACAGGAATGTCCCTCTTAACACCATCAACCGTGCAAAATTGAAGTGTATTATCTTTTCTTTTCAGTTCCCCATTTTGATAAACATACAAGCTATTCTTCATAAAATCTCCTATATTTTGCACAAATCTTCAAATGCACAACTCTTACAAATATTTTTAGCTTCAAATTCAGGTGGAAATTCACATGAAACTATCCTTTTTATTTCCTCGATAGATTTGTCTAAAATAATCTCATCCTCTTCGGATAATTCAACTTCCACCGTTTTCTTCAAAAGAGGATAATCTATTTTCGCATTCAAATTATCGATATTACGTTTTTTCAAATAATACAAATAATATTTGACTTGCCAAATCGAAGCCTTCTCAATCTTTCTACTTTTCTTAATCTCGTGAATAGTATTTGAATTCTCGATAAAATCCAAGTTAATCTCGTTATTAATCATAATGTGTTTTCTATTTTTTATATAAGAAGATTCATCTACAAATTTACCAACAGAAACATTCTCGTTCTCCGATTCCATAGATATGTGTTGGCAAGAATACCACAACTTCCTTCTGCAAACAAAATAATAGTAAACCATGAGCCCAGTAATCTTATCTTCTGTCATATAAATATTCCTCCTGAATTAGGTTGCAAATCAAATTTATCAACTAACTCATCGTTCAAGAGTCCATACTCATTGTCGTAAAATTTTTCTGTAATATATATTTTTTCATTTGCGGCTGTGAAGAAGTTTTTGGGATTAATATCCGAAATATTTACATTTAGTGTCTTGTCTGATAGTTTGTCTTGCAATTTTATTAGTTTCAGTTTTTCAGCATTTCTTTGTTCACCATCAAGTGCTGTCATATCTCTATAACAATTGTTTATTTGTTCAATAAATTTGGCAATATCGCCACCATTATAAATATTAATTGGCATCGCTTTGAATGAAACTATATTTCTAAATTCTTTTTTCACATCACTTAATTCCATTTTCCCAGAACTTAAGCTTTGTATCTTATTAAAAACTTGATTAAACTTTTTGATGTAATCACTATCTCTAAGCTTTTCAGTTGTAAAATGTCGATTTATCATATTCATTTTTTCTTCTTCAGTGATAATTCCATCGCCTTTTTCTTTCAAAGCAGTTTTGCTTAAATTATGCAAGGTTTGATCTATAAATCCATAGGAATTATACGCTGAAGAAATTTGCTTCTCTGAAATTTCTGTAAACACGTATATGTTTGGTTTGTCTGATTCTAAAGTTCTTTTTCTGTACACTCGTCCAAATCTTTGAAACAATCCTAGTAATTCCGATAATTCTGTAAACATTATATCGAAATCAATGTCTAAGCTAGCTTCTACAATTTGTGTTGATATCCATACTTTTATTTTATCGTTAACATTTTTAGGATTTCCGTCTTTTAAAATTTCAACCTCTTTTTGTTTTCTGTCTTCTACAGTAAATTTTGAATGCAATAAATTTACTTCATATTTTGAACAATCCAAATCATTATTCAATTGATTGTACAGTTCTTGTGCTGACTTTATTGTATTTCGAACAATCAGGCATGTTCTTATATTCTCGCGTTTATTCAATATTTCTTCAACATATTCACTATCTAATTCTTTTTCGACAATCTTCATGTTATGTCTTTTATTTTCAGACAGAAAGCTCTCGTACTTATACTCAAAATCCTTAAATTTATATTCGCTTGTGATACTTGATTTTTTTGTCAAAAGATCTTTTACAAATGGTGCTAATGTCGCTGTAAATATAGCAATTTTCCCGCCTAAATCATTTATCAATCTTATTGCATATATTGTATATGCCAAGATATCTGGACTATACGCTTGAATTTCATCGATTATTATTCTAGAATAGCTAAATGTAGCCATTTTAAACTCATATCCATTGTATTTAAATACTGAATCAAATAATTGATCTGGCGTGGCAACAGTTATCGGCATAGCTAATTTTTTTGTATTCTTATAATATTCATAGAATTTTTCATTTTCATTTTTTACGGACAAATCATTATTTAATTCTTTCAAATAAACGCTGTCTGTTTGTCCATGCAAAACTGCAACTTTTTTATCATAATCATTTTTTACTAGATTTTTTATTCTTTCATACATTGCATTTATAGCAGTTCTCAATGGCAAAACATAAAATATTTTATTATCAGCTCCCCATAGAAGAGAAGCTTCTGTTTTTCCCAATCCAGTAGAACCGACAATGACCAAATTATCATTTCTATTTTCTATACAAAATTGTTGAATATCTCGCCAATTATAATTTAAGCTTTCTAATGAGTTCAGAAGAAAATCATTTTTGATTTCGCATTTCATGTGAGCACTAGCTGCATAGTCGCATTTGTTTAACAAACCTTTGATAATAATATATTCATAAGTTTTTTGAATTTGTTTCATTTCATGTATGTTCTGAAAATCAAGAGTTTTATCCATCATTTCTTCAATATTTTCTGAATCAAGATGTAAAAATTTATCATTAATTTCAAGTAAGTTTTTTTCAATTAATTCTTCGTTAAATTCAGCATCAAGAAAAGTAAAATTCTCAATATAATTATGATGATTTAAAATAGCACATCGTATAAGATTATTTTTACGTCCTGATTTATCGTCTAAGAAAGAATTTACTAAAAATGTTGACAGTATATTGTGTCCCACCTCTACATTTTTATCAAATTTATTTTTATTCTTTAACCTTTTTTGAAAAGTAGGATTTATCTTGCCCATATCATGATACAAGCAAGATAAATATAGTATTTCTTGGATATCATTGACATTACTGTTTAAATACCCTAAGTTTTTCAAAATTTCAAAATTATCCAAAAGCAATTTTGTATGTTCATATAAAGTTTCGTCTGGTTTTGCAAGGCTATTAGAATAAATTTCTTTTATTAAAGCGTCTTCAATATCATTCATTTTTATTCCTAATTTAAACTCAAGATATATCCTTCATCATCTATAATTCCACCAGATCTTTTTTGAATTGCAATATTGGATGAATATAAGCATGGGATTTTATTGAATACTCTCCTATTATTTTCAATAACATAATTTTTACTTATATAATATACTGTTCCTTTTGCTTCTCTAGTGTTGTCACCATCCGCAATAAAAAACTTTCCAATATTTCCTTCTTTTGTAACTTCTGATAAATTTGCATAAATTTTATAGTCATTTTTCAAATGAGCTCTGCTTTTAGGAGAACATATTTCCGTCTCCTTCGCTTCAATCAATTCTATAAAATCCTCACTTCTTCCAAGGCTTACGAAGTTTTGAATATTTTCCAGAATATCATTGGCAGTATCGTCTTCAGTTCTTATGTGAATCACAAGTTCAACATCGTACAAGACTTCTTGCATCGAAGGTTTTTTCACCAAAGTTTTAAAATGTTTTTGTAAATCATTGTATTCTCTTTTGTATTTATCTTTAAATTCAGAATCAATGAGTTTGTATTGTTTTTTTATATCCTCTATTTTATTTTTCAGACCTTCATATTCTTTAGAATTCTTGTCGTATTTTTTTTGCTCAGTTTTAAATTCATTTTCCTTGTCTTTCAATTTCTTAATTTTAGGTTTTATAACATTTTTATTTTCTTCATCAAGTTCTTTTTTCGTTTTTATTAAATCGACATACTTCGAATAATATTCTTCATCGTCAATTCTAACAGTTATTCTAGAATTAAAGCTATTTCCTGTCTTTTTTAATCCCTCACCTATAGTAATTAATCCTGTTGATAATATATTTGGATTTGGTAGATATACTAGAATATTTCTATCTTGGTTCAGACTATTTAAAAGAAAACGTCTTGTATAATACTCTCTTTGCATTGATCCATATTTCCCCTGAACTGAAATATCCATTGGTCTATATGATGTGTAACCACAAGCATTATGTAGCGCTCCTATAATAGTTGAAAACGGAGGAAGTGGATAAGTTGTGTGATTATCCACAGTTTCCTCTCTTGTATAAGATGCTTGAGCTTGTTTTATTTTAATTCGAAGAATTTTCATAATAAGCTTTCACCTCTTCTTTTAAATCCAAAAAGAATGAGCTGATGCTAACAGGATTTAATTTTTCTTCAATTTCTTTTTCATTGTCAAAGTTGTTTCCTTCCAACAATCCTGCCTTATATCCTTCTTTTAATTTACTTAATAAGTCATCGTTGATTTGTAATTTCTTTTCATCAACGGATACGACATTTTCGAAATAGTGAGTTTTTTTGTTACCAATTCCACCTACGATAAATAATGGTTCTGCGTTGTCCATATTTCCTCTGACTACTAGAGACAAATCCTTGATAGCGTCAAGTATACAATTAACCCTGTTTGTTTTTTCTTTAGAATCTGCCACTGCATTAAAATTCAAGTCTTCTCCAACTCTGTCTAAGTCGAATGTAATCGAATATCTTTTCATAGATTTATCGTATTCGTATTGGTAAGGCATTAATCCAGATTTTTTTGCTTCTTTTTGCAAATTAATACCTTGTTGTTCTGCGCTTTTTTGTGCTAGATACAGATTATTATGAAATCTTGCTTCATTGATAAAAGGTTCAAACGCTATTGCGTCAGTTATATAAAATGAACTTCTTCTAATCCTTGTAATTTTTTCATCTTTTTCCCCATCTTTCTTTTTGCTGTCATTTGCTACTTTTTTCGTATTCATGTATCCGCCTTCCAATGCTCTACAGTTAGATGCGTTTAATTTTTCATCTACACTTTTTTGTGAAACTCCAGAACTCGAATCTGCTTTTAAGTCATCATACATCCCGCTTTGAACCATTATTGCATTCTTCAAACTTTCTCTGGACCTTATTGCGTAAGATTTACCGTTTCGGTAAACTTTTTGAACACTTCCTATATTTCCTAGTCCTTCTCCGTAGTTAGAAGTCATTTTTGCTACAATTGTTAATGTTAATGCTTTGTTTTTCATATTATTCTCCTTCATTTTGGTTAGTATTATCCGATGGTTTATTTGAGCTGTTTTCTTCAAAATAATTTAGCTTAGACACAAAATCAAAAGCGATATTTTTATACAAATCAAAATCCTTAGTAAGTAATGTTAAAAAGTCGAATTGGACTTGTGAATATGATGATAGATTCAACAACACAATAATAAATCTATCTTTATCATTTGCAGTTAAGGCTCCAATCAGTTTACTCCTATAAGATCCTAATTTATTTTCCATATTTCCCTCTTTTAATTTTCGCTTAACTTCTTCTGCAGTCTCATAAACATTTTTATATGTCATATTATTATCTCCTCCATCATATAGTTTTCTATATATCAATTTATTTATTCTTATTAATTGTGATATCAAAAATCCATAATCATATTTTTCAGAATTTTTACCATCACTAGATTTAATATTAAATTTGTATCTAAACAAAAACACAATTAATTTATCTAATACTTGTAGATTAAGCACTGAATTGGTTACATAATTCAAAATATTAATATAATAGTCATCATTGATTTTAATATTATATTTTAAAGCTTTTTGTATATACTGTTTATCTGAGTCTATTTTTGAAATCTGTTCAAAAATTCCAACAGCTTCTTTCCTTACAAATATCGTCTCAAAATAATCATTATCTTGATTTTTTAGGATAACCTCTACATCATAATCAATAAAACTCGATGCCTCTTGGAAATTGTAAAAAATCACACTTCTAAAATTTTTGTTCAACTTATATGATAATTTTTTCTTGTCCTGATTTTCATCTACAAGCGCATCATTTGAATTCTTAAGATGCCTTATACTAATATTGTTATTAATAAAGATAGATTCTCTATCTTGGCTAAAAGCAAATGGAATGTAATCAAACTCTATAAAGTCATTGTAGTTTCTAGTTTTATTATCAAATTCGAATCCAACTGATTTATTCTTTTTTGAAGTATCTACATAGTAGCCATTAAGTCTGCAAACTTTTCCTTCTTCGGACCTAATCTTATTGGAGTTTGCAAATTTTGCATAACCAAATTCTGCGTTTTTAAAAGTATCTATGATAATATCTTCCCTATTTTCTGATATTTTTCCTAAAATGTTTTCTTCATCTTCAGCTCCTATTCCTTTAAGAACTTTCTTCATTATAGAATTGCCATTCATTTTTTCTTTGATTATTTTTTTCTGTTCATCTGATTTATCTTTTATGCTAAGTAAATCTTCTAGCACCGTATGATGCAATGAATCGTGGTAAGTCTTTTCAACATAATCAAAGTATTTCCAGTCATTTTCTTCACTTACATCTTCATAATTGTAGTACAGATAAAACCCGTCTTCGCTTAAATCAAACTCAATTTCTTCTTCCTCGAAAAACCTTATCATTCCAACTATTGATGCCGAAAATCTCCAATCAGAAGGACAAATTCTTCTATTATATTTTGGATTATTTTCTAAAATTTCTATCACTTTATCACCTCCTACTTAAATAATGTCCAATAAGCCAAATCCTTGAGATTTGTATGATCCAACTCCTGACTTGTAAATATGTTCCAATACTCCAGACTTTGCGTTGATTTTTAATACGGATAAATTACATTGAACGTTGATACCGTAATTTTGGGCAACTGTTTTTTTGTTTTTTAAAACTTCTACTTCCAATTCATCTAAGAAATACTTTGATTCTGGCAATTCTTCTTCAAGTTGATATTTCAAATTTCTCACAAATATTTCTTGTCCTTTTGGATCACTTAAATCATAGAACCAATCTTTGTTATCTTCTCTTACATGATCTCTTATAACAATCGGTGATAATGTTTTAAATATTTCAGTTGAATTTTCTATTCTTTTTTCTCTTAATAGTTTGACACTTGTTGTAGTAAGTTCACAATCTTTGTATCGATAAGTATTGTTCACACTTCCCATCATAGAATTAAAAATTTCTACACCCAATTCCATGTCAACAACAGAAATAGTTAATTTGATTTTTTTGTTTGGAATCGTTATAGTATTTTTATTAAATATCGCACCTGGCAAATATGTTGCCATTGCAAATAATTTTCTATTAGTAATACCTTTTCCATACAATTCTTCAAAACGATTTTTATTGTTTTTTGATAAATTGTGCTTAATAAATGATAAGAACATTCTGCTTTTATCTTTAGGGATTTCTTTATCACTTAAAGTTATGTTTACGTCAAATCGCATTTTATTTCGCCTCCTTTTTTCTTATCTTATTATAAATATAAACCTTTAATATTTAAATGTCAACTTTTTTTTAATTTATAGTATTTGTAATATTATATCTGCAAATATATATCCCTATATTAGTAATATATACTTTGGCATTTCCGTTTGATAATCAGTTAAAAGTTTCAGTAAAAAAACAAAGCCAATTATTTTGACTTTGTTTTTCTATTCTAACTTTTCTTCAAATTAAATGTTTTATCTCCCTTAGCCAACACCAAGAAATATCCTACAACTGTATAAATCACGCAGATTGCCAAGGCTACTAATCCGATGTTCCATTTTAGTTTTATTTGAAGGAACATTATTGCCCAGAAAAGTAGTGATTCAACGGTGTTGAGTATTGAGTAGACTATGTTTTTGCTTTTGAGTCCGACTGTGAATGGTTGAAGTAGCATATACATGTAGAGTTGTTTGACTGATTGATACAAGTAGATTATGATGACTGCGACTACAGCATTCACTAATAAATTTGTTGTCAATATTTTGGCCGCAAACATCCAGCTTATTATCAATAATAGCATTAACGAAAATTGTAGGGCGTTGTCTTTTAGGTTTTGTTTTATTCTAAAATTTAGTGTGTCCTTGATGTTTTGTTTATGGGCGTAGATCATTTGTTTCATCAAATATCTGTCCATATTCAAAAACATAAATCTGTTGAATGATTCTGGCACTGCTATTTGTATTCCGAAATACAGCAAGATTATCGGAAATACTGACACTAATATTTTCAAATCACTTGGTTTGGGATTGATTGTGAGTCCGTTTAATACGAAAAACCCAATTACACCAATAGCTAAAATAATCCCCGAACGAATTAGAATCATTTTTTTGTATTTGTGTTTGAATCTGTAACGGAATAATTTGTTGATGTATTCTATTCCGTTGTAATTATCGTAAATTTTCCCGTTTTCTTGCGCTATTTTTTCGTCGTCGATTTGGTATCCGACTGTGTTGATGTCTTTGAATGTGTTGTCGCGGTCGATTATGGATTTATTCGTGATTTCAATTCTTGCAATGTCTCTGATTTTGTCAGTTTTTGAAATCAGAACAGCTCCGATAATGTATGCAACAATCCCGAAAATTAGCGCATAAGTTGAGTAGAATATTTCTACAAAGGTTTTGGATTTCGTGCTATGCAATACCAAAATCCCCATTCCCAATAGCAAAATCGCACACATGCAGAAGTAGTTTTCGGTTAAATGTTTTTTGCTTTTTGTAGAATACACCAAGATATTGATGTATTTGATTAATTTTCTAAATCCAAGGCAAAACGCGCACACATTAAGCGCATACATTGGATTGATATCGAAGATAGCGAAAAATATCGCTACGATTATTCCTGTTACAACTAAGCTAATATCTGACAAATAATCCTGTAAAATCGTATATTTCTTAGCGTCAAGCTTCAATGCTTTGACACAAATCGAATCGCTATTATCGAAACTTACGTACATAAATTGAGAAATCATACTTCCGATTACAACAGACAAATAAAACAGCGATATAAGTATATTTTCTTGAATCGTTCCTTTGAAAATCTTCGCAGCTGATATAGTTGCTATTCCGTAAACTGCTGCGCAGTACAAAATTTTGTAAAATAATGTTTTAAGTACAAATGAAATGTAGAAAATCGCAGAATAGCCAAAGCTCAGTACGTCATTTCCGTAAATATCCGCAGGTATGATTTTCTTGAAAATTTTGAGTTTACGAAGCTGATACACTGTCTGATTGAGCTTCATCTTCATAATCAGTTTCAAATAAGTTTTAAGATAATTACTCATCTGAATCATCCTTTAAAATGTCGTAAAGTTCTGCGTCAAATTTCTCATCGTTTTTGTCCAAATCCAATTTTTGTAACTTTTTGTGATGAAGCAGCACGATTTCTTCGCTCATTTGTTTTGCCAAATCCAACATGTGTGTCGACAACACAATGATTCGCCCTTGTGATTTCAGTTCCATCAATAATTTTTTGATTTGTGTGCTGATTACAACGTCCAAGCTTGTCAATGGTTCGTCCAATAGCAAAACTTTCGGTCTTGATATGAAAAGTGTTATCAAAGATATTTTGCTTTTCATTCCGTGCGAATAATCTTTGATTAATCTATTTTGATCTTTTTTCGAAAATTCCATCATATCCATGTAATCTTCCACAGTTTTTATATCGTTTGGAGAATTTATGTCACGATAGAATTTGATGTATTCATATCCTGTCAGAAATTCCGGCAAGAAATTTTCAGAAAAAAGCATTCCTATATCTTCTTTTTCAAGTTTTTCAGTTGTACCTTCATTTTCCAAGTAGAATTCTCCCGAATCAAAATCTATCTCATCGTATAAGACGTTGAACAAAGTTGTCTTTCCGGCTCCATTTCTACCCAAAACAGAAGTGATGACTCCTTCTTTGAATTCGTAATTTACTTCGTCTAGCACCAATTTATCGTCGTATTTTTTAGTCAAATTTTTGATTACTAATTTCATAAACGTCCTCCTGTTTACTAATGTATTAATTATACCATACATTGTAGTGTTTGAAAAATATGCTATAATTATTTTACAGAGGTGCGTATGCAAGAATATAAGAATATAATTTTGGTGTCACATTGTTTGTTGAATGAACTTGCGGTTGTCAAAAACGATGCTGGCAGAAAAGATAATTTGAGTTTGATCAAAAATTTAATGAAAATGAACGTGGGAATTTTCCAACTTCCTTGTCCAGAAAACAGAATGTACGGGCCCAATCGCTGGGGAAGTGTGTACGAACAATTCGACAATAATTTTTACAGAAATAATTCCCGTGAATTGTTAAATCCAATTGTCGACGAAATCTCCGATTACATCAAAGACGGCGTAAATTTTTTGGGAGTTATAGGAATTGATGGCTCTCCAAGTTGTGGAATTAGACTTACTTGCAAATCAGAAGAATTCAAAGGAGAAATCTCCGCTATAAAAGACATTGCACATTGTGTAAATTCCGTAGAAATGACAGATGACAAGGGCGTTTTCATGGAAGAATTGGAAAAATTATTCGAAAACAAAAAAATCGATGCAAAATTTTACGGCTACAATGACGAAAACGTAGATGAAATAACAGAAAAAATTGAACAATCCATAAAAAATAACGCATACTAGATGCGTTATTTTTGTGTTCATTTACAACATAGCTTTTACTCTTTTATAAAGCAGCGAAACTATGGAGCAAGTTATTATTTTGTCCACTAAATTACTGGCAACTCTTGGTAAAAAAGCTGCTGAGAAAATAGTTTGGCCAGAGTTTTTGAGTGCGGTGAAGAATACATCATTGAAATCTCCAGTGATTCCACCATACACAAATACTGCAATTGGAGTTCCGATTAACGGAGCAACGATAGATAAGATTATTCCTGTTACGACTGCTGTTTTAAGATCGAATTTTCTCTTCTTTGCTATGAATCCTACAATTAAACCTACTGCCAAATTTACCAACAGAAATGGAATTTCCCTTGGATCTTTCAAAACTCCCAGGATAACATTAGTCAACGCTCCTGTACAAGCTCCCCAGAAAGGTCCCAAAACCACAGCTGTAAATACTGTGCCGACAGTATCCATAAACAATAGCGGTATTTTCAATCCACCTACGAAAATTCCTAAAATGATATTGATCGCAATTCCAACTGCTGCGAAAACCATTTTCTTTGTTGAGTTATTTCTCATATTTTCCTCCTTTTGTATTTGTTTAAATTATATCACAAGTATTCTTCGCAATAAATATTTTTAATTCAACTTTTGAAATTCTACAATTTTCCAACACGTGTTATCAAAAAATAAAAGTATGATATAATTGAGATATAGAATAAATAAAGGAGATTTGTTATGAATTTAAAAAAGAAATTATTAGTAGCAGCTCTTGCTACAGCTATGGTTTTCCCAACAGTATCTATGGCTTCAAAATTAAACGTTCAAAGATACTCTGGAAGTAGCCGTGTTGAAACTGCAGTTAACGTTAGTAAGGATCAATTCTCATCAGCAAAATCAGCTATTTTGGTTAACCAATTAGCATTCCCTGATGCTTTGAGTGCAACAGTTCTAAGCAAAGGAACTATGCCAGTATTATTCTCAGAATCAAACAACATCAGCGCTGATACTTTGAACCAATTAAAATCAATGGGCGTTGAAAATGTATATGTTTTGGGTGGAGAAAAATCCGTATCAAGCGCAGTTGTAAATTCTGTAAAATCAGCTACTAACGCAAAAGTTGTTAGAATTAACGGAGCTGACAGATACAAAACAAACGCTCAAACTATCAAAGACAACGTAAAACAAACTTCAGAAGTTGTAATCGCAAGTGGCGAAATCTACGTTGACGCATTATACGGAGTAAGCTATGCAAACAAGGTTAACGCTCCAGTTATGTTAGTTCAAAAGAACAACATTCCAGCAGAAACTTTGAAAGTTTTAAAATCTATGAATGTAACTAGAATTACAATCATCGGTGGAGAAAAAACTATAACTCCTAAATTAGAAAAAGAATTATCAGAAATAGCTGTAGTAGACAGAATCGCCGGATCAAATAGATACGAAGGTTCATTGAAGGTAGCTAAGGAAGTTTACGGAGACAAACTTCAAACTGCATTAGTAGCTAGTGGAGAAAACTTCGCAGACGCATTGGTAGCTGCACCAGTAAGTCAAAAATTGGACGCTCCAATCTTACTTGCATCCAAAAATTCAGTAGAAAGTTCTATCGTTTCTTACTTAAGAGACAACAAAGAATTAGCAAACATCAAAGTATTTGGTGGAGTTAACGCTATTGGATCAAAAGTATTCAAAGATTTGGAAAACTCTTATTATACAGTAGGTGAAAACGGAGAAAAAGTTATCGACGGTGGTACAATCATCGTAGAAAAAGTTAAAAACAATTCTACTGACAAACCAACTGCAACAACTCCTGTTGAAACTGGAACACAAAAATAATCTATAAAAAATAAAACTGTGTGAAGTCAAATTCCCACAGTTTTTTTGATTGAAATCTTAAATTATCAGCTGAACAAATTATAAAACACATTTGTAGGTATCAAAAACAGATACGGTGCTGTTATCATTGCCAAAGTCATGGACACTTTTTTGATTTGAGATTCTGACAAATCGGTGTGCCTGAATGAAAATTTGCGGTTGAATATATACACCAAATATCCCGCGAACACTACTGCTAAAACCATGACCAAAATTCCCCAAGGTGTTTCGTAATAATCGTTCAATATCGGAATTGAAATATTATCGTAGAACCATTTTGCAATATTATTTCTTGTTCCATTAATCCCAAATGATAAAATCATCAAAACAGCCGTAGCGATTATATCTGCTACAAATCCTAGTGCTACAGTCTTTGCAAGTGATTTTTTTATGACAGACATCGGATTTTCGATTTTAATTAATTTCAAAGCTAACAAAGTTACTAAGAAATCCACCAAAATATTTGCCGGTACAATCGCAACCCAAGTTATCGGAAAAAGCCACACAATCCATATTGGAAATATCAAATTATACAGTTTTACAGATTTTTTGTTCATTATTTTAACTTTCTATTTACAGAATCCAGTTTTTGCTCAAATGAAGCATCCTTATCTCTTCTGTCGTCAATTTTAATCACAGAATACACTCTGTCAATGCCTTCGCTAAACACAGATTCTTGCATATCACGAACAGCTTTCAACAATTCGTCGATATCTCCTTGCATCACAGTTCCCATTGGATTTAATTCAACTTTTATATTTTCTTTATTTCTCACATTATCATAAGCTTTCGCAACGTATTGTGATAAACTTGTAGTTTGTGTTCCAATTGGAACTAATGTTAATTCTAAAATAGCCATTGTAATCTCCTTATAAATTTTATAAATTCTTCAAAATCTTAATCGTATCTTGGATTTGTCCATCTCCAGGATTTTTAATATCGTCAAAATCAACACCCATCACAATAATGATGTATTTCTTGCCATTTTTTTCAGACAAAGTCGCCCAACAAAGCCCTGCTTTTTCAGTGGTACCACTTTTGCCGCCGATAATTTTGAAACCATCCTGATCGTAATCTTTCAGTCTTCCAAGAACTGTACTTTCGATTTCAATTCCTTTTGGATGATCCAAAGTTTTAGTGGAAGTATACTTATCGGTCGTAAAAATCTTGTAAAATTTTTCGTTTTTCAATGAATTTTTCAACAAAAACGCCATATCTTTTGCGCTTGAATAATGATCGTCCTCATCCATTCCCTCAGAATTTTTGAAATTCGTGTTATTCAAGCCCATATTCTTCGCGTTTTCATTCATCAAATCCACAAATTTTTCCTTGGAACCACTTACATTAATAGCCAAGCTATCTGCACATTCTCCAGCAGATGCAAGCATTGTCCCGTACAACAAATCCTCAAAAGTAGTGGGCTCGTTACCATAAAAACCTGCCATTGAAGCGTTTTGTGCGACAAGTTTTTGGTAGCTTTTCTTATCTATCGGAGCTTTTTTATCAAAATCTTCAATTTTTCCTATAGCTGTATGCACTGTCATCATCTTGGTCAAAGAAGCAGGATACACTTTCTTGTCTGGATTTTTGGAGAAAATTTCCCTTTCATCATCAATTGAGTAAACGTAAATGCAATCCGCATTAAAGCTAAGCTTGTCAAATTTATTCGCATTCGTAACCTTGAAAATGAAACACAATCCAACCACAACCAACAGCGTAACTCCCGCTATCTCAAGTTTCTTTTTCATAATTCACCCCGTTTGTTCATTTCAATTATACCACTAATCCTTGCAAATAAATCTCATTTGACAAATCTTAACATTTTTATCTTGACATCATTTTTTATTTTGATATGATTTAAGTAAATAAACGATTTAGTTAATTAGTTATATCAGGGGTGTTTTCATGAAAAAAATAATGATATTCGCATTGATAATTTGCTTATTAATTTCTCCTTCATGTGCTAGAAAGAAAGATAATTTAGTACAATTGGGAATAGAATGTGAAATAACAGACGTTAATAAATCTGAGAAAATACTTACAATTATAGGCGCTGAAAGTGGCAGGAAAATTATTCAACAAGAGTCAAAAATCGACTGCAAAGATTTAGAAAAAGATGGCAAGATAGTAGAATTTAATTCTTCAAACAAACCAAATATTTTAAAATTTGACGATTTAAAACAATCTGACAGGATTAAAATAAATGTAGATGAAAAAGAACTAAAGAATGATAATAAATTTTTGAAAGTAAAACAAATCGAATTGATAAGAAAAAACTAGAATAAATTGGCTACAAACGCCAGTTATTCTAGTTTTTAGTTTTTATCGTGTCAACAATTTCTTATACAAATTATCCACCATTATCGCTCCAAAAGGTGCAGTAATCAAGATAGAAATAACAGCTACAGTTAATGCCATGTCCCCCACTTTCAATCCCATTGATAGAGGAATTGCACCGATGGCTGCTTGAACAGTTGCTTTTGGAGTGTAGGCTATCATGCAGAATAATCTTTCTTTTAGAGTTAGTTTTGTTTTCAAAACGGATGCATACACGCCCACCATTCTGATCATCAATGCACAAATAACCAAAACAACTACCATAATTCCAGAATTTATCGCGTATTTTACATTTACAGTCGCGCCTACTAATACGAACAAGAATATTTCTGCTCCAACCCATAATTTATTGTACTTTTCTGATAATCTTTCCGCCAAATCTTCGTAAATCTTCTTTACAACCATGGACATCGCCATTATTGCGATGAGTCCTGAAAATGGAATCGGCGTGATTTTTTCCAATTCTAAAAGCAAGAACGAAATACTCAACACAATCAAAACTTTCACAGTGTCACGCATGTGAAATCTTTTGAAGAATTTCACCAACAAAAATCCTATTCCAGCTCCTACGACACTTCCAATCAAAATAGAAAAAGGAATGGCGATGAATTTGAACACATTGATGTCTCCTGTTTGCGCGAGAGATGTCAAAGATGTAAACACAACGATACAGAAAACATCGTCGCAGCTACTTCCAGCCAAGACAAGTTGTGGGATTTTGTGCTCATCTCCGT
>OGUE01000056.1_pt1 | contig 71562 bp, 72 predicted proteins | sample 1574111 | NCBI WGS metagenome assembly OGUE01 (sample SAMN03295833, study PRJEB24534) | human gut metagenome | isolation source: fecal sample 1 from infant 5 | host: Homo sapiens | place: USA: Pittsburgh, PA | collected 2014-07 | reverse complement strand
GATGCGCTCCGGATGAATATGATGATCTCATATCAGGAACTTGTTCGCACCTTCCTTAGGTTTTATGGGTTCTACCCTGGCCTCAACGAATTATTCGCCTTCGGCCGTCCATACTCTGGTCGAAATTGCCCTACGAAAAGAGATGACGGCGAGTCAGCTGGTACAGCTGCTGGGCCTGGAAAAGTCCAGCGTCAGTCGGATGCTGGCTCGCCTGATTGCCGCAGGCGAACTCGAGGAGGTCATTTCTACCGAGGATGCGAGAGCAAAGAGCCTCAGGCTGACCGCGAAAGGTCACGAGACGGTCAGCAAAATTAATACCTTCAGCAATGAGCGCGTGGTCACAGCAATAAAACGTCTTGCTCCTGCCCAGCAGCAGACCATTTCTGAGGGGCTCTCCCTTTATGCCAACGCGCTGCTGGCATGCCGCGAGGCGGGCAACGATATGCAGCCCGATGAGCTGAAGATAGTGCAGGGGTATATCCCGGGCATGATTGGCCGTATCGCGGAGATGCATGGCAGTTATTATTCGCGGGAGCATAATTTTGGTCGCTTCTTCGAGGCCAAAGTGGCTTCGGGGCTGGCTGAGTTTAGTGAAAGACTGGAGAAGCCCTGTAACCAGATTTGGCTGGCAGTGCTCAACGACAAAATTGTCGGCTCGGTGGCGATCGATGGCGAGGATCTGGCGCCGGGTGAAGCCCATCTTCGCTGGTTTATTCTTGATGATGGCTGCCGGGGGCACGGCGTGGGGAAAAAACTGCTGAATGAAGCCATGCGGTTTTGCGACAGCGCCGGTTTTTCAGCTGTGCACCTCTGGACGTTCAATAAGCTGACCGCCGCCAGGCGTCTGTACGAGTCGTATGGGTTTACGCTGGTAAAAGAGTGGGAAGGCGAACAGTGGGGAAGCCTTATTACAGAGCAGCAGTTTACCCGGCACAGCGGCGCGTAATCGCCATCCTAAAAAAGGCTCCTTTCGGAGCCGCTTTGGTATCAGAACACTTTTTTATACGGTCTCACCGTCACTTTTGCATACACGCCCGCTGCAACGTACGGGTCTGCGTCAGCCCAGGCCTGAGCGGCTTCCTGGGATTCAAACTCAGCAATGACCGTGGAGCCGGAGAAACCGGCAGCACCCGGATCGTTGCTGTCTACTGCAGGCATGGGGCCAGCGGTCAGTAATCGGCCTTCATCCTGAAGCAACTGCAAACGTGCCAGATGCGCAGGGCGCACAGACTGGCGTTTTTCGAGCGAATCAGCAACATCTTCAGAGTAAATCACGTAAAACACGGCGAAGCTCCTTAACCGATAAAAGTGTCAGTTACGTTATGTGAAAGGGCAAACGACTGCAATGTAAAATAAAAACAATGTTAATACCCTGATCTGTATGCGCCTTTTTTGGCCTCTCGGGCGCTAAAATTGCGCCAGAGCAAAGTGTCTTATTGAATATGATTGCTATTTGCATTTAAAATCAGGGTTCGGTTTTTTAACGTTGATGACTATGACTTCGATGACCCTTGATTTACCTCGCCGCTTTCCCTGGCCGACGCTGCTTTCTGTCGTGATTCACGGTGCCGTTGTGGCGGGTCTGCTGTATACCTCGGTTCATCAGGTTATTGAAATGCCCGCGCCCGCGCAGCCGATCTCGGTGACGATGGTCTCGCCAGCGGATCTTGAACCGCCGCAGGTTGCCCCTCCGCCGCCACAGCCGGTGGCTGAACCGGAGCCAGAACCCGAGCCCGTTCCGGAGCCACCGAAGGAAGCCCCGGTGGTGATCCACAAACCTGAACCGAAGCCAAAACCTAAGCCGAAGCCAAAGCCGGTGAAGAAGGTCGAGGAGCGTCCGAAACGCGAGGAACGTCCGGTTGAACCGCGCGCGACCCAGCCGGTCGAAAATGCAGCGCCTTCACGTCCGGTGATGAACAATACGGCAACGACGTCAAAGCCAACCGTAACCGCGCCAGCGGGCCCGCGCGCCGTAAGCCGCAACCAGCCTCAGTATCCGGCGCGAGCTCAGGCCTTGCGTATTGAAGGGCGCGTACGGGTGAAATTTGACGTAACTGCGGATGGCCGCGTGGATAACGTGGAAATCTTGTCTGCGCAACCTTCTAATATGTTTGAGCGCGAAGTGAAATCTGCTATGCGCAGATGGCGCTATGAGCCAGGCAAGCCGGGTAGCGGATTGATCGTCAATATTGTTTTCCGCCTGAACGGCGGGGCGCAGATGGAATAAAAAAAGCCTCCGAAAGGAGGCTTTTTTTGCCTGTCGATCAGGCCTGCGGAAGTTGACGAGGTTTACCCTCGCTGTCCACGGCAACATAAATAAACAGCGCTTCAGTGGCCTTATAGCGTTGCCCAATCGGCTCAGAAGAGACTTTCTTCACCCAGACTTCGATGTTGATGGAAATGGAGGTATTACCGCGCTTCACGCAGCGCGCGTAGCAGCAAACCACATCACCCACCGCAACCGGGCGCAGGAAGGTCATGCCGTCCACCCTCACGGTGACCACGCGCCCGTGGGCGATCTCTTTTGCCAGAATTGCGCCGCCCATATCCATCTGCGACATCAGCCAGCCGCCAAAAATATCGCCATTGGCATTGGTGTCAGCGGGCATTGCCAGTGTGCGTAAAACCAGTTCGCCCTGAGGGGCGTTAGTTGTTGTCATTGTTTTAACTCGTAACGGAAGACTTCAGGCGGGATGCTACTATGATTCGCGTACGGAGAGAATAGACCAGAACGCACGTCGTTGACGTTCTGGTCAGTCAGTAATCAGTGGTTGTCGTCCTGCGGCATATGACGATAGATGTATACGCCGCTTAACAGCGTGAAGATAAGCGTCAGCGCGGTCAGGCCAAAGACCTTAAAGTTGACCCAGATATCCTGCGGCAGCCAGAAGGCGATATAGATATTAGCGAGACCGCAGAGAATAAAGAAGATTGCCCAGGCAGTATTCAGACGCGACCAGACCACCTGCGGCAGCGTTAGTTCTTTACCTAACATGCTCTGGATAAGGGGCTTTTTCATGAACCATTGACTGAACAGTAATGCTGCTGCAAACAACGCATAAATAACAGTCACCTTCCACTTAATAAATTCAACATCATGCAAGGCAATGGTCAATCCACCGAACACCGCCACTAAGATGAACGTAATAAGCGCCATTTTTTCGACTTTGCGATAGCGAATCCAGCTGTAGATCAGCACAACGGCGGTCACAACGATTAACGCTTTTGTTGCAGCAAAAATGTCGTACAACTTATAGACAGCGAAAAACACCGCGAGCGGTAAAAAATCAAGAAACTGCTTCATTCTGTGATTCCATCTTCTGAGCGGGGCGGGAGACAGAGATGCCCCCCGCCTCGGGATTACTGACGAATTAACATATACAGGCGGAACAGATAGACGAGCAGTACCGCTGAAATGAGATTGCTCAGCGTATTCGCCACCACGGCGCCGACGTTAGGCGTTAATACCGCAAAATTCGGTGCAAACAATAACAGCAGCGTTTTGGCCAGCAGCCAGCCGATCACGGCGGGCGCCACCAGACGCATATTAGCCCATGCCAGTCTGATGCTGCTGCGCATCGCGGTAAAAATTCCCATCTTATCCTGCACAATCATCACCGGCGCAAATGCGAGCACGATAGCCAGTAAAACGCCCGGCACCACGACCAGCATAATCCCCATTTGCACCAGCATCGTGGTTAAAAAGATCAGGATAAACAGCTTAGGTAAGACCGGTGCACTCGCACCAATCGCCCGTAAGGCGCTGACGCGGTGACCCGCCGATACCAGCTGAATCATCAGCAAAACGCCGCCCGCCAGAATTGCATTACCAATCAGGCCTGAGAACGTGGACGCGGCAGAGGCGCGCAGCAGGATTTGCTGCTGCTCCGGCGTCATATTTTGCACCAGCTCAAACAACCCCACGCTACCCGCAAGATGGTCGCCCTGGCTCAGGCTGGCAATCTGTTCTTCACTCGGTGAGAAGGCATGGCCCAGCACCACCGTGATAAAGGCACAAAGCAACGCGATCAGTAAAAAGGTAATGAACTGATTGCGGAAAAAGTTTCCCGTGTCACGGTAGACAGACTTCGCCGTGATAGACATGCACTCTCCTTGAGTATTGCAGGTATTAATTAGCCGGCAATTGTACACCGGATGCACCTGCTGTGGCAGCATCAAGGCTTGTATGGAAAAGCATATCTTTGTAAAGCGGCGGTAATCCAACCCGCGCGCGGGCGCGGTTACAGGCTTCGTTGACCTGGCCATCCTCCCCCGACATGGCAAATTCCCGGCACGGGCTGGGGCGATCCTCATAGATGGAACATCGGGTCGAGACCCCAGGCTCACCCTGGAGCGCCACACAGCGGGCCTGCTTTTGGTTCGTGCCGCTCATGCAGCGCAAAAAGGGGGTTAACGGCTCGGTAAGATGAACCGGAACGGTACCACCGCCATCGCTGGCTTCGGCCCAGTAGAAAGAGACTCGAAAATACGCACAACAGGCTCCGCACGTCATGCACGGGTTGATATCACTCATGGCACACCTGCAAAAGAAGAACGCATCAAATCAATTTGTGAGAGCGATAAATTATCCAGCCGCCAGAGGAAGAGCAAGAGGGGGAAAAGGGAAAATTTTGTAACCGTGAAATGCCAAAAATTGACATGGAAACAACTTATTGGTTTTAAGTGCGTAACAAAAAATTAATCCAGATCAATGAATGTTAAGTTACTGGTTTTAATGTGATCTGTGGCAGATCACTTATTACTCTTTTGTGAGTATATTCTCATCCGCGATTAAAACCACAACGATGGAGCGGATATGAAAAAATTAGCGGTGGCAGCCCTTGTATTAAGCAGTCTCTCTGGCGGCGCGTATGCGCATGAAGCAGGCGAATTCTTTATTCGTGCCGGTTCGGCTACGGCTCGCCCAACTGAAGGTTCGGATAACGTGCTGGGAATGGGCGGTTTTAACGTCAGTAATAACACCCAGTTAGGTTTAACTTTCACCTATATGGTGACGGATAACGTGGGCGTTGAGCTTCTGGCTGCAACGCCGTTCCGTCATCGCGTGGGCCTCGGGCCAACCGGTGATATCGCCACGGTTCACCATTTACCGCCAACGCTGATGGCGCAGTGGTACTTCGGCGACTCAAGCAGCAAGGTGCGTCCATATATTGGCGCCGGTGTGAACTACACCACCTTCTTTGATGAGAAATTCAACGATACCGGTAAAGAGGCGGGTCTGACGGATCTCAGCCTGAAAGATTCGTGGGGCATGGCGGGGCAGGTTGGCCTGGATTATCTGATTAACCGCGACTGGCTGATCAACGCCTCGGTCTGGTATATGGATATTGATACGGACGTACGCTTCAAGGCGGGCGGCCAGCAGCAAAGTATCAGCACTCGTCTGGATCCGTGGGTGTTTATGTTCTCTGCGGGTTATCGTTTCTGATCCCCGTCAAACTGGCCACAGGGTGGCCAGTTTGCTTTGCTCACGTCAAAACGACGGATAAACCGGCCGCTCATCAAGCTTTACGCAGTGCCTCAGGATCGTTTCCCCATCATATAAATAGCTGAAAGCGTCGCTGGATACGGAATGGAAGAGAATATCGCCGTTGGCAAACGGGATCATTTCGGTATCACCCGCACGTTTATGCCCCGCACCGGTTTCAAAATGGCCGCGCCACCGTTCCTGAGTGTGGTCATAAACGTGCAGAATAACCTCGACAAGTCCTCTTTGCGGACAATTAAGACGCAGGAAAGTAGAAGAGAAATTCAGGGACAGCGCGTGGAAGGGAATCAATAAGGCGAAGACCAGTAAAGCTCGTAAATACATCAAACCGCGAAAACCTCTTTCAAAAGGGAAATGAGATTTTACTTAAGTCATAAATAACGTTTTTGCCGTGGATCAAGATATCTTATAATTCAATGCGATAAAGGCCCCTGACGAGGCCCTTAGCGATCATTTTTGAATCAGATAGCGAATGGTTGGGCCATCCTGCTGGATATCCAGCACCGTATAACCGTGGTTTTTCGCATCCAGCGGTATGTTGTTGATGGACTGCGGGCAGTCGCTGACCACCTCCAGAATTTCACCTTTCTTAAGCTGCGGCAGCGCTTCAAGCGTAGCCACCGCCGGATATGGACAGGGCTCGCCAACCATATCCAGACGATAATCAGGCACGATCTCCTTCATGCTGCATTCTCCTGCGTTTCTGTTTTAACGCCCGCACGGCGGAAGAAACGTCTCTCCTGTGCGACGACCAGTAAAAAAGCGACCAACAACAGGGCGTAGGTGACGAGCAGGCCGCCGAGAGGCCCGAAGGTATTCAGCAGATTAACCTTATCCCACCGGGTAGCCAGGACGGGTGACACGTCATCCCAGCAGTACGCCAGGATCGTCGAGCCAATCACATTGCCCAGACCCACCCACCAGTAGTGCACCTGGCCTTCCACGGCGCGATACATCCAGCCGGTTTCACACCCGCCAGCCAGCACGATCCCGAAGCCGAACAGCAGACCGCCAATGACCGCGTTAGGACCGGCCCACATGATTTTCGGTTCGACGCCCAGTTGGACATAGCTGAAGATGCCGATGGCGCTGACCGCCATCCCGGCGATAATCGCCTTCGCCATCATCGTGCGCCCGGTGATCCACATATCGCGAAACGCGGAGGTAAAGCAGATCTGCGCGCGTTCAATGAGCAGACCAAAACCCACACCGAACAGCATCGCCAGACCGAGCTTAGGCTGGTTCAGGGCGGTGCAGAGCGCCCATGCCACCATGGCGAAAAAGACCAGCATTCCGAGGCGGAAACGTCGGCGGGCCTGAGAGGGCTTCTGGGTTAACGGAGATGCTGCGCTGACTTTTGTCATTTTCACTGGAATACGAAACAGCGGCAGCAGGGTGAATTTTGCTCCAAAGTAAGAGCCGATGGCCGTGGCGACGGCAAAGAACCAGGCGTGAAGCGAAAACTGCGGGATCCCGGTAAAGAAGGCGGCAAGGTTACACCCCATCGCCAGACGCGCGCCGAATCCGGCAATTATCCCGCCGACAACCGCCTGCAAAATGCGGATCCGGCTTTTGGGCATACGCAACTTAACGTTATTTGCCCACAGCGCGGCCGCGAAACAGCCGCCGAACATGCCGATAATCATCATCCCGTCGATGCGGGTAAGCGGGGTGCCGTCCAGATGAATGAGTTTACACTCTTCGGCATGCACGCCAGCGAGTTGCAGCAATTGACCACCCCAGCGGGTGAACTCGCCGGTCACGGCCCAGAAGGTGCCGGTAATGCCAAAATAATAAGTAGAGAGAATGCCTGCCGCGATAACGGCCGGAACGGGTGACCAGAACTTAACCAGGTAAGCCTGTTTGAAGGATTGCCATGACATGAATAAGCCTCTGAACTCAGAAGGATTAAAGATAAAAAAGAGTCCAGATCATACGCTCACACGACAGTTTGAAAAGCCATTCACACCGAAAATATCGATAGGATCAATTTTGACGTAATCCTTTGTTGAAGGCGGGGAAGAAAGGGTAACCGTCTGGCAAGGGTGCCAGACGGTGGAGGGGTCAGGCTTTACGCGTCGCCGCCTTCATGGCGGTCACAAACGCCTTCAGCTCGGCCAGCATCTGCTCGGGCTTGTCCACGTTCTTCTCAATGATCTTCACAATCGCAGAGCCGGAAATGGCACCTGCAGCCTTCGCGTCAATCGCCGCGGTGACCTGATCCGGAGAAGAGATCCCGAAGCCCTGTAGCGGCGGCGCGGCATGGTACTCGGCCAGCTTTTCCACCAGATGATGCAGCGGCAGGGCCGCTTTATTCTCGGCACCGGTCACGCCTGCGCGGGAGAGCAGGTAGGTGTAACCGCGCCCGTAAGAGGCTATCTGGCGCAGCAGTGTGTTATCGGCGTTCGGCGGGCAGATGAAAATCGGGGCGACGTTGTGACGCATCGCCGCCTGGCGGAACGGCGCGGACTCCTCGACCGGCACGTCGGCGACCAGAACAGAGTCGACGCCCACGCGGGCGCACTCGGCGTAAAATTCATCGATACCGCGGTTGAACACGAGGTTGGCGTACATCAGCAGGCCAATCGGGATAGTGGGATGCTTCTGACGGATCGCTGCCAGCATTTCGAAGCACTGGGTTGGCGTCACGCCCGAAGCAAACGCGCGCAGCGTCGCATTCTGGATAGTCGGGCCATCCGCCAGCGGGTCAGAGAACGGGATCCCCAGCTCCAGCGCATCGGCACCGGATTCAATCAGGGTGTCGATGATCTTCAGCGACTGTTCAGGGCCCGGATCGCCCAGGGTGACGAAGGGAACGAACGCGCCTTCCTGGCGGGATTTCAGTTCTGCAAATACGTTATCGTAGCGTTCCATCAAATTTCCCCTCGTGCTTTCAGAATATCGTGAACGGTGAAGATATCTTTGTCACCGCGTCCGGAAAGGTTGACCACCAGCAGCTGTTCTTTTTCCGGATTGTCTTTCATCATTTTCAGCGCATGGGCAAGAGCGTGTGAAGATTCCAGCGCCGGGATGATCCCTTCGCTGCGGCACAGCGTTTTGAACGCTTCCAGCGCTTCGTCATCGGTAATGGAGACATAATCCGCACGACCGGTGCTGTTCAGATAGGCGTGCTGCGGTCCGACGGACGGGAAGTCGAGGCCAGCGGAGATAGAGTAAGACTCTTCAATCTGGCCTTCATCGGTCTGCATCATCGGGGATTTCATGCCGAAGTAGATCCCCACGCGGCCATGCTTCAGCGGCGCGCCGTGTTCACCCGATTCAATGCCGTGACCCGCAGGCTCGACGCCAATCAGACCCACGCGGGTATCGTCGATAAAGTCTGCGAACATGCCGATGGCGTTTGACCCGCCGCCGACGCAGGCGATGACTGCATCCGGCAGGCGACCCTCTTTTTCGAGGATCTGCGCTTTGGTCTCTTCCCCGATCATGCGCTGGAACTCACGCACGATGGTCGGGAACGGGTGCGGGCCCGCCGCTGTACCGAGCATATAGTGCGCGGTTTCGTAGCTGCCAGACCAGTCGCGCAGCGCTTCGTTACAGGCATCCTTCAGCGTCGCGGAGCCGCTGTGCACCGGGATCACTTCTGCACCCATCAGACGCATACGGAAGACGTTCGGAGACTGACGCTCAACGTCTTTCGCCCCCATATAGATGCGGCATTTCAGGCCGAGCAGGGCGCTGGCGAGCGCCGAGGCCACGCCGTGCTGGCCTGCGCCGGTTTCGGCGATGATTTCGGTTTTGCCCATACGCTTCGCAAGCAGCGCCTGGCCCAGCACCTGGTTAGTCTTGTGCGCGCCGCCGTGCAGCAGGTCTTCACGCTTAAGATACAGCGTAGTTTTCGTGCCTTCCGTCAGATTGCGGCATTTGGTCAGGGCCGTTGGGCGGCCTGCATAGTTTTTCAGCAGGTCGGTAAATTCCGCCTGAAATGCCGGATCCTTCTGCGCGCTCACAAACGCTTCTTCCAGCTGGCGCAGCGCGGGCATCAGGATTTGCGGGACGTACATCCCGCCGAACTCACCAAAATACGGGTTAAGTAATGTCGTCATCTTCTCTTCCTTAATATGCACGCAGAGTTTTAAAAACCGAGGCCAGTTTGCTGGCATCTTTACTACCCGGCTGGGACTCTACGCCTGAATTGAAATCGAGGCCTGCGCAGCCGGTTTTCGCGGCTTCTACACAGTTGTCCGGGCTTAATCCGCCCGCCAGCAGAACGTTGTCCAGCTTTTCGCCGTTCAGCAGGGACCAGTCAAAACGCTGGCCGGTTCCGCCCTGACCGTTATCGAGAACGTATTTATCCACGTGGTTCAGGTTACGCGGGGGCAACGTATCGTCAACGCGTTGCGCTTTCCAGATCTGTACCTGCGGTGCCAGCGTGGCGCGCAGGGCATCGATATAGGCCTGATCTTCATCGCCGTGAAGCTGCACTGCGCTCAGGGATAACGCGTCGGCTTTTTCAACCACCTCGGCGATATCCGCATTGCGGAACACGCCAACATAGCTGAGTGGTGCCGCGGCGATGACCTTACGCGCCTGCTCTTCGCTGACCGCGCGAGGAGAGGAATCCACAAAAATCAGCCCGCCATAAATCGCTCCGGCTTCGTACGCGGCCTGGGCGTCCTGTTCGCGGGTTAAACCGCAGACTTTGTTCTCACCCAGCAGCACGCGACGTACTGCCGCATTGAGATCGTCATGTTCCATCATGGCGGAGCCAATCAGGAAACCGTTGGCGAAGTGGCTCAGCTCGCGCACCTGGGCGTAGCTGTTAATGCCGGATTCGCTGATGACCGTGACGCCAGAGCCCAGCCGCGGCGCCAGCTGGCGCGTGCGGTTCAGGTCAATGGACAGGTCACGAAGATCGCGGTTGTTAATGCCGACCACTTTGGCTTCCAGCGCAATCGCGCGCTCCAGCTCCTCTTCGTTGCTCACTTCGGTCAGCACGCCCATTTTCAGGCTGTGCGCGACGGCAGAGAGCTGGCGGTACTGCTCGTCGTCAAGCACCGAGAGCATCAGCAGGCAGGCGTCGGCCTGGTAAAAGCGCGCCAGCCAAATCTGATACGGATCGATAATGAAGTCTTTACAGAGGATCGGCTGCGGCGCGATGCCGCTGACGATCGGCAGAAAATCGAAGCTGCCCTGAAAATATTTCTCATCCGTCAGCACGGAGATGGCTGAGGCATGATGCTTATAAATACCGGCAATGCGCGCCGGGTCGAAATCGTCACGGATAACGCCTTTTGAGGGAGACGCCTTTTTGCACTCAAGAATAAACGCGGTGCGCGCACCCTGCAGGGCGTCATAGAAACGACGGCTGCTCGGGACGACGTCGTTCTGGAAACTGGCAAGCGGCTGCTGTTGCTTGCGGGCTTCCACCCAGATGGCCTTATCGGCAACGATTTTCGCTAAAACGGTCTGCATTCTTTACCCTCTTGCCGCAAGTGCGGTAACGCGATCGTAAGCTGCACCGGAGCGCAGTACATCCAGAACTTTTTGAACGTTGGCCTTCAGGTCTTCCTCACCGTGCAAACGCATCAGCATGGCGACGTTGGCGGCAACGGCGGCCTCATGGGCGACCTCTCCCTTACCTTGTAATAAGCGCGTCAGAATGTCACGGTTTTCTTCCGGGGTACCGCCTGCCAGCGCTTCCTGGTGATACGGAGTTAAACCAAAGTCAGCGGCTTCCAGCTGGTAGCTCAGGATTTCACCGTCGCGCAGTTCGGCTACCAGCGTCGGCGCATGCAGTGACACTTCGTCCATTCCGCCGCTGTGCACCACGGCGGCACGCTGGTAACCCAGCACGCGCAAGGTCTCGGCAATCGGCAGGACCAGTTCCGGACTGTAGACACCGATCAGCGCCAGCGGCGGATGGGCCGGGTTGATCAGCGGGCCGAGCACGTTAAACAGCGTGCGGGTTTTCAGCTGCTGACGAACCGGCATTGCGTGGCGGAAACCGGTGTGATACTTCGGCGCAAACAGGAAGCAGACGCCCAGGTCATCCAGCGCTTCACGGGAACGTTCGGCGTTCATATCGAGATTAATGCCGAAAGCCGCGAGCAAATCAGACGAGCCCGACCGGCTGGACACGCTGCGGTTACCGTGCTTCGCCACCTTCAGGCCACACGCTGCGGCCACAAAGGCGCTGGCGGTTGAAATATTGATACTGTTGCTGCCATCTCCCCCGGTGCCGACAATATCGGCAAACGGATAGTCCGGGCGCGGGAACGGGGCGGCATTTTCCAGCAGGGCCGTGGCGGCACCGGCGATCTCCTGCGGGCTTTCACCGCGGACCTTCATGCTCACCAGCGCGGCTGCGAGCTGTTCCGGCTTCAGCTCGCCGCGAACCACGGCGGAGAAGAGCTGGTGGCTCTCCTGCTGGCTCAGGGTTTGTGCCTGGTACAGTTTTTCCAGAATCGGCTGCAGGGTGTTGGTCTGCTCCAGCTTCTGTAACGCCCAGTCCAGGGTTTGTTCCAGCAGGCGGGCGCCGTGGGAGGTCAGGATGGATTCCGGATGGAACTGCATCCCGCATACGCGATCCGCGTCGTGACGTACCGCCATCACCATCCCTTCAAACGAGGCGTTGATCGTCAGCCCGGCGGGAATGTTGCTGCCGACCAGCGAGTGGTAGCGCGCGACCGGAAGCGGATTCGGCAGCCCGGCAAACATTGCCTGGCCGTCATGTTCAATGCTGGAGGCTTTACCGTGCAGGATCTCGCCCGCCTGGCCGACGTAACCGCCGTAGGCTTCCACGATTGCCTGGTGACCAAGGCAGATACCGATAATCGGCAGCTTGCCGCGCATGCGGGTCAGCAGTTCGGGCATACAGCCCGCTTCGCTCGGCGCGCCCGGCCCCGGGGAGAGCATCAGCACCGGGTTTTGCATGGTCGCCAGACGGTCAATCAGGGTCTGCGCCGGAACGTGGTTGCGGTAGATAACGACGTTATGGCCATTCGCACGCAGCTGATCTGCCAGGTTATAGGTAAAGGAGTCGATGTTATCGAGCAGCAGAATGTCAGCCATCAGAAAATCTCCTGTGCGTGGTGTGCGGTAGCGATGGCGCGCAATACCGCGCGTGCTTTACTGCGGGTTTCGTCAGCTTCAGACTGCGGAACAGAGTCAAGAACAATCCCGGCGCCGGCCTGAACGGTGGCAATACCGTCTTCGACGTAGGCGGAGCGGATCACGATGCAGGTATCAAGGTCACCGTGGGCCGTAAAATAGCCCACCGCGCCGCCGTAGCTGCCGCGACGGCGTCCTTCGGCGGCGGCAATCAGCTGCATGGCGCGCACTTTCGGCGCACCGCTCAGGGTGCCCATGTTCATGCAGGCGCGGTAGGCGTGCAGCACGTCGAGGTCGTGGCGCAGCTCGCCCACCACGCGGGAGACCAGGTGCATCACGAACGAATAGCGGTCGACTTTAGTCAGGTCCGCCACGTAGCGGCTGCCCGGGGTGCAAATACGGGCCAGATCGTTACGCGCCAGGTCAACCAGCATCAGGTGCTCGGAGAGTTCTTTGTGGTCGGTGCGCATTTCCAGCTCGATGCGGCTGTCGAGATCGCGATCCAGCGAGCCGTCGGCGCGACGTCCGCGCGGACGGGTTCCGGCGATCGGGTAAATTTCAATCTGACGGCTGGTGGCGTCATATTTCAGCGAGCTTTCCGGCGAGGCGCCGAACAGCGTGAAGTCGTTGTCCTGCATAAAGAACATGTACGGGCTTGGGTTACTCTTTTTCAGCACGTCGTAAGCGGCCAGCGGCGACGGGCAGGGCAGAGAGAAGCGGCGGGAAGGCACGACCTGGAAAATCTCCCCGGCGCGAATCGCCTTTTGCATCTGGCGAACCACGGCACCGTATTGATCGTCGGTCTGGTTCACATCGCAGGTCATCTTCTCGACGCGCTGCACCGGTAGCGCAGGCGGCGCTTCCGTCATTTGCTGCTGCAGTTGGGCAATGCGGTGCTCCAGACGGGTTTTCTCAGCGCCAGAAGGCGTGAACAGGCTGGCCTGGATACGGGTGTACTGTTTCTGATGGTCGATCACCAGCAGGGTTTCGGCCAGATAGAAACAGTAGTCCGGGCAGCGATTGCCCTGCTCGGTTTCCGGCAAATCTTCAAATCCCGCGACCAGGTCGTAAGCAAACAGCCCGCCAAAGAACATCGCTTCACGCTCATCGTGCGGAACGGTGACCAGGTTTTGCAGCAGGCGGAAGGCATCAAAGACGGACAGGGAACAGAGGCGCGCGTCTTCATCTAACAGTTGGCTAACCGGCGGGAAATGCAGAATGCGCATTTCCGGATGACGCTCGTTTTCGATGCCTGAAGGCAGGGCGGCATCCAGCAGCGGCAGCAGCGATGCACCATTCTCTGACAAAGCCTTAATAGTGACAGTGTCACCTAAGGCGGTAATGCGCAACGCGCTGTCGACCAGCAGAAGGCTTTTCAGATCGTCCTTGCTGTCGATGTCCGCAGATTCCAGCAGCAGCGTTGCCGGGCGAGCCCCGCACACCTGATGAAACAGCGCGGTCGGGTTGTGGCGATAGGCCGCCTCGCAGGTCAGCAATTCGAGATGGGGTTTGGCTGTTTGCATGTTGGTGTTCTCATTTATTCTGTTCAAAAAAAAGCCCGCTGAGTAGCGGGCGGGTATCTGTTAGCATTTCGCAGACGCGTGACACTGCCCGAAGATCAGGAAGTACGCCACCAGCCGTGCAGAGTGAAATGTGCTGTCATTTTCAGATACCTTTCTCGTGTGAACTTGCGTACTAGTTAACTAGTTCGATGGCGTGTTGTCAACCCTTGATTTCAGAATTTCACGTTAAGTCGGTATCATGGCGGTTTCGGATGTCTTCAACCTGTTATGGGAAGTGCTTTGAGCGATACCACCTACGCGATTATTTATGATTTACACAGCCATACTCAGGCCTCTGATGGCCTGCTGACACCCGAAGCCCTGGTTCATCGTGCCGTTGAAATGCGCATCGGCACGCTGGCGATAACCGATCACGATACGACGGATGCCATTCCGGCTGCGCGCGCCGAGATTGCCCGCTGCGAGCTGGCACTCAATCTGGTGTCCGGCGTCGAGATTTCGACCGTCTGGGAAAACCATGAGATTCATATCGTTGGCCTGAACATCGATATAGACCATCCGGCACTTATTGAGTTTTTGCAAGAACAAAAAACGCGCCGCAACCAGCGCGCAGAGATGATCGGCGAGCGTCTGGAAAAGGCACATATTCCTGGCGCGCTGGAAGGTGCGCAAAAGCTGGCGAACGGCGGGGCGGTTACGCGCGGTCATTTCGCCCGTTTTCTGGTAGAGGCGGGGAAAGCCACGACGATGGCGGATGTCTTTAAAAAGTATCTGGCGCGCGGGAAAACCGGATACGTTCCGCCACAGTGGTGTACAATAAAACAAGCTATTGATGTGATTCATCATTCTGGCGGTAAGGCCGTGCTGGCCCATCCGGGGCGGTATAATCTTTCTGCTAAATGGCTGAAAAGGCTGCTGGCGCACTTTGCCGAAAACGGTGGTGAGGCGATGGAAGTCGCCCAGTGTCAGCAGGCACCCAACGAGCGCGCGCAGCTCGCGACCTATGCCCGACAGTACGGCCTGCTTGGCTCACAGGGTTCTGATTTCCATCAGCCCTGCGCCTGGATCGAACTGGGGCGCAAGCTCTGGCTGCCCGCTGGCGTTGAGCCGGTCTGGCAGCTCTGGGAACAGCCGCAGCAAATTGAAGAGAGGGAAGTATGAGTCAGTTTTTCTATATCCATCCGGATAACCCGCAGCCACGCCTGATTATCCAGGCCGTGGAGATCGTCCGCAAAGGCGGCGTGATTGTCTACCCGACCGATTCCGGCTACGCGCTGGGCTGCAAAATTGAAGATAAAGGGGCGATGGAACGCATTTGCCGCATTCGCCAGTTGCCGGACGGCCATAACTTTACCCTGATGTGCCGCGATCTCTCTGAGCTGTCCACCTATGCTTATGTGGATAACGTGGCGTTTCGCCTGATTAAGAACAACACGCCGGGCAACTACACCTTCATCCTGAAAGGAACGAAAGAGGTGCCGCGCCGCCTGCTGCAGGAAAAACGCAAGACTATCGGCATGCGCGTGCCGTCGAACCCGATTGCGCAGGCGCTGCTGGAAACCCTCGGTGAACCGATGCTGTCTACCTCGCTGATGCTGCCCGGCAGCGAGTTTACCGAGTCCGATCCGGAAGAGATCAAAGATCGTCTGGAGAAGGTGGTCGAGCTGATTATTCATGGCGGTTATCTCGGCCAGCAGCCGACCACCGTGGTCGACTTAACCGAAGATGCACCGGAAGTGATTCGAGAAGGCGTGGGTGACGTAAAGCCTTTCTTGTAAAGTATAAGCAGATATATTATGCGGCCATCAAAGCAGGGCTCAGCCCTGTTTTGACCTGATTCGACGCCTGTGAAGGCGCTCAAGTATAATAAAAATCATTATTAATCAATGTATTATTCTAAGTGGGCGAATGGCGATCATCGCTTTGTGTGGCAGCTTTAGCAGCACGTTGACTCCCATCCTTCATGCACACCGTTTTCTATTCTCTGGCAGGCTTCAACGTCTGCGCCAATAATCAGGTATCACCAACGGACTTCTTTGATTCGGGAGAAGCTGGTGGAAGTGAGGGATCGCTATGTGCTCATTGTAAGCCAGCATGATTGCTGGCTTGGCTTTGGGTGTTTATCGGAAGTACAGAACAGACCCGGCGATAATGATTGATAGCAATCCTAAAACAGAGAAAGCGTACTCGACGATAAACCAATTTTTGAACCAAAGATTAACGGATTTACGATAAAATTGATCTTTGTGGCGTAACCTGAGTTAAATCCTATCGAGCCCGCTTTGTCGAAAATAATAGCCCCTGCCGGGAGAGAACCAAACTTTTCTTTATACAGCATACAGATCGCGGAGAAGCGCTTTTTGTTGATAAATGAGAGCAACGCGACGGCGATACCGCAGACAAGGCTTAACCCTCCAAATCCGCAGATGATTAGACCTGATGGTAAATTGGTCATTTGTTGACCCAAAGCCACAGACCACCGAGAAGCAATGCAACCAAACCAATCACTGAGCAAACAAATTCCGCAATAAACCAGTATCTGATTTTTGCTGGTAAGTCTCTGATGAATGCAACATCATCGTTCTTGCTATGGATGGATTTTTTTCCATAGATCAACGGATGAATGATGAAGTCCATTTTGGTTGTGTACCCTGCTGTAAATCCAATGACGTCAGCATCTTTCAATACTGCGGCGGCAAGGGGCAAAGTTCCAAACTTGGCTTCATACAAACGGCAGACCTCAAGGAATCGCTTTTTGTTCAGAATGGAGATGATAACCATCGAAACTAAAGCGATCATCATTGCTCCTGAAATGATGAAAAGCAGAGCATCAGATGCGGTAACGGTCATTTTGTTACCTCATAAACTTTTTCACCTAATGTTTCGCCGAGTTTTCCTCCCATCTCTCCCCCGGCATATCCAGCCGCGCCAGTGAAGATTACACCGCAAGCCAACATTCCCGCACCAGCTGCTTCAATAGTTAATGCGCCCAAGACAAAAGAACAAACGGTTGCAGAGGCTCCCCCTAATGCGAGTGAACCTGCGAATACACCGCCTCCGATGCTCATACCAAAACTTCCAACCTCGGTATACGCCGTTTTCTCGCAGTCAGACCCGACTGTGCAGGCTTCGTAAATTTTACCCAGCCTATTCACGCCATCAAGAGCGATTCCGACATAGCCCGCTGTTTTCATCATTTTCACATACTTTGCAGCTTTCTCGATGAAAGTGGCGTAGCCCTCAATATCTGCAACTCCGGTCTGATTCCAGCGATGTGTAATCGAACTGGTTGAAAGTCCCAACGCCCGTTTAATGTCTGGGTAGTCCTGCAATGCCAGTTTGTGACGCGTGAAATCCGTTAGAATGCTATCGAGTTCACCGAACAGTTGCCGTCTCTGAACATAAAATTGTTCACTGATCAGTGATCCGCTGGTGATATACTGATTTTTGTATGCTTGCTGAATCTTGGTCAGAACACTCTCGATCTTCTCAAAGTATTTTCCCGCAGCTTCTGAGGCGATCCCTGTTGTCGTACTGGCTTGAGAGGTAAAAAGATCAATGGTGTCTTTATGTTTATGCAGGAAGTTAGCTTCCTGAATTGTCAGCGGTTCTAACGCCGCATCGACTCGCGCTTTCGCGGCTTTAATGTGGGCGATTTGCTCGTCGTCCTGTTTTTCTGGATCAACCAGAAGCATAATCGAACCCGCTTTGTATCTTTCATCCGGGCCGTTCAGCGTAGAGAATAGCTCCTTTGCTCCTGCTGGCGGGTTTTCTGTAAATAGCAGACGTTGCCACGCTTCTGTAGTCCCGCCACAGGGGAGAACGGCAAAACCTGCGTCGATGCCTGTTTTCTTTTTCGCTGTCTGGGCGTGTTGTTCTGGTTCTGAGTATGCGTTTGAAGTGAGTGAGGCGGATAGTGGAGCCACTGCCGCTAAGCCTACATTTCTAAATGCCTTTGGTTCTTCTTTTTCATACATGGGGTAAGCATTGGAAGGACGTATTTTTGCCTTACAAGGGCATGAACTATAGCTATCGAGCGACCCTGCTACACGTCTGTCATCTGCACCATCCGTAAAAATTGAGATCCCGCCGATAATCTTGTATGTGTTGCCATCTTTGCCACAGGTTACAGGATCGCCTTCTTTCGCTATCGGTTTACCGAAGGCAATACCCAGTGCGGAGCCTACAACTATCCTTCCTCCGCATGAAGTTCTGTCCCCCTGACATAAAACAATACCTGTCGCCATAGCGCCCTCTACCTGTTATGGAAATAATCACGGAGGTCATTTTACAAGCAATAACCATATGAACAACAAGTATTTGACCTAAGTGAAACTACGTTTCGTAACAACCAGTAAAGGGGCTTAGTGCTCCACGAATGTCCTGGTGTATTTGCACTGTTCGGACGGTCTGAACGGCACTGTCTCTGTATAATTTGCGTTGCTATAGATGCAGACCTTTGCGTTGTCTGTCTCCTGCTCGTCACTAAGAATTAAGGTTATGCGTCCAGCACGGGCGAGGACTGGCACTAACACCAGCGTGAGCACCAGATGTTTCATACGCATCTCCTTATAAATCCATCTCATTGATCACACGGCTAACGGCTTGCTTGTTTACATCCAGATAGCGCCTGGTATCGGTGATGTTGCTGTGATTGAGCACGGTCATAGCTAAAGCGATGTTGTTTGCAGAACGCTTGTAGATGGCATTCCCGCCAGCTTTGCGGAAGTTGTGCGCCGATACAGTGCCATGAATCCCGATAGCTTTAGCGGCTTCTGCAATCTAGCAGGTAAAACAGACGCTTGCATTTGGCGATTCAGCTCATATCAAGTGCAGCACCTACTTGATTCGCAAGGGGCAAATCATCCTTGGAAAGTTCAAGTTTCTTCATGTGAAGACTTGCAAGCACTTCGTTTGCTGTCTAAACGCTACCATTTACCATGCGTTTACCATGCGTTGGAAGTGAGCTTCCGAATAGCCTTTTGCGGCTTCAATGGTATAAGAAGCAGATAATGGAGAAGCAGGATTTATGTTTCTGTGCAACGGTCCTAACTCCAACAGACGCTCGACTTCGGCAACATCCCTTTCGAGTGCATGTAGAAGATAATTGTCAAAGTCTTGCTTAGTGGCGGCTCGGTAGCTCTAAATTTTACGTTTGAACTCTTCGAGGCTCATCGTTCCATTCTGTACAAGGGGAATGAAAGGACGGATCTGATTCATGATCATTTCTGTTTGCTTTTGTCTATCAGTACCGAGACTTAAGCGCACAAAACTTGTTGAATCATTTAGTCTAAAGTTAGTGTAGTATGTGCGCCCACGAATCATTGTGTGTGACAGCTTGTGTGACACGTTGTTTGCCATGCTGTGTACCATGAAATAGTTACAGATCAGCGAGTTAGTCTAATTTTAGCGTTAACTCGTTGTTTTAGAAAGTACACCAGACGCCTGTGAAGGCGACACCTGAGGAAGCTCAATGAGCGAGAAGTTACAGAAAGTGCTGGCGCGTGCCGGCCACGGTTCACGCCGTGAAATCGAAGCCATTATTGAAGCGGGCCGCGTGAGTGTGGACGGTAAAATCGCCACGCTGGGTGACCGCGTAGAAATCGTACCGGGGCTGAAGATCCGTATCGACGGTCATCTTATCTCCGTGAAAGAGTCTGCTGAACAAATCTGCCGCGTGCTGGCTTACTACAAGCCGGAAGGCGAGCTGTGTACCCGCAATGACCCGGAAGGTCGCCCGACGGTGTTTGACCGTCTGCCTAAACTGCGTGGCGCTCGCTGGATTGCCGTTGGTCGTCTGGACGTGAATACCTGCGGTCTGCTGCTGTTTACTACCGATGGTGAACTGGCAAACCGTCTGATGCACCCAAGCCGTGAAGTGGAACGTGAATACGCCGTGCGTGTGTTCGGCCAGGTTGACGAGAATAAACTGCGCGACCTGTCGCGTGGCGTTCAGCTGGAAGACGGTCCTGCGGCGTTCAAAACCATCAAATTTACCGGTGGGGAAGGCATCAACCAGTGGTATAACGTGACCCTGACCGAAGGCCGCAACCGCGAGGTGCGTCGTCTCTGGGAAGCGGTAGGCGTGCAGGTTAGCCGCCTGATCCGTGTCCGTTACGGCGACATCCTGCTGCCAAAAGGCCTGCCGCGTGGGGGGTATACCGAACTGGATCTGACCCAGACCAACTATCTGCGCGAGCTGGTCGGCCTGACGCCGGAAACTACTTCTAAAGTGGCGGTGGAGAAAGATCGTCGCCGCATGAAGGCGAACCAGATTCGCCGTGCGGTGAAGCGTCACAGCCAGGTGAGCAGCAACCGCCGCTCTGGCAGCCGTAATAACAACGGTTAATGTAAAAGCCCGGTGAAGACACCGGGCTTTTTTCTTTAGTAATCAATCCCCATCTGCGCTTTGATGCCCGCATCAAACGCATGTTTAACCGGACGCAGCTCGCTGACGGTATCTGCCAGCTCCAGAATATCCCGATGACACCCGCGCCCCGTGATGATGACCGTCTGATGGGCGGGACGGTTTTTCAGGGCATTAAGCACGGTGTCCAGCGGCAAATAGTCGTAGGCGACCATATAGGTGATCTCATCCAGCAGAACCATATTGAGTGAAGGATCGGCCAGCATTCTTTTAGCGTGCTCCCAGACGGCCAGACAGGCTGCGGTATCGGTTTCGCGGTTCTGGGTGTCCCACGTAAAGCCGGTCGCCATCACCTGGAACTCAACGCCGTGAGGCTCAAGCAGATTACGCTCGCCGTTAGGCCACTCACCTTTAATAAACTGGATAACGCCGACCTTCTGCCCGTGGCCGACGGCGCGTGTCGCCGTGCCGAATGCGGCCGTGGTTTTCCCTTTACCGTTGCCGGTAAAGACGATGACGATCCCGCGCTCGTCCTGAGCGGCCGCGACGCGTGCATCGACCTGTTCCTTCAGCCGCTGCTGGCGCTGCTGATGACGTTCTTCACTCATTGCGAGATTCCTGGTTTACGGCCCGGCTGGGCGTCAAAGGTCATCCCGGTTTTGCGGCGGCTGTCGTCGCCCATCAGCCAGAGATAGAGCGGCATAATGTCTGCCGGCGTTTTCAGCTTCTGCGGATCTTCCGTCGGGAAGGCGCTGGCGCGCATTTTTGTGCGCGTACCGCCCGGGTTAATGCAGTTTACGCGCAGATGGCGGCTTTGGTACTCCTCTGCCAGCACCTGCATCATGCCTTCGGTTGCGAATTTTGATACGGCATAGGCACCCCAGTTTGCGCGCCCCTCACGGCCTACGCTGGAGGAGGTGAACACCAGTGAACCCGAATCCGATTTGAGTAATAAAGGAAGGAGTGCCTGGGTCAGGAAAAACGTCCCGTTGACGTTGACCTGCATGACCTCCTGCCAGATCTCGGGATCCTGTTCATCCATCGGGCGAACTTCGCCAAGCAAGCCGGCATTATGCAGTACGCCGTCCAGGCGCGGGTAATGGGTGCTGATGCGGTGAGCAAGCTCCTGACATGACGCGGGCGTGCACGTGAGCAGATCGAGCGTGTACCAGCGAGCAGGAATCCCACCTGCGGCTTCAATATCCTGCGCCACCCCTTTAAGTTTTTCTTCGTTGCGGCCGGTCAGGATGACGCTCGCGCCATACTCAGCGTAGGTCAGCGCCGCTTCACGGCCAATCCCGTCGCTGGCCCCAGTGACAAGAATGATGCGGTTCTGCAGCAGATTTTTTTGCGGTTGATAATGCAAGGTGACTCCTCGGCGCACGGTGACTTAAACACGCCTTCTTTTGTGACTTTTCGGCTTTATGCCCGAATTCGCCTGATAATTCAATCAGTCTACAGGACGCATTGCTGTAAAATTAACAATTTGCAAATATTTAAACGCCAGACCGGGGATTCCTGAAGGCGCCTCGCAGAGGTAGTGTCACGAGCGAGACGCATGGGCAGGGGGTGTTGTACACTGCCGTGAAAGATTCGTGGTTAAATCAAGGTGGAACGCGTGGAATTACTTTCTCAATATGGGTTGTTTTTGGCGAAAATCGCGACGGTGGTGATTGCCATTGCGGTGGTTGCCGTTCTGATTGTCAACCTGACGCAGCGCAAGCGTCAGCGTGGGGAGTTACGCATCACCCGCCTGAGCGAGCAGTATAAAGAGATGCAGGAAGAGATGTCTCTGGCCCTGCTTGACAGTCATCAACAGAAGCTGTGGCTCAAAGCGCAGAAGAAAAAGCATAAGCAGGAAGCCAAAGCGGCAAAGGCAAAGGCGAAGCTCAATACGCCACAGGATAAGGTCACGCCACGGGTTTACGTGCTCGATTTTAAAGGCAGCATGGATGCGCATGAAGTCGCGTCTTTGCGCGAAGAGGTCACTGCCGTGCTGGCCGTGGCGACGCCGCAGGACCAGGTCGTTGTTCGTCTTGAAAGCCCGGGGGGCGTGGTGCACGGCTACGGCCTGGCGGCCTCTCAGCTGCAGCGCCTGCGTGAAAAACAGATCCCGCTGACCGTGGCCGTAGATAAAGTGGCGGCGAGTGGTGGCTACATGATGGCCTGCGTGGCGGACAAAATTGTGGCCGCACCGTTCTCGATTATCGGCTCGATCGGCGTGGTCGCACAGATCCCGAACTTTAACCGCTTCCTGAAAAATAAAGAGATTGATATCGAGCTTCACACTGCGGGTCAGTACAAACGCACCCTGACGCTGCTGGGGGAAAACACGGAAGAAGGGCGCCAAAAATTCCGTGAGGATCTCAACGAAACGCATCATCTCTTTAAAGACTTTGTGCACCGTATGCGCCCGACGCTGGACATTGAGCAGGTCGCAACGGGTGAGCACTGGTACGGCGTTCAGGCGCAGGAGAAAGGGCTGGTGGATGAAGTCGGAACTAGCGACGATCTGCTGCTCAACCTGATGGAAGGCCGGGAACTGGTGGGCGTCCGCTTTGCTCAGCGCAAGCGACTCCTTGACCGCTTTACCAACAGTGCGGCAGAAAGCGCGGACCGCCTGCTGCTCCGCTGGCTACAGCGTGGACAAAAACCGCTGCTGTAAACAAAAACGCGAGGCTTATGCCTCGCGTTTTGCGTTAATCGACCGGGTGATATTTCTCGGAAAGCGTATGTGCCAGGTATTTAAACATGTTAAACACGGCGGTGCTTTTCGGGGTCGGTAAGCCCTGTTCATCAAGGAAGTATTCGCCGCTGAAAACCAGCACGCCATTACGCTGCTCAACGCCGGTGGCTTCAATGCCTGCCAGCGTATCTTCATGGTCACGAATAAGCTTGTTTGCTTCGATAAGCAGAGAGGCTCGGTCAATAGGTTGGGTCGTATTCTGCATAATCCACTCCTTAAACAGTGACAATAGTCTACGCCGAGGGCGCTTAGGGGGCAAATTTTCCCTGTAATGTGAGGGGATAAGGTGCAGGGGCCTGGCTGGCAGGATTTGCTTTTGCATGCTAATAAAGTTGCGTAACGAATTTTATCAGGTAGAGTGTGCGCTTTCGTCATTCTGGCAACAGAATTGCTTGACATTCAACCGGGAATTCGTCACGAATTACACGAGATGTGAGAAAAATACCCGAGAACTCAATCACCTGGGCGTCTTTTCTTTAACGCCCGGTAAGACAAAGGGGTTGATATCTCCTGACGCAGTCGCAATATCATTGGCTCGTCGTCAGCGGAAGGGAAATCAACGTGCGGCGTATTCCTGGAAGAATTAAATTAGGTAAAGGTGAATATGGGTAAAGCTCTCGTCATCGTTGAGTCCCCGGCAAAAGCCAAAACGATCAATAAGTATCTGGGTAATGACTACGTGGTTAAGTCCAGCGTTGGTCATATCCGCGATTTGCCGACCAGTGGCTCAGCCAGCAAAAAGAGCGCAGACTCTACCTCCACCAAAGGGGCTAAAAAGCCTAAAAAGGATGAACGTAGCGCGCTTGTCAACCGCATGGGTGTTAACCCATGGCATAACTGGGATGCACAATATGAAGTGCTTCCAGGGAAAGAAAAAGTCGTTAACGAGCTGAAGCAGCTGGCTGAAAAAGCAGACCACATCTATCTCGCAACCGACCTTGACCGCGAAGGGGAAGCCATTGCGTGGCACCTGCGGGAAGTGATCGGGGGTGATGACAAACGCTACAGCCGCGTAGTGTTTAACGAAATTACGAAGAATGCGATTCGTCAGGCGTTTGAGAAGCCGGGCGAGCTAAACATCGACCGTGTTAACGCCCAGCAGGCGCGTCGCTTTATGGACCGCGTTGTGGGCTACATGGTTTCTCCACTGCTGTGGAAAAAGATTGCCCGTGGCCTGTCCGCAGGTCGTGTGCAATCCGTCGCCGTGCGTCTGGTCGTTGAGCGCGAGCGCGAAATTAAAGCCTTCGTGCCGGAAGAGTTCTGGGAAGTCGATGCCAATGTGACCACGCCGGGCGGTGACGCTCTGCCGCTGCAGGTAAGCCACCAGAACGATAAGCCTTTCCGTCCGGAAAACCGCGACCAGACCATGGCCGCCGTGGCGCTGCTGGAAAAGGCACGCTATCAGGTGCTGGAACGTGAAGACAAACCGACCAGCAGCAAGCCTGGTGCGCCCTTTATCACCTCCACCCTGCAACAGGCGGCGAGCACCCGTCTGGGTTACGGCGTGAAGAAGACCATGATGATGGCCCAGCGCTTGTATGAAGCGGGTTACATCACCTACATGCGTACCGACTCAACCAACCTGAGTCAGGACGCGGTCAACATGGTGCGTGGCTACATCAGCGACAACTTCGGTAAGAAATACCTGCCGGAAAGCGCTAACCAGTTCGCCAGCAAAGAGAATTCTCAGGAAGCGCACGAAGCGATTCGTCCTTCTGACGTCTCTGTGCTGGCTGAATCGCTGAAAGATATGGAATCCGACGCGCAGAAGCTGTATCAGCTGATCTGGCGTCAGTTCGTGGCGTGCCAGATGACCCCAGCCCAGTACGACTCCACCACGCTGACCGTTGGCGCGGGTGATTTCCGTCTCAAGGCGCGCGGTCGTATTCTGCGTTTCGACGGCTGGACAAAAGTGATGCCTGCGCTGCGTAAAGGTGATGAAGACCGAACGCTGCCTGCGGTGAACAAAGGTGATGAACTGTCTCTGGTTGAGCTGATTCCGGCTCAGCACTTCACCAAGCCACCGGCACGCTTCAGTGAAGCCTCCCTGGTAAAAGAGCTGGAAAAACGCGGTATTGGCCGTCCGTCGACCTACGCGTCAATTATCTCGACGATTCAGGATCGTGGCTACGTCCGCGTTGAAAACCGTCGTTTCTATGCGGAAAAAATGGGTGAGATCGTCACCGACCGTCTGGAGGCCAACTTCCGCGAGCTGATGAACTACGATTTCACCGCGCAAATGGAAGACAGTCTCGACCAGGTTGCCAGCCACCAGGCGGAATGGAAAAAGGTCCTCGACAGCTTCTTCAGCGATTTCACCGACCAGCTTGAAAAAGCGGAGAAAGACCCTGAAGAGGGCGGCATGCTGCCTAACCAGATGGTACTGACCAGCATCGACTGCCCAACCTGTGGCCGCAAGATGGGGATCCGTACTGCCACCACGGGCGTGTTCCTGGGCTGCTCCGGCTACGCGCTGTCGCCAAAAGAGCGCTGTAAAACCACCATCAACCTGGTGCCTGAGAACGAAGTTCTCAACGTGCTGGAAGGTGACGATGCGGAAACTAACGCTCTGCGTGCCAAACGCCGCTGCAAAAAATGCGGCACGGCAATGGACAGCTACCTGATCGATCCAAAACGCAAGCTGCACGTGTGTGGTAATAACCCAACGTGTGACGGGTATGAGATCGAAGAGGGCGAGTTCCGCATTAAAGGCTATGACGGCCCGATTGTGGAGTGCGAGAAGTGTGGTTCTGAAATGCACCTGAAAATGGGGCGTTTCGGTAAGTACATGGCCTGTACCAACGACGAATGTAAAAACACGCGCAAAATTCTGCGTAACGGTGAAGTGGCCCCGCCGAAGGAAGATCCGGTTCCGCTGCCGGAGCTGCCGTGTGAGAAATCCGACGCGTACTTCGTGCTGCGTGACGGCGCGGCAGGTGTCTTCCTGGCCGCCAACACCTTCCCGAAATCGCGCGAAACCCGCGCGCCGCTGGTGGAAGAGCTATATCGCTTCCGCGATCGTCTGCCGGAGAAACTGCGTTATCTGGCCGATGCGCCGCAGCAGGATCCGGAAGGCAACAAAACCGTGGTGCGTTTTAGCCGTAAAACAAAGCAGCAGTATGTTGCGGCAGAGAAAGAGGGTAAAGCGACCGGATGGTCAGCCTTCTTTGTCGATGGAAAATGGGTTGAAGGCAAGAAATAATCTTCCCTAACCGTAACTTACCTGTAAAAGGGCCGGATTTCCGGCCCTTTTTTATTACCTTGTTATTATTTTTTGTTCCGTACTATACAGTCAGGCTATAAATGATATAGTGGTTATAGTTAACCTTTTTCTTATTATTAAATCGTCTTAAGCGATTGACCGCATGCGCTAAATCGGATGGTCTGGCATGAAATTACAGCAGCTTCGTTATATCGTTGAGGTGGTGAATCATAACCTTAACGTCTCTTCTACCGCCGAGGGGTTGTATACCTCGCAACCGGGCATCAGCAAACAAGTTCGTATGCTGGAGGATGAGTTAGGCATTCAGATCTTCGCCCGCAGCGGTAAGCATCTCACTCAGGTGACGCCTGCAGGGCAGGAAATCATCCGCATTGCGCGTGAAGTCCTCTCTAAAGTCGATGCGATTAAGTCTGTGGCGGGGGAGCATACCTGGCCGGATAAAGGCTCGCTGTATATTGCCACGACGCATACTCAGGCGCGCTATGCGCTACCCGGCGTGATCAAAGGCTTTATCGAGCGTTATCCTCGCGTCTCGTTGCATATGCACCAGGGCTCGCCAACGCAAATCGCTGAAGCCGTCTCTAAGGGGAATGCAGACTTTGCCATCGCCACCGAAGCGCTTCACCTGTATGACGATCTGGTGATGCTCCCGTGCTACCACTGGAACCGTTCTATTGTGGTGACCCCCGATCACCCCCTGGCGGGTAAAGGGTCGGTCACTATCGAAGAGCTGGCCCAGTATCCTCTGGTGACCTATACGTTTGGCTTTACCGGCCGGTCCGAGCTTGATACGGCATTTAACCGGGCAGGGTTAACGCCGCGCATTGTCTTTACCGCGACCGATGCCGACGTGATTAAGACCTATGTCCGGCTTGGATTGGGCGTGGGCGTCATCGCCAGCATGGCGGTCGATCCGGTGTCAGACCCTGACCTGGTGCGTCTTGATGCGCACGACGTTTTCAGCCATAGCACCACAAAAATTGGGTTCCGCCGCAGCACCTTCCTGCGCAGCTATATGTATGATTTTATTCAGCGCTTTGCCCCTCATTTAACGCGTGACGTGGTGGATACCGCCGTGGCATTACGCTCAAATGAAGATATTGAAGAGATGTTTAAAGACATCAAACTCCCCGAAAAATAATCACACCCGGTATCTTTCCCCCAGGGAAAGATACCGAAATAACGCCTCAAAGCTAAATTAGAATTATCATCATCTGCTTTCCCTGCCATATAATGTCATTAGCCATTTGCTTTGTAAGGTTTTAATGTCGTGAATTGGCGACAAAAGTAGAAACTAATTTACGCCTCCGCAAATTTTTCTTTTCAATAATTTATTTCTGGTCAAAAGATTGAATATTTCATACCTCCCGGTGCGTAAATTCACTGGCTTTTCGGCTAAAGTTTCTTTAGGATTTATCTCAACAGATGATTAATTGTACCAATTGTTTGGTCCTAAATGATAAGCGATGTCGATTGTATGAGGTTAGCAATGCCTTCAGGAAGTGAAGAACCGCAAAGGGATCCTGCGCTCAAGCGTAAAGCCTGGCTGGCGGTCTTTCTCGTCTCCGCCTTGTTTTGGGTGGCTGTTGCTCTCCTGGCCTGGAGATATTGGGGTTAAATATGGCAGTGACGGTACGTACCGCTTCGGTAAAACAGATGTGTCAGCATCGTGACAACGGCCACAGAGGGCGTAAAGCACCTGCAACTGTTGTACCTGCGTCCTGGAAACTGACGCCGCAGCAGCAAGCGTTTATTGATGTGTTCGCAGAAGACGAACCCAAAAAACAATAATTTAGTTTATTGCGTAATGATGCAAATAGTCTGAATATCGACTCTGCACTTTTGTACTCTTTAATAAATACACATCAGCAATATAGCACTGAGGAACAACCTCGGAATTTTTATAAATAATGCCTGGTGTCCCTATGATGAATAACATGACGTCTCACAAATACTGGTCGTGGATCGGCGTTTTTACCGTGTCGATTCTGTTCTGGAGTCAGCTCATCTGGCTGGCGCTCCACTAAATTGTAAAACCTCGCTACGGCGGGGTTTTTTGTTTCCCCCTTGTGGACCAATCCGAAATTTATCAATTTGGGTTGTTATCAAAACGTTACGACATCTTTGTGTTATCTTTAATTACAGCCCTGATGATTGTCGGGACATCTCTGTGATTAAGGAGGAGCTTATGTCGTTAACCCTACGCGAAGCCAGTAAGGACACATTACAGGCAGAAAATAAAACCTGGCATTACTACAGCCTGCCGCTGGCTGCCAGAACGCTTGGGGACATTTCGCGTTTACCCAAGTCCTTGAAAGTTTTACTTGAAAATCTCTTGCGCTGGCAGGACGGTGAATCCGTCACGCTCGATGATATCCAGGCGCTGGCAGGGTGGCTTGAGAAGGCCCATGCCGACAGAGAAATCGCCTACCGCCCGGCAAGGGTGCTGATGCAGGACTTTACCGGTGTTCCGGCCGTGGTTGATTTAGCCGCGATGCGCGAAGCCGTGAAGCGTCTCGGCGGAGATACGGCAAAGGTTAACCCGCTTTCCCCCGTTGACCTCGTCATTGACCACTCCGTGACCGTTGACCACTTCGGTGATGACGATGCCTTTGGTGAAAACGTTCGTCTCGAGATGGAGCGTAACCACGAGCGCTACGTCTTCCTGAAGTGGGGACAGCAGGCGTTCAGCCGATTTAGCGTGGTCCCGCCAGGCACCGGCATTTGTCACCAGGTAAACCTTGAATATCTGGGTAAAGCCGTCTGGAGCGAATTGCAGGATAAAGAGTGGGTGGCTTATCCGGACACGCTGGTGGGCACGGATTCACATACCACCATGATCAACGGTCTGGGCGTGCTGGGCTGGGGCGTCGGCGGTATTGAAGCGGAAGCCGCCATGCTCGGCCAGCCGGTATCCATGCTTATTCCGGATGTGGTGGGCTTCAAGCTCACCGGAAAACTGTCTGAAGGCATTACCGCCACCGACCTGGTGCTGACCGTCACCCAGATGCTGCGCAAGCATGGTGTGGTAGGCAAGTTTGTCGAATTCTACGGTGACGGACTGGATTCACTGCCGCTGGCCGACCGCGCCACCATTGCCAATATGGCGCCGGAATACGGTGCCACCTGCGGCTTTTTCCCCATTGACGACGTCACGCTGGAGTACATGCGCCTCAGCGGCCGCAGCGAAGAGCAGGTCGCGCTGGTGGAAGCGTACACCAAAGCGCAGGGCATGTGGCGCAATCCGGGCGATGAGCCTGTTTTCACCAGCACGCTTGAACTCGATATGGGAAGCGTCGAAGCGAGCCTCGCGGGGCCGAAACGCCCGCAGGATAGGGTTGCGCTGACCGACGTGCCGAAAGCGTTTGCCGACAGCAATGCCCTGGAAGTGAACGTGGCGCAGAAAGACCATCGTCCCGTCGACTATGTTCTGAACGGACATCAGTATCAGCTTCCGGACGGCGCGGTTGTGATTGCCGCCATTACCTCCTGCACCAACACGTCCAACCCCAGCGTATTAATGGCGGCCGGTCTGCTGGCTAAGAAAGCGGTAGAGCTTGGGCTAAAACCTCAACCGTGGGTTAAGGCCTCGCTGGCGCCGGGCTCCAAAGTGGTGTCGGATTACCTGGCTCAGGCCAAACTGACGCCGTACCTGGACGAGCTGGGCTTTAACCTCGTGGGCTACGGCTGTACGACCTGTATTGGTAATTCCGGGCCTCTGCCTGAACCTATCGAAACGGCGATCAAGCAGGGTGACCTGACGGTCGGCGCCGTACTGTCCGGTAACCGAAACTTTGAAGGGCGCATTCACCCGCTGGTGAAAACCAACTGGCTTGCTTCGCCGCCGCTGGTGGTGGCTTATGCCCTGGCCGGGAACATGAATATCAACCTGGTGACCGATCCGATTGGTCACGATCGTAAGAATGATCCTGTCTATCTGAAAGATATCTGGCCTTCTTCACGTGAAATCGCGCTGGCCGTTGAGAAGGTCTCTACCGAGATGTTCCGCAAAGAGTACGCGGAAGTCTTTGAAGGCACGCCGGAATGGAAAGCCATCAATGTTGCAGGTTCGGATACCTATGGCTGGCAGGATGACTCGACCTATATTCGTCTGTCGCCGTTCTTTGATGAGATGCTGGCCGAGCCGGCGCCGCTTAAGGATATTCACGGCGCGCGCATCCTGGCCATGCTGGGGGATTCTGTCACGACGGACCATATCTCTCCGGCGGGGAGCATCAAAGCCGATAGCCCGGCAGGCCGCTATCTGCAAAGCCGGGGTGTCGAACGCCGCGATTTTAACTCTTACGGCTCGCGCCGCGGTAACCATGAAGTCATGATGCGCGGGACCTTTGCCAACATCCGCATTCGTAACGAAATGGTGCCGGGCGTGGAAGGGGGCATGACGCGCCATCTGCCGGGCACGGAAGTCGTGTCGATTTATGATGCGGCGGTCAAATACCAACAGGAAGGGACGCCGCTGGCGGTGATTGCCGGGAAAGAGTACGGTTCCGGCTCCAGCCGCGACTGGGCGGCGAAAGGCCCGCGCCTGCTTGGCGTTCGGGTGGTCATCGCCGAATCGTTCGAACGTATTCACCGTTCGAATCTGATCGGCATGGGGATCCTGCCGCTTGAGTTCCCGCAGGGCGTGACGCGTAAAACGCTGGGTCTGACCGGGGAAGAGCAGATTGATATTAGCGGCCTGCAAAACCTGCAGCCGGGTAAAACGGTGCCGGTAACGTTAACGCGGGCAGACGGGAAAACCGAGGTGCTGGATTGTCGGTGCCGTATTGACACGGCAACCGAGCTGACCTACTACCAGAACGACGGCATTTTACATTACGTGATTCGTAAGATGCTGGATTGATGAAACGAGCCCGGCACGCGTGCCGGGCTTTTTATATCACTCTTTCAGCAGATGGCCCATTTTGGCGGCTTTGGTATCGAGGTAGTGGGCGTTTTTCGGGTTACGGCCGACAATCAGCGGTACACGTTCAACGATGTTGATCCCGGCTTCGGTCAGGATCTCCACTTTTTTCGGGTTATTGGTGAGCAGACGAACTTCGTCTACGCCCAGCAGCTTGAACATATCGGCGCACAGGGTGAAGTCACGTTCATCAGCCGCAAAACCGAGCTGATGGTTGGCTTCAACCGTATCGTAGCCCTGGTCCTGAAGCGCGTAGGCGCGAATTTTATTCAGCAAACCAATGTTACGCCCTTCCTGACGGTGATAAAGCAGCACGCCGCGGCCTTCTTCAGCAATGTGAGAAAGGGCCGCTTCCAGCTGGAAACCGCAATCACAGCGCAGGCTGAACAGCGCGTCGCCGGTGAGACACTCTGAATGGACGCGGGACAGCACCGGCGTCTGCCCTGAAATGTCGCCATACACCAGTGCGACATGATCCTGTCCGGTTGCCAGTTCTTCAAAACCCACCATCAGGAAATCGCCCCAGGGGGTTGGCAGTTTGGCTTCTGCCACACGTTTAAGCTGCATGTGATTCTCCAGAGTAGGCTGACACGTTTCGTGCCTGTGCCCTGTTTTGCTTTCTGTATCAGTTTATTTTGCCACAAGCTCAGCAGGTTCGCCTAATGGGCACCATGCGATATGGCCGTTAAAAGCACGATCCGACATCTCCACCCAGCGAACAAATTTCAGTTATGATTGTGACGCTTAGCAAAAAGGAGAAGACATGCATTCAATCGCCAGACGTACGGCAGCAGGTGCGGCCATTTTACTGATTATGCCTTTGGCCGTATGGCTTTCAGGGTGGATGTGGCAGCCCGGGCAGAACGCCACGTGGCTGAAAACGTTATACTGGATTACGGAAACGGTCACCCAGCCCTGGGGAATTATCACCCACGTCCTCCTGTGCGCCTGGTTTCTGTGGTGCCTGCGCTTTCGTCTGCGCGCGGCGCTAATGCTCTTTGCGATCCTCGGCGGCGCTATCCTTATCGGTCAGGGCGTAAAATCCTGGGTGAAAGATCGCGTTCAGGAGCCGCGTCCTTTTGTCGTCTGGCTGGAAAAAACGCACCATGTTCCGGTGGATGAGTTCTACACTTTAAAGCGTAAAGATCGTGGCGCACTGGTGAAAGAACAGCTTGCGGAACAGCAGGATATCCCGAAATTCTTGCGTAAACACTGGCAGAAAGAGACCGGGTTCGCGTTTCCCTCCGGCCACACCATGTTTGCGGCCAGCTGGGCGCTGCTGGGGGTTGGGCTGCTTTGGCCTAGACGTCGAACGGTCACCATCGTGATTTTACTGGTCTGGGCGACGGGAGTGATGGGCAGCCGCTTACTGCTGGGGATGCACTGGCCACGGGACCTGGTCGTCGCCACGCTCATTTCGTGGATGCTGGTGATGCTGGCGACCTGGCTGGCTGAACGATTCTGCGGCCCGCTAACGCCACCGCCGGAAGAGAAAGAAGAAATAGCCGAAAGGGACCAAACGGACGCCTGAAGGTTGATATTGCGCATTTTGCCCATAGATCCATGACTGGCGCGTCACTTTTTCCATTTCGCGCCCGTCACTAAAATGGTAGTTTATAAGGCTGATTGCGGTAAGTTGAACATACTTTATTCGCTTGAACCACATAACGGGAAGTAATGTGAAATATTTACTCATTTTCTTACTGGTATTGGCGATTTTTGTCATTTCAGTCACATTGGGTGCACAAAACGATCAGCAGGTGACGTTTAACTATCTGCTGGCTCAGGGCGAGTATCGCGTGTCGAGCCTGCTCGCGGTCTTATTTGCTGCAGGCTTTGCCATTGGCTGGCTGGTTTGCGGTTTGTTCTGGTTAAAAGTCCGTGTTTCGCTTGCGCGCGCTGAACGTAAAATCAAACGACTCGAACATCACATTGCGCCTGCGTCCGACATGCCGGAAAGCTCTGGCGTGCCGGTCGTGAAGGAATAATCGACGATGCTGGAGTTGTTGTTTCTGCTTTTGCCTGTCGCCGCAGCCTATGGCTGGTATATGGGCCGCAGAAGTGCGCAACAAACAAAACAGGATGAGGCCAACCGGCTCTCCCGCGACTACGTTGCGGGGGTGAACTTCCTCCTGAGCAATCAGCAGGACAAAGCGGTAGACCTGTTCCTCGACATGCTGAAAGAGGATACGGGGACCGTTGAAGCCCATCTTACCCTGGGGAACCTGTTCCGCTCGCGCGGCGAGGTTGACCGCGCCATTCGCATTCACCAGACCCTGATGGAAAGCGCCTCGCTGACCTACGATCAACGACTGCTGGCCGTACAGCAGTTGGGACGAGATTACATGGCTGCGGGGCTGTACGATCGCGCGGAAGATATGTTCGCACAGCTGGTGGATGAAACAGATTTCCGCATCGGCGCGCTGCAACAGCTCCTGCAGATATATCAGGCCACCAGCGACTGGCAGAAAGCCATTGATACGGCTGAACGTCTGGTGAAGCTGGGTAAAGATAAGCAGCGCGTTGAGATCGCCCATTTCTACTGTGAGCTTGCCCTTCAGCAGATGGGCAATGACGACATGGACAAAGCCATGGCGTTGCTGAAGAAAGGTGCCGCCGCGGACCGCAACAGCGCCCGTATCTCCATCATGATGGGGCGCGTTTTTATGGCGAATGGCGACTACGCCAAAGCCGTTGAAAGCCTGCTGCGGGTTATCGACCAGGACAAAGAGCTGGTCAGTGAAACGCTGGAAATGCTGCAAACCTGCTATCAACAGCTGGACAAGCGGGAAGAGTGGGTGGCATTTCTGCGTCGCTGCGTGGAAGAGAATACCGGCGCAACCGCGGAACTGATGCTTGCTGACGTTGTTGAGCAGTATGAGGGGGGCGACACCGCGCAGGTCTATATCACCCGACAGCTTCAGCGTCATCCGACCATGCGGGTCTTCCATAAGCTGATGGATTACCACCTGAACGACGCGGAAGAAGGGCGCGCGAAAGAGAGCCTGATGGTGCTGCGCGACATGGTTGGCGAGCAGGTGCGCAGCAAACCGCGCTACCGTTGCCAGAAGTGTGGTTTTACCGCCTACACGCTCTACTGGCATTGTCCGTCCTGCCGGGCCTGGTCCACCATCAAGCCCATCCGCGGCCTGGACGGGCAGTAATTTTTTAAAAGCCTTCATTTTAGTTACAACATACTAATGGTATTTAACGTTTTCTGAGCACCGTGCGGTTTGCCGGCCTGGCAGGCAGATAAATGGATTCTGTCAATTTGCGGCGTCGGCAGGTAGAATGCTGGCCGTTTATCTGTTCCGCGCCGCTGCGCGCCCATAGACGAAAAGGGCTGGTCATGACGTCTGTTACATCCTCCACTTCCCGCGTAATTACGGATTCTCCTGTTGTTGTTGCGCTTGATTACAATAAGCGTGACGCTGCACTGGCGTTTGTCGACGGTATCGACCCTCGCGATTGCCGCCTGAAAGTTGGCAAAGAGATGTTCACGCTGTTTGGACCGCAAATCGTTCGCGATCTGCAACAGCGCGGCTTTGACGTTTTCCTCGACCTCAAATTCCATGATATTCCGAACACCACGGCCCACGCCGTTGCTGCAGCCGCCGAGCTGGGCGTATGGATGGTCAACGTCCATGCGTCGGGTGGGGCAAGAATGATGACCGCTGCCCGTGAGGCGCTCCTGCCGTTCGGTAACGACGCGCCGCTGCTTATCGCCGTCACCGTGCTGACCAGTATGGACGAAAATGATTTACGCGACCTTGGCGTGACGTTGTCACCTGCGGAACATGCCGAACGTCTCGCGCGTCTGACGCAGCAGTGCGGCCTGGATGGCGTAGTCTGCTCCGCGCAGGAAGCGGTACGTTTCAAATCAGCGCTGGGCCAGGATTTTAAACTCGTTACGCCGGGTATCCGTCCTGCGGGCAGCGACGTGGGCGATCAGCGCCGCATCATGACGCCTGAGCAGGCGCTGGCTGCGGGCGTTGACTATATGGTTATCGGGCGTCCGGTGACGCAGTCTGCAAACCCGGCAGAGACGCTTAAGGCTATCAACGCATCGCTGAACAAGGGGGCGTAATGACTGATTCCAACAGCCGTCTGGTCTACTCAACCGAGAGCGGGCGTATCGATGAACCGAAAACGAAAGTGGAACGTCCTAAGGGGGACGGTATCGTGCGCATTCAGCGTCAGACCAGCGGACGTAAGGGGAAAGGGGTCTGCCTTATTTCCGGTATTGATCTGGATGATGCTGAACTGACAAAGCTGGCTGCCGAGCTGAAAAAGAAATGTGGATGCGGCGGGGCCGTGAAGGACGGCATTATCGAAATCCAGGGTGATAAACGTGATTTAATTAAATCACTGCTCGAAGCCAAAGGCATGAAAGTCAAACTGGCAGGCGGCTAAAATAAATGAGCCACGGCAAATGCCGTGGCTCGTGTTATATACGTGCGTATGTCAGACCTGAAATGCGTTTAAATATCGCAATATCGAGGAAGGCTTAGATAATAGTTATTTGCCAACCTGGTGACCGATAATACCACCGACAGCAGCGCCACCTAATGTACCCAGCGTACTACCATCCGTTAATACTGCACCACCGAGAGCACCGGCACCGGCACCAATCGCGGTGTTACGGTCACGTTTAGACCAGTTAGAGCATGCGCTCAGGGACATAGCGACAGTGATTGCCAGAACAGCGGCGGCTAATTTTTTGCTGGTTAAGGTCATAATACTTTCTCCTGAATTATCGATTCACGGAAAGATGTACACGTTAAGTATAGACTAATCGAATACTTAATTCTTTTCCCCGTGAAAGCTGGTCGCGCAGGCGTTACTTCATCACGCAGGTGATAGTCACTTCCTGTTATATCGCTAATAGTAATTTTACGACTTTAGGGCAGGTTAAACAGGTAAAAACTCTTAAAGCAGGGTTAAGAATCATCTCAGAGAAAGACATGTGCGCCCGAAATACGGGCGCGGAGGGAAATCAGGCGCTGGCTTTAATAATATTGACGTTCAAACCGCTCTCTTCGAGTTTATTGCGATGCGCTTCGCTCAAACGGTCATCGGTAATCACGCGGCTAAAGCGTGAAGCGGGACCCATCGTGTAAGGGTGAACGGCACCAAATTTAGAGCTGTCGGTGAGCACAATGGCTTCGCACTCTTTTTCCAGTACGGCATTCACCACGTCAGAGCGCATCATATCCCGGCCGGTAAAGCCTGTCTCCGGCTGCCAGCCGTCAATCCCGATAAAGGCCTTACTGAAATGAACCTGCTGGACGTACTGACGGGTCAGCGGGCCAACCATGCTTTCACTTTTTTTCTGATAGATGCCGCCCAGCAGAATCACCTCGCAGCGCGTCTCTTTAAGTAAATGCGCGATATAGCTGCTGACGGTGATAATGGTAACGTCTTTTTGATCGGCAAGCGTTCGCGCCAGAAGGGCATTACTGCTGCCGTTTTCAATAAAGACGGTCTCGCCGTTGTTCACCAGGGACGCAGCAAATTCCGCTAGTTCACGTTTGAGCGCGTAGTTGTTCATCATGCGCGTCTCAACGTCATCACTGTCCAGCGGGACCGCATAGCCGTGCGCGCGACGCAGGTAGCTCTGTTTTTCCAGCAGATTAAGATCCTGACGGATGGTGACTTCAGAAACGCCAGTGGTTTTAGCGAGATCGACTACGCTTACGCGTCCCTGATCGATGACCATCTGCAAAATGAGTTGTTGTCGGGAATTCATAGCATCCATTTAATAAAGCGAAACGAGGTCGGAAACGGTGGGGGTTAAACTTCCCACGGCGCTTTTGGCTGTCTGTTTTCGGGCGCATCGTCAGCGCCATTCTGAGCAAGAAGTTCAGACTTCAGGATCTCAAGATTACGGATAGCAGAGTGATAATCGCCCGCCACCAGGATATCCAGCACGGTATCAATTCGTTGTGCTACAGCTTGTGCGTCAATAGTTGACATAATCTCACCCCAGGCGCGAAAAGTTAATATTTTCAATGATGCAGAAATTGGCTTCAAAAGAGAAGGGAAAAAATGCAATAACCAAATTACATAAACGGAAGTGATAAAATTATTCCCCCTCATGCTGCGGGCTTATTGAGTGGATTAGTCTAAAACTGCGCGCAACGCGCTTTTTTATAAGAGGAATTAGACTATGACAGTTATCAATCAGCCTACCTGCACACTGTTTACCGATACTGAACGGTTCACCCAGTTGTCAGGCTATTACGAGGCAGAGCGACATACAGTCTGGATGATGTTGCGGGCTCAGCCACGTCCTTGCTTCAACCATGCGTTAATAGAGGAGATCATGAACCTTTCATGGCTCGTCCGCCAGTCTGGTTTTGCGGTCGATTTTTGGGTGACCGGATCGCTGGTGCCTGAGATGTACAATGTGGGCGGTGACCTGCAGTTTTTCGTCGAGTGCATTCAGCACGGTCGACGTGAAGCGTTACGAGCCTATGCGCGCGCCTGTGTCGATTGCGTGCATGCGGCCTCCCGGGGGTTTGATACGGGGGCCATCTCGCTGGCCATGGTCGAAGGCAGCGCGTTAGGGGGCGGGTTTGAGGCCGCTCTTGCGCACCATTTCGTTCTGGCGCAGCGCGATGCACGTTTAGGTTTTCCCGAGATTGCTTTTAACCTGTTCCCGGGCATGGGGGGATATTCCCTGGTAGCTCGCCGTTCAGGAATGAAGCTGGCGGAGGAACTCATCTACAAGGGGGAATCCCATACAGCGGAATGGTACGAACAACATGGCCTGGTGGATCTCCTGTTTGAACCCGGACAAAGCTATGTCTCCACACGAACCTTCATCGACACGCTACGGCCAAAACTGAATGGCGTAAGAGCGATGCTGCGCGCCCGTACGCGCGTTCTGCAATTGCCGCGCAGTGAATTGATGGACATCACGGAAGACTGGGTAGACGCGGCTTTCTGCCTGGAACCGAAAGATATCGCCTACATGGAGCGTCTGGTCATGCTGCAAAACCGCCATCACGCGGCGGGGTTGCGTAAAGCCAGTTAATGCTGTTTCCGCGCCTGATATCGTTTTAGCCATCGCTCGAATGCGGCAGCGGGCATCGGCTTAGCAAACAGAAAACCCTGCCGTTCGTTGACGCCGTTCTTGGTCAGAAAGGCGTCTTCTTTTGCATTTTCCACCCCTTCGGCAATCACCTGCAGGTTTAACGCCTGCGCCACCGCGACGATGGCGCGCACCAGAGACTGGGAGATGGACTGCTTATGAATATCCCTGACGAACGATTGATCGAGTTTTATGGCGTCAATAGGGAAGCGGGCCAGCTGAGAAAGGGAGGAGTAGCCGGTACCAAAATCGTCGAGATGAATTTGCGCCCCCAGCCTGCTGAACTGCTGGATCACGGAGAGCGCCAGCTCTTCGTTCTCGATGAGACAGCTTTCGGTTAATTCGACGTCGACCGGGCAGTATTCAAAGTTCAGATCATTCAGCGCCTGCTTTAAGTCGCTAAAGATAGTCTGGTCGGCCAGCTGACGCGCAGAGACGTTCACGGCCACGCGCAGGTTAATTCCCTTATCGCGCCATTTCGCTACCTGGCGAACCACATCCAGCATCACCCAGCGGCCCAGCGGCACAATCAACCCTGACTCCTCGGCATAAGAGATAAACTCCAGCGGTGGGATCAACCCGCGTTCGGGCGATTGCCAGCGGACCAACGCTTCAAGACTTCTGACCTCGCCGCGCCAGGTGATTTTAGGCTGGTAGTGGATCAGGAGCTGGTCGTTATCCAGCGCCTTACGCAGGTTGGTATCCAGCCAGAGATACTCAAACACGCGCTGGTTCATCTCGGGCGAGAAGACGCAGAACTTGCCACGGCCGTTCTCTTTAGCGGTGTACATGGCGGTATCGGCGTTACGAATGACGCTTTCCCGGTCGTTACCGTGCTGCGGGGCGAGGGCGATCCCCAGGGAACAGCCGGTGTAAATTTCGATCAGGCCGATTCGGAACGGCTGGCGCAGGCGGGTTAAAATGCGCGACGCCATCGCTTCCAGAGAACCCTGAGAGGTATGGGTGGCCATGACGATAAACTCATCTCCGCCAAGTCGTGCCAGCACCTGTCCCTCATCCAGACAGCTCAAAATGGCGAGCGCCACAGCCTGTAACAGCTGATCGCCAAACATATGCCCGTAAGCGTCGTTGACCTTTTTAAAGTTATCCAGGTCGAGATACACCACGCCAACCTGCGTGTCGCCGCGGTGACTGATGGCGTCAGAGATCAGGTCGTGGATCGCATTGCGGTTTGGCAAGCCGGTGATGGTATCGGTATTGGCCAGCACGCGCAGCCGCTCCTGAGCGCGGCGTTCCTCGGTAATATCAGTACCGGAACAGATAAGGAAAATTTCATTTTTACCGCTGCCGCTGTGAACGAATTTGTTTCTGAACAGAAACAGTCGTTGCCCTTTACGCGTTTTGATCCAGCGCTCGACTTCGTAGGAGCTGCCGTTGCGGAAGAAACCGGTAATATTGCGTTTTGAGGCAGCCGCTTCGCTTCGGCTCATAAAGAGCTTAAACACGTTCTGGCCAATCACTTCTTGCTCTTTGAGGCCGGTATACTCTTCGCTCAATCGGTTAAAACGCTGAATATTGCCGTTCTGATCGAGAATAACAATCACGGAGTTAGCCTCTGACACCACCTGTTCCGCAAAAGAGAGTCCCTGAGCCAGGTCGCGCGCCACGGAGGGCGTATCGTTCCAGGCGGAAGCCGTACCGGCCCACTCGTTACGGGTAATTTTACGGCCCACAAGGTGAACCGGGACATCTTCCCCGAATAACGAGAGCGTCATGGAAATGCTGGAGGTAATAACGGTTAAATGACGGATGAGATCGGCCTGATCGTCGTCCAGCGCAATCACCTGAGTGACATCGGCATTTTCACTGGCGGCAAGGTGCAGAGCGTTGCTGTCAGCTGACAAGCGCCACCATGGGCTGTGGGTTCCCATGTAGCGAAACAGCAAATTCTGCTCCAGATCGTCCATCATATTTCTCCCGCAGCTGTTCAGTCGCGCACCAATTATTCATTTGCAGCCGACTTTTCCGTTGAGAAGCAGCGGCAAAACCGAAGTGAACTTATTGTTTTTCCCTGAATTCTTATAATAAAACGAGTCAGATTTAAAAGGATACTGAGCGTATAAAAATTCACGTAACCGAATATAACAACACTCTTTTACTGTAGATAATTATGGCGAATTTGGGCGAGGGGAGATTGAAAATAGTAAGAAAAAATAATGATTTTGTGGCGGGGATAAAAAGAAAAATTGTCGGCCTTTCCGGAAAGGAAATGACCGACAATTGAACAGGTTATCAGGCGACAGGACGCGCGATAATACTGCGGGTTTCCATACGGACTTCAGCGATAGTGACGTCAATCACGTCGGTGACTTTGTAAACTGTTTCACCTTTAATTTGCACCGTACCGTTTTCCTGACTACAGACCATTTCATCACGAACAGCATGCAGGAATGGCGCCGGAATAAACGCGACAGCACCGTTATCGACCAGACGGACGCGCATCCCCCCGCGGCTGATATCAATGATCTCGGCGGCGAAACGGGTATCCGTACCGGCTTTATCCTGCAGGAAGCGCGCGTACAGCCAGTCGCCAACGTCACGTTCTGCCATGCGGTTCAGACGGCGACGATCGGCCATCTGCAGCGTGGTCTCCTCCTGAGGGCGGGCAACGGTTTCGCCTTTGATAATTGCTTTCAGCAGACGGTGGTTAACCATATCGCCATACTTACGGATCGGTGACGTCCAGGTCGCATAGGCTTCGAGGCCGAGACCAAAGTGCGGGCCAGGCTCGGTGCTGATTTCAGCGAAGGACTGGAAGCGACGAATGCGGCTGTCCAGGAAGCCCGATGGCTGCGCGTCCAGTTCGCGGCGAAGCTTGCAGAAGCCCGGCAGGGTCAGCACTTCTTCCGGATCGACGTGCACGTCGTGATTCTTCAGCAGGGCTGCCAGCGCTTCGGTATTCGCCGGGTCGAAGCCGGTATGAACGTTGTAAATGCCAAAGCCCAGCTTGTCGCGCAGCACGCGTGCGGCACAGATGTTGGCGGAAATCATCGCTTCTTCAACGATGCGGTTCGCAATGCGTCGCGGCTCGGCCACGATATCCAGCACTTCGCCTTTCTCACCCAGAACAAAGCGATAATCCGGGCGATCTTTGAACACCAGCGCATGGGTTTGACGCCACTCGCCGCGGTTCAGGCAGATGCGATGCAGCAGACGGATCTGCGCGGCAATGGCGTCTGATTCCGGTTTCCAGCTACCGGTATTTTCCAGCCAGTCGGAGACGTTATCGTAGGCCAGCTTGGCTTTCGACTCGATGGTGGCAGCAAAGAACTCGATATCGTCTTCAATCGCGCCATCCGCGGCAATGGTCATGCGGCAGGCAAGGACCGGACGCACTTCATTCGGACGCAGCGAGCAGAGATCGTCTGACAGTTCACGCGGCAGCATTGGGATGTTGAAGCCCGGCAGGTAGTTCGTGAACGCACGGATTTTCGCCGTTTCGTCAAGCTTGCTGCCTTCAACAATCCAGGCGGTGGGATCGGCAATGGCAACGGTCAGGTGCAGTTTGCCGTCGGCACTCTCTTCAGCGTACAGCGCATCGTCCATATCTTCGGTGCTGGCGCTGTCGATGGTGACAAACTCCAGCGCGGTGAGATCGCGACGCGTCAGACCTTCGTCCTGCATCTCGGTTGCCACGCCGTTCGGCGCTTCTTTTTCAAGATTGTGGCGTGCCAGCGTAACCCACCATGGCACGAAATGATCGGCGCCAAAGGTAATGAACTGGGTCAGTTCCGCATAAAAACCGCGATCGCCCTTCAGAGGATGACGGCGCATTTCTGCTACGGCCCAGTCACCTTCTTTAAAATCATGCTCAACGCCACGGGCGGCGCGGCAGGGAATGGCATCTTTCAGCAGAGGGTGATCCGGCACGATAGAAAGACGATCGTCTTTTCGCTGCACCTTACCCACAAAACGGGTCAGGAACGGTTCGATCAGTTCTTCCGGCTCGGCGGACTCACGTTCCTTTTCGGTATGAATGACGGCCATGACGCGGTCGCCATGCATCACTTTCTTCATCTGCGGTGGCGGAATGAAGTAGCTTTTCTGCGCGTCAACTTCAAGGAAGCCAAAGCCCTTTTCCGTGGCTTTTACGACCCCTTCTGCACGCGGCGTCTGGGAATGCAGTTGCTGTTTAAGCTGCGCTAGCAGCGGGTTGTCCTGAAACATAATGTTCTATTTTCGTAGCCATTGAGCGGCTGACAGTTTTACGCGATTCTCACTGTCTCAGCAAGCGGTCTTTGGGTAATGAGTGTGGTTATTCCTCTTTACCAAACGCCACTTTCAGACGATTAAGCCAGCCATCAAACGCACTTTGGGTAAGCAGCGTGATGGCATATTCGCCCTGGAATCCTTGATCCGTGAGCGGGGTAAACTGCGCGGCACTGAAGCGGTCTGGCGAGCGGGTCAGCAGTTCGACCGCTGCCGAAAGTGCGGGTGACGTCTGCGGGATCTCCGCGCGGCTGTTTAACAGGATTTCTCCGGTCAGGTCGAGCAGCGTCGGCTCATGACAAAGCACCGGCGTCAACGCCTCGAGCGCGGATTCGGCCTGCCAGCGGGAGAGGGACTCCAGCTGATGCGCATTCGCGTAGCGCAGCTCGACGACGGGTAAAAGCGGCATCCACGCATCGTGGCTCGCGGGAAGCGTGTGCGGCTGAATATGGTGCCCCGGCAACCAGCGAACAGGGTGTCCCAACAGCGCCTGAAAAATCGCGACCACGCGCGCCTGAAAACCGATAAAGCCGATAATCTGGTTAATCACCACGATGTCGTACGTGGACAGGCCCACCTCATCAAGCTGGTTCCGGGCTTTATCATCAATGACATCAGGTGAGCTGGCGAGCTGGCGGGCATACTGGGTGATTTGCGCCAGGCGGCGGTTGCTTTCGCGCGAGGAGTCCGGGCCGGGAAGCGGGGCGAGGAGGGCGGCGTAGTGGTTACAGAGCCGCTGAACGCCGCAGGCCTGAGCGACCGTTAGCGCGGTACTGAGCCGATCGTAAGCGCTGAGCGTATGCAGTCGGTTCACGGGAATTGAGAGCGGAAAAAGCTGGTGGCATAAGGCTCTGGCAGGGGTAAGCCAGCCAGAACAGGCGGCGACAATCTCATCAGGCAGGGCTAAATCGAGCAAAAAACGATCGTCGACGTTAGCGGCTTCGGGCACCAGGGGCAGAACATCCGTCTGCGCGTGGTTTGACTGGGTTTCATGATACCAGTGGCCTTTGCCGGAAAAACGGCGTTGTTCCATGTGCGTTCCTTGATCTCAAAATGGCGATCAATATCCTGGCGTAAGGCTGATAAAGGGAAAAATATTGTTAGGTGATAACAAATAGCAGAACGGAATAACGAAGGGGTGACGCGGGGGGAAATACTCTCTTCCCGGGCGGGAAGAGAGTCATAACTTATTTAATTTCCAGCTCGTTCATTGCAGCGATGTTGAAGCCGCCGTCAACGTGAACCACTTCGCCGGAGATACCTGCAGAAAGGTCAGAGCACAGGAATGCTGCAGAGTTACCCACATCTTCAATGGTAACGGTACGACGAATCGGGGTAACCGCTTCGCAGTGTGCCAGCATTTTACGGAAATCTTTAATACCGGAAGCGGCCAGGGTGCGGATAGGACCCGCAGAGATGGCGTTAACACGCACGCCTTCAGGACCCATTGCGTTCGCCATGTAGCGTACGTTGGCTTCCAGAGACGCCTTAGCCAGTCCCATAACGTTGTAGTTAGGGATCGCACGTTCTGCGCCCAGGTAGGACAGGGTCAGCAGGGCTGCGCCCGGGTTCAGCATCGCGCGGCAGGATTTCGCCATCGCAACGAAGCTGTAGGAGCTGATGTCGTGCGCGATTTTGAAGCCATCACGGGTTACCGCGTTCACGTAGTCGCCGTCCAGCTGGTCGCCAGGCGCGAAGCCGATGGAGTGAACGAAACCGTCGAATTTCGGCCATGCTTTTGCCAGTTCAGCAAACATGCCGTCGATGCTTTCGTCTTGTGCAACGTCACATTCCAGAACAATGCTGGAACCCAGCTGCGCGGCAAACTCTTCAACACGGCCTTTCAGCTTGTCGTTCTGGTAGGTGAACGCCAGCTCAGCGCCTTCGCGATGCATTGCCTGTGCGATGCCGTATGCGATGGACAGTTTGCTGGCAACGCCAGTCACCAGAATGCGCTTACCGGAAAGAAAACCCATAGCTTTAATCCTTATATTCATTGCTTATTTTGCCTTGTAATTCATAGTGTTACAGGCAGTATTTCAAAATCATTCGAAATTAGCTCGAAATTATAGCCCACTCACGGCCCTTTGTGTCACGATATTTCTCGCACTTCTCTGAAGTCGCATGCCCCGAAGAATGCGCCGCGGACTCGCGGGGGCGCGAAATTTCAGCATTCGTCCAGTATATCACCCGGCAACAGCTTCGCCTCATCCAACCAGCGAGGAAGCGCGATCCTGCAAGGGTGTTCACGCTTTACTGATGTTGCCGATGAAGCGCGCAATAACGATAAAGAAAACCGGTACGAAGAAGATCGCGAGAAGCGTACCGCTAATCATGCCGCCAAATACGCCGGTACCGATGGCATGCTGCGTACTGTCGCTTGCACCGGTGGCCAGCATCAGAGGAACAACTCCTAAGGTAAAGGCTAACGATGTCATCAGAATGGGGCGCAGACGCTGACTGGCGGCATGAATGGTCGCCGCCAGTAGGGGTTGCCCTTCGCGATGCAGCTGCCTGGCAAACTCCACAATCAGAATGGCGTTCTTGGCCGACAGGCCGATGAGCGTAATCAGACCGACCTTAAAGAACACGTCATTGGTCATACCGGTAACAAACACCGCTATCACCGCGCCGATAAGGCCCAGTGGAACAACCAGCATGACCGCAAAAGGAATAGACCAGCTCTCATACAGGGCGGCGAGCACCATAAACACGACCAGTATCGACAGGGCGATCAGGCCCGGAAGCTGCGATTCCGATTTTTTCTCCTGCAACGAACTCCCGGCCCACTCACCCGCCATGCCCTGAGGGAGGCTCCTGGACAAGCCCTCCATGGCCTTCATTGCGGTGCCGCTGGATACGCCTGACGCCGCATTTCCGGTTATCCGTATAGCAGAATAACCCTGGTAGCGCGTCAACTGCTGCGGCGCAACGTTCCAGGAGATCGTCGCAAACGTTGATACCGGCACCATCTCACCCATCCGGTTTTTCACTGATAGTTTCAGTATCTGCTCAGGCTGCATTCGGTAAGGGGCATCGGCCTGCATAATCACCTGTTGAACGCGGCCGTTGTTCGTATAGTCGTTGACGTAATTTGAGCCCAGGGTGACGGAGAGCGTCTGGTTGATATCATCGAATGAGACGCCCATCGCTTCCGCCTTTTCCCGGTCAACCTGGAGCGCAAGGCTGGTTCCTTCCGGCAGACCGTCTATATAGACATCGCTGAGTTCAGGGCGTTGATTAGCCTGCTGAACCAGCGCGTCGGCGGCCCTCTTTAGAGCCTCATAGCCCGCTCCCGCTCTGTCCTGAACGTACCAGGTGAAGCCCGAGGAGGTACCCATATCCGAAATGGCCGGCGGGAGCAGGCTCATTGTGACGGCATCAGTGACGTTCGTCATGCTGGCCTGTATGTGGTCGGCTTCATCCTGAGCCGTCGAGCCCTGCCGATTTTTCCAGTCCTTCAGCGTGGTGAAGGCCATAGCCGAATTCGGTCCTGAACCTGAAAAGCCAAACCCCAGGATCATAATGTTGCTTTCAATGTCCGGCCGGACCGCAATTTCCGCTTCAAATTTTTTGACCACGTCGAGGGTGCGCTGCATCGTGGCATCAGAAGGCAGCTGGATAGAGGACATAAAGTAGCCCTGATCTTCATCCGGCAGAAAGGACGACGGTAGCGAAGACAATCCAACAAACAGCGCCGTGCAAAGCGCAACGTACAGGAGCAGCATACGCCCGGTTCGCTTCAGAACGGCACCCAGCCCGGCTTCGTAACAGACGGTGAGCAAACGGAAGCGCGCGTTAAACCTGGCCGCGAACCTTCCACTTCCGCTCTTTCCTGCCTTGTGCGGCTTGAGTAACGTTGCGCACAGGGCAGGCGTTAGCGTCAGGGCTAGAAACGCGGACAGCAGTATGGAGACCGCCATAGAAATACAAAATTGTCGATAGATAATCCCGACCGAACCCTCAGCAAACCCCATGGGGATAAAGACGGCAGTCAGCACCAGCGTGATCCCGATAATCGCCGGGGCGATCTCCTGCATGGCCTGCCGGGTAGCGTCCCGTGGGGAGAGGTTTTTTTCCGCCATCAGTCGTTCGACGTTCTCCACAACCACAATGGCATCATCAACGATAATCCCTATCGCCAGCACCATGCCGAACATCGTCAGAATATTGATGGAGTATCCGCTCAATAACATCACCAGGAAGACCAGGACCATCGCTTCGACAAATGTCTGAACCACCTTCATGATAGAAAGTTTCACAAACGGCGCGGTATCGAAGGGAACCGTAAACGCCATTCCTTCCGGTAACACCAGGGAAAGCTCGTCGATGCGCGCGCGTACGCCTGAAGCTGTACTCATTGCGTTGGCACCCGGCGACAGCTGGATTGCCGCCGCCGTTGCGGGCACACCATTTTCGCGGATACCGAAAGCGTAACTTTGCAGGCCGGACTCAACGCGCGCGACGTCGGACAGTTTCAGCCTCGCGCCCGATGCATCTGATTTCAGGGTAATGTTTCTGAACGCCTCTACCAAAGTGAGTTGCCCCTTCACGGTGATGGGATACGTTACGCCTTGTCCCGCAGATGCTGGTTCATCTCCCGTTTTGCCGGGCGAAACCAGGGCATTTTGCTGGCCAACAGCAGTAAGTACATCGCTCACCGAGAGGCCGTAGCTGTGGAGCTTCATCGGATCCAGCCAGATACGCAGCGCTTTTTCGCCGCCAAACAGCTGAACTTTCCCTACGCCGGGCACGCGACGAAGCTCGTCACTGACGTTTCGGGCAAAATAGTCGCTTAAGTCGGCTTCCTCGAATTGACCGCTGGTGGACTTCAGCCCCACCATCATTAAAAATCCAGAATTAGCGGCCTCGACGTTAATGCCGTTTTGTCTTACCGCCTGAGGAAGACGAGGCTCGACGATCTTAATCTGGTTCTGCAGATCCATCTGCGCCAGCTTGATGTCCGTGCCGGGTTTAAACGTGACGGTAATCGATGCCGAACCGGTTGTGTCGCTGGATGATTCGAAGTAGAGCAAATTATCTACGCCAGAGATTTCGCGCTCGATTAACGATACCACCGACGTATTCATGATATCGGGGCTGGCCCCCGGGTAACTAACGGAAATAATGATGCCCGGCGGAGCCACCGCCGGATACTGCGCAACCGGCAAACGAGGAATAGACAGGAGACCCGTCAGGACGATAAACAGCGCCACAACCCAGGCGAAAATGGGACGTTCGATAAAAAAATGAGGCATTGGGTTATTTTTTATGCAAAAGAGTGAGGCAGAGACTCTACCACGCACCTGTTTAGCGGAAGTGGGCGGTTTATGGAGGATGTGTGGAGCAAGGGCTCAGATCATTCTCAGAATGAGGTACAGCGGTGCTCCACCAAAAAAAATGATCAAATAACATTCATAGTAAAAGATCAGATCCTCAATATCGGGCATCGCGTTTAACAGCACGGTGAACGTAATAATGAGATAAACAAAAATCACCATCAGCCAGAAGGCGATGATAAGTAGCTCAATGAACGCGCCGGCTTTATTTTGTATGACCAGAGAAACCACTGACAATGCGATGCAGCCATAGATAAGGGGTGAAGAGAGCAGCGTCGAGGCGACTTTCTCATCCATTCTGTGTACCAGCACCAGCCAGGTATAAAGTAATCCCCACGACAGCAGCAGAAACAGAGAATATATGCCCAGTTTTTTAGGGGAAAAATATTTAGAAAATTCCATGTTCATTATTTCAGCCAACTTCATAAAATCTTTAAGAAACAGTGGTAATTTGCAGCGCGCAATGCACAACGCGTTATGCCTCATTAGCGATTTTGAACGGACATTGTCGAGTCTTTATTGACTGAATGTGTAGGCTGTGTGGAGAAATAACCGGGCATTTAAATCAACCGGGAAATTTTCGTGACTACGGCACTTTTTCCCGGAGGCTGTGTCTTATTGTGCTCAAGATATCTGATAGCGTGCTTAAAGGGATTTCACCCGCGGAGATAATATGAACAAAAATACGCTTATCCTTGTTGTTGAAGATGAAGACGAAATCGCCGATATACTGATGAGCTACTTAGAGCGTTCGGGAATGAAAACGCTCAGGGCCAGGCAGGGCGAGCAGGCGATAACGCTCAATCGCCTCCATAAACCGGATCTCATCTTGCTGGACATTCACCTGCCCGTGTGTGACGGCTGGAGCGTGCTTACCACGCTTCGCCATGAAAGCGCTGTCCCCGTCATTATGGTTTCCGCTCTCGATCAGGACGTCGATAAACTTATGGGTCTGAGGCTCGGCGCGGATGATTACGTCATCAAACCCTTCAACCCTTCGGAAGTTGTCGCACGGGTTGAGGCGGTGCTGCGTAGAACAAAGCCTGCGCTTCAGCAGGCGGGGGCCCTGCCGCTCAGAACGCCATTCATTACGGTCTATCCGGATGATTTCTACGTGGAGGTTACTGCGGGGCCCGAGGTTATCTCCCCGGTCTTAACGACGACCGAATTTAAGTTGCTTTCTTACCTGGTGCGGTATCCGCGCAAGGTCTGTTCCCGTGAAGAGTTGCTCAACGCGTGTTTGCCGGAAGGCGATACGCTCGACAGAACCGTCGACAGCCATATGAGCAAGCTGCGAAAAAAACTGGAGCTGGCCGGTCTTTATGGCGTTCCCGAGAGCATCAGGGGCATGGGTTACCGGCTTGGGGAAAAGAAATGAATAAAGAGTCTGTCCTGAGTCGTCAGATCTTATCGTATATGCTATTGTTGACGTTTACGATAATTGCCATCGCCATACTGGGCTCCTGGTTTTTTTACTCCTTTATTCTGGATCATCTTCCCGGCGGCCCTGCTGCGGGCGATGACGAGCAGATGACGATGTGGGACTGGGTATGGATTGGGACCGCGACAACGATCAGCCTGATCATTGCCGTATTCTTTACGGTCAAACTTTCATCGCGAATACTCACCCCGCTAAACGCGGTCGCGTCCAGCCTGAAAAAAATTTCTCAGGGCGATCTGGACGCCAGGGCATTCTGTGCCAGTTCCCGGCTCGGAGAGATCAATCACCTGGTTACGGATTTCAATGAAATGGCAGAAAAGCTGCAAACGCTGGATATCCAGCGGAAATCCTGGAATGCTGCGATTGCGCATGAACTCAGGACCCCGGTCACCATTTTACGCGGAAGGCTTCAGGGGCTGGTTGACGGGGTGTTTACCCCGGACCCGGTGCTGTTTACTAACCTCCTCAAACAGACGGAAGGATTAACCCGTCTGATTGAAGATCTCCGGGTTATCAGTTCGGATGGCGGGGCAGGATACACGTTATACCAGGCCAGAACGGATCTGAAAGGGACACTACAGGACGCGCTCGATACCTTCATGCCCGAGTTCAACCGTAAGGCATTTACCGTCCATACTGAACTGAGGGAGCAGCAGTGCGTATTCGATCCCTTACGCATCAATCAGTGTCTGACCGTTTTATTTGACAATGCCTTACACTATTCAACTTCGCGCAAGCTCACGGTTAAAAATGGTGTTTCGGATAAAGGCAATTTTATCCTGATTCAGGATGGGGGACCGGGTATCCCCAGGGAGTTTCATGACTTCCTGTTTCAGCCCTTTCAGCCCTTTCAGCGCGATAACGGCGCCAGACAGTTGAACCCGGAAGGCTGTGGTTTGGGCTTGTCGGTGGTAAAAGCCATCATGCTGGCGCATGGTGGCGATGTTACCTATACCTTATCAACGCAAAACCACTCGATATTTAAACTCACCTGGCCCGACTCGTGAGCGTCAGCGGCAGGTCAAATGTGCCTGCCGGCGGTAAATGCCATATTTTTCCTAGCTTAGCATCCCATTCCTGCGGGGTAATCGACAGTTTACCGCGTCTCGGGCTTAAGGTTATTTCACTGAAATAGATTTCATCTTTTTTTAGCATGAGGTCAACGCGGCAGTAGTCAATGCCATCCGCCAGCTCCTGGGATGCCAGCAACGCTTGTCGGAACAAGGCCGGTTCGCCTGGCGCCAACGGTGTATTCGGATATTCCATCTGAAAGGGTTGTAAGTTCCAGTACCTGTCGTAAACGTTGATGAAACCTTTGCCGCTGTCATCCGTAAAATCCGCTTCAACATAGTGGGCAACGCCATGAAAGCAATGGATCCTCAGCATTTCGGGCGCTGTGTTCCTGTCTGCATCATCGAAGAGATCGACATACGGTTCGCAAAGTATTTTTGGCGTAATGTTTTTGTACTGCCATTCGCGCGTGGTGTAGTACATATTTTTCTTTAACGCGAGACTGAGTTTTTTACACGCCTCCCTGACGTTAAATTGCGCTTTGTTCGTACATATTATTGTGCTGCCACTGTCATGGTTGCACTTAAGGACAAATTTTTCAGGGAGCGTCGAAAAATCAATCTGGGACACCTTGCTGTACACGCCAAGTAATGGCACCGTTTTCGTACGCGTTGTTCTGGAGATTACGTATTCCCGAACGGCGAGTTTATCGGCAAGCAGGGTATAGACGTTATTGTGGTCATAAACCAGACGATGACATATTTTTTCACTCAACGTCGTGGGTGAATTAATGTCAGGGTGCTTCCCCGATGTTTTCTTGAGCCTCACAGTATGAAAATACAGGTCCGCCATTAAAAATGAACGACATTTTCTGATGAGGTACTCGGTATATTTGAGAACGTAAGTGGCGTTGTTCATTTCTTCTCCTCCATAATGTCCGGATATTCTGGAGAAGAACTGTTGATGTATTTTGCTGAGAATATGGAGCAGCTATGGAGATGAAAAAGTTAAGGATTAAACAGCGTATTAAGGCTATTTAATCCTTATTAAGCGGTGCAACGTTTGTTTACCGATCTTTGCGCCACGCATCGGCCGTCAATGCTTCACCGAAATGCCCGGCTATCAGCCGTTTTGTCAGCTCGTGAAGCGGGGAGGCCATCACATCCGCCGTGCTGCCGCGTTCAACCACTTCACCCTGGTGCATAACCATCACCTGATCGCTGATGTGCTTCATCATCCCCAGATGCTGGGTGACGTAGATATACGAGATGCCCTGTTTTTCCTGCAGCTCCAGCATCAGGTTAATCAGCTGTGAACGCATCGACATATCCAGCGAGGCAAGCGCTTCGTCAGCAATGATCACTTTCGGGCGCAAAATCAACGCACGCGCCAGACCCAGACGCTGTTTCTGGCCGGGAGCCAGCATGTGCGGGTAGTAGCTTTCGTGGTCCGGTAATAGGCCAACCATGCGCAGTGTTTCGAAGATACGCTTACGGCGCGCCTCGGGCTCCAGGTCGGTGTTCAGACGCAGCGGAAAATCAAGGATCTGCGAAATGCGCTGGCGTGGGTTGAGCGAGGTCGACGGATCCTGGAAGATCATGCGGATGCGCTGGCTGCGGAAAGAGTAATCCCCGAACGTCAGAGGGTGATCGTCAATCAATACTTCGCCTGCAGTCGGTTCAACCATACCGGCGAGCATTTTCGCCAGGGTGGATTTCCCGGAACCGTTCTCGCCGATGATTGCCAGGGTCTGTTTTTCACGCAGGGTAAAGCTGAGCGGTTTTACCGCGTCGACAGTTTGACGATGAAACAGCCCCGTGCGGTAGCGAAAGGTCTTACTCAGGTTGCGGACTTCCAGCAAGGTTTCGACCATTTCACTCTCTCTCCATGTTCAGCGGGAAATGACAGGCGTAAAGATGATTTTTGGCCCCGGTCAGGCGTGGCGTCTCGATACATTTACGCTGCGCATACGGGCAACGCGGCCCCAGACGACAGCCTATCGGCAACGATTCCAGCAGCGGAATCGCCCCGGGCAGGGTATTCAGGCGGCTCTTATGCGGCATGGCGCTGCCAAAATCGGGAATAGCGCGGATTAGCGCCTGCGTATACGGGTGGTGCGGCGCGGTGATCAGGTCTTCACTCGGCGCGGTTTCGACCGTTTGTCCGCAGTACATCACATCAATTTTATCCGCCCATTTGCTGAGCATTTGCAGGTCATGGCTGATCAGCAAAATGGTGGTGTTGTTGTTCTGGTTAAGACGCGACAGCAGGCGGAAAATTTGCGCCTGCGTGGTGGGCTCCATCGCGTTCGTCGGTTCATCCGCAATCAGCAAACGCGGCTGATTGGCCAGCGCGATGGCAATCATCACTTTCTGACATTCACCGTCGGTCAGCTCGTACGGGAAGCTGCGCATCGCATCTTTGTGATCTTTAATCCCGACGCGGTGTAAAAGCTCAATGGCGCGACGCTTGCGCCAGCCCACGCGCTGCCACCAGCGGCCTTTATAGGTCCAGCCGGGGATATTCTGCATCAGCTGTTTGCCCACGCGCTCGGACGGGTCGAGACAGGACTGCGGCTCCTGGAAAATCATGGAGACGTTGTGCCCGACCAGCTTACGCCGCTCGCGGGGAGAGAGGCGCAGCAGGTCGATATCATCAAACCGCATACGGTCTGCGGTGACGCGCCAGTTATCTTTCGCCACGCCGCAGATGGCTTTGGCGATCAGGCTTTTGCCTGAGCCGGATTCCCCCACCAGCCCGCGAATTTCACCCTCCGCGAGGGTGATACTAATGCGATCGACGGCTTTAACCCAGCCTTCACCGGTTTTGAATTCAATGGTGAGGTTGCGAATATCAAGAAGCGGCATTATTGCACCCCCGCGTTAATTGCACGGCGAATACCGTCGCCCAGCAGGTTGATCAGCAGCACGCTCACCATGATGGCCGCACCCGGCAGCATAACCGTCCACGGCGCCACGTAAATTAACTCCAGCGCGTCACCGAGCATCGCGCCCCATTCAGGCGACGGCAGCTGCGCGCCGAGGTCGAGGAAGCCGAGCGCCGCGATGTCCAGAATCGCCATCGACAGGGCGCGGGTGATCTCGGTGACCAGCCCGGACGCGATGTTAGGCAACACGGCAAACCACAGAATATTGAAGGTGGTCGCGCCGTCCAGACGCGCAGCGACGACATACTCTTTTTCCAGCTCGTCATGCACCATGCTGTAAACCGAGCGCACGATGCGGGGCAGGATAGCCAGCCAGACGGCGAACATGGCATGCGACAGGTGCGGACCGGCAAAGGCAACCACAACGATCGCCAGCAGCAGTGACGGAATCGACAGCAGCGTATCCAGAATGTGGTTAAGCACCGCCGAGCGCAGGCCATGCGTGGATCCCGCAAAAATACCCAGCGCCAGCCCGCAGATCGTGGCCGCGAGCGTCACCACAAACGCGCCGCCCACCGTCGGGGCCGCACCGCTCAGCAGGCGGCTTAACACGTCACGTCCGAGGTCGTCCGTTCCCAGGAAGAAAGAGACCTCTCCGTAGCGCGACCAGGACGGCGGCAGCAGCTGATAGCCAAGGAACTGCTGGTCAATGCCGTACGGCGCAAACCAGGAGCCAAAGACACAGAGCAACACCAGACCGGCGCAGCCATAAAGGCCGATCATTGCCGTGGTATCACCATAGAATTTACGCCACACGGTACGCAGCACACCGGGCGTGCGCTTTTCACTGTATACGTTATCGTAGGGCATACCATTCCTTATGCTTCAATGGGTTGGCCATGGCACCCAGAATATCGGACAACACGTTAACAATAATCACCAGCGAACCAATCACCATCACCCCTGCGGAAATCGCGGCGTAGTCCTGCTGGCGGATAGCGTTAATCAGCCACCGCCCGAGGCCAGGCCAGCTAAAGACCATCTCGGTGATCATGGCCAGCGTGAGCATGGTGGAGAACTGTAATCCCAGACGCGGAATAACCGGCGGAAGGGCGTTGTGCAGGACGTTGCGGCGCAGGATAGTCAGGCGCGACAGTCCGCGCGTGGCGGCGGCTTTGACATAGTTCTGGTCAAACACCTCAATGGTGCTCAGGCGCATCAGGCGGATCACTTCGGTTGTTGGCGCAACCGCCAGCGTCAGTACCGGCAGCACCATATGGCGCAGGGCGCTGACGATCATCTCATGCCGCCACACGGAATCGGACAGCCACGCGTCGATAATGGCAAAGCCCGTCACCGATTTAACCGTATAGAGCAGGTCAAAACGGCCAGAAACCGGGAGCCAGCCCATTGTCAGCGAGAAGAAAAGCGTCAGCAGCAGTGCCAGCCAGAAGACCGGGATGGAGAAGCCAAGCAGGGCGAGGGCGCTGATAAACTTATCCTGCCATTTGTTGCGATATATCCCGGCCAGCATGCCCACGGGGATCCCGACCATCAGGGCAAACCCGAAGGCCAGAATGCACAGCTCCATCGTGGCCGGGAAAACCTCTTTCAACTGCTCGGAAATCAGCTGCCCGTTAATGCTGGATACGCCGAAATCCCAGTGCAGCAGCCCGTTAAACCAGAAGAGCCAGGCATCCCACAGCGACGATCCCTGGAGCGGGGCGTGGGGCGTGAAATAGCTCAGGCTAAACCCGACAAAGTTCAGGAAAAAGAGCGTCACCAGCAGCAACAGGAGCCGACGCAAGGTAAAAATAATCATGGTTTTTTCACCTCTTGTTCTTTTTCACGCGACACGCCGGCGAACGAGGCGTTGCCAAACGGGCTCAGCACCAGGCCTTTAATATCATAGCGATACGCCTGAAGGCGCAGGGAAGAGGCCAGCGGCAGCACCGGGAGTTCCTGGGCAAGGATCTTCTGCGCTTCATCATAGGCGTCGATGCGCGAGGCCAGCTGTTGGGAAGCCAGCGCTTTTTGCAGCACGGCGTCAAACTCCCGGTTACACCAGTGGGCGTAGTTGGTCTGCGAGTTTATCGCCGCACAGCTCAGCAGCGGCCGGAAGAAGCTGTCCGGGTCGTTGCTGTCGGTGGCCCAACCGGTGAGGGTTAAATCATGATTCATATCCATCAGGCGCGCCTCCTGGAAACGGCCCTCTACCGGTACGATGATCACTTTAACGCCTACCTGCGCCATATCCGCCTGCAGCAGTTCGGCGGTCTTGAGCGGGCTGGGGTTCCACGCCTGGGAGCTGGTGGGCACCCAAAGCTGCAGCGTGAGGTTTTCTGCCCCCAGCGCTTTCAGCTGTTCACGCGCTTTTGCCGGATTGTATTCCGTAATTTTAGCCTCACCGTCGTAGGCCCACGAGGCGCGCGGTAAAATTGAGGCGGCGGTTTCCGCCGTGCCGTAATAGATCGACTGCATCAGACGCTGGTTGTTAATGGCCAGCGCCAGAGCGTGTCGAACGGCAGGGTTATTCAACGGCGGCTTATCGGTGTTAAAGGCCAGATACGCGATGTTCATCCCCGGGCGTAGCGTCAGACGCAGGCGCGGATCGTCGCGCAAAATCGTGAGCTGGCTGGCCGCGGGCCAGGCAAGCACGTCGCATTCCCCGGTGAGCAGTTTTGACAGACGTCCCGTCCCGCCAGAACCCAGATCGACCACCACCTGCGGCATCAGCGGCGTACCCCGCCAGAAATGCTCGTGGCGCTGCAGACGAATATATTGCCCGGCGCGGTATTCGGCCAGCTGGAACGGACCGGTGCCGACCGGCTGACGATCGAGCAGTTCCTGACGATCTTTTTTCGTCAGCTTCGCCGCGTATTCGGCCGACATGACGGACGCATAGTGGGTTGCCAGATGCCACAGGAATGAGGCATCCGGGCGCGTCAGCGTGAATTCAACCGTGCGGTTGTCCAGCTTGCGCACGCTTTTCACGGTGTCGGCAAACTGCAGGCTGTCGAAATAGGGGAAATTGCTGCCGTTAACGTTATGCCACGGGTGGTTGCGGTTAAAGATGCGCTGGAAGGTGAAGACCACGTCATCCGCATTCAGCTTGCGCGAGGGGGTAAACCACGGCGTACGCTGAAACGCAACATCATCGCGCAGGTGAAAACGGTAGGTTGCGCCGTTATCCAGCACTTCCCAGCTTTCCGCAAGCTCGGGCACGAGACGGTAAGTGTACGGGTCTACATCAAGCAGACGATCGTAAAGCTGCGCGGCAAGGGTATCCACAATCAGGCCGCTGCCCGCTTTTTGCGGGTTGAAGGTATCCACCTGGCCGCTTACGCAATAGACGAAGCCGCTGTCACGAATGTCAGGCTGCGGCGTTTGCCCGGGCGCGGCAAAGGCCTGGCTGCTAAACAGACCAAGTGCAAAAAAGGACGATAAAACCAGACGCATAATTTTTAAGGTTTTTAGGTTCGATCTGCAAAGTGTATCGCACTTACGCCTGCTTCGTAAAAATGTCTATGGTAAGTGCTGATATTGTTAGCGCATTTGATGTTTTTTAAGCAATGCCCTTAACTGATGGTAGGTCAGACCCAGCAGTTCAGCCGCCCGTTTCTGGTTGTATTTCGCCATCTTCAGGCTTTGCTCCAGCAGCTGTTTCTCCTGGTCGTGCTGGAACTGGCGCAGATCAAGGGGAAGAGCAGGGGCGTCGCCTCGAGACGTTGGTGCGGACGGCGGCGCGCTGCGCTGAAAAGGATCGATAATAATGTTGTCCAGCTCCGTCTCGCTGCTGCCGTGGCGATAGACGGAACGCTCCACGACGTTTTTCAACTCGCGGATATTGCCCGGCCAGTGGTACGCGAGCAGCGTCTCCCGTGCATAATCGCTGAAGCCGGGGAACAGCGGCAGTCCAAGCTCGCGGCACATCTGAATCGCAAACTGGTCTGCTAGCAGCATAATGTCGCTTCTTCGCTCGCGCAGCGGAGGAAGCTGCACGACGTCAAAGGCCAGGCGGTCAAGCAGGTCGGCACGGAATGTTTCCTCTGCCACCCTCTCCGGCAGGTTGGCGTTAGTGGCGCACACCAGGCGCACGTTGACTTGCAGCGGCTGACTACCGCCGACGCGCTCCAGTTCGCCGTATTCAATCACGCGCAGCAGTTTCTCCTGCACCAGCATGGGCGCGGTGGCCAGCTCATCAAGAAACAGCGTACCGCCGTCGGCGCGCTCAAAGCGTCCGGGATGGCGCTTCTGGGCACCGGTAAACGCACCCGCTTCATGGCCGAAGAGCTCGGTGTCGAGCAGGTTTTCATTCAGCGCCGCGCAGTTAAGGGAAATGAAGGGGCCGTCCCAGCGCCCGGATAAGTAGTGCAGACGGTTGGCGATGAGTTCCTTACCCGTACCCCGCTCGCCGATAATCAGCACCGGTTTATTGAGCGGCGCCAGGCGAGACACCTGTTCCAGCACTTCCAGAAAGCTGTTTGCTTCGCCGAGTAAATTGTCTTTGTATCCGGGCATGATGAAATTAACCACTCCTTAGCGATATTCACCAGGTAAGAATAGTTCTTCACTGCATGAAAATCAACCATGGCCTGTTAAATCAATAAGATAAAAAGTTGGCATGAGATTTGTATTATTTGTACAGCAGGGCATCGCCCGATAACAGAACTATGAGGAGTCAATTATGGGTATTTTTTCTCGTTTTGCCGACATCGTGAACGCCAACATCAACTCACTGCTGGAGAAAGCGGAAGATCCGCAGAAGCTGGTGCGTCTGATGATTCAGGAGATGGAAGACACGCTGGTTGAAGTCCGCTCTACCTCCGCCCGCGCGCTGGCTGAGAAAAAACAGCTTACGCGTCGTATTGAACAGGCCACCGTTCAACTGAACGAATGGCAGGAAAAAGCAGAACTCGCGCTGCGCAAAGACAAAGAGGATCTGGCCCGTGCGGCGCTGATCGAAAAACAGAAGCTGGCAGAGTTGGTCGCGACGCTCGAGCATGAAGTGACCCTGGTGGATGACACGCTCACCCGCATGAAGAAAGAGATTGGCGAGCTGGAAAACAAGCTGAGCGAAACCCGCGCGCGTCAGCAGGCGCTGACTCTGCGTCACCAGGCGGCAAGCTCTTCCCGCGACGTGCGTCGCCAGCTCGACAGCGGTAAGCTGGATGAAGCGATGGCCCGTTTTGAATCGTTTGAGCGTCGTATCGACCAGATGGAAGCGGAAGCCGAAAGCCACGGCATCGGTAAGCAGAAGTCACTGGATCAACAGTTTGCTGACCTCAAGGCCGATGATGAAATCAGCGAGCAGCTGGCGGCACTGAAAGCCAAAATGAAGCAAGACAACCAATAATAATGCCTGCGGCACCTGAACGTGCCGCATCGTAAGACAAGGAGTACACATGAGCGCGCTTTTTCTGGCTATTCCCCTGACGATTTTCGTGCTGTTCGTTTTGCCGATTTGGTTATGGCTGCACTACAGCAACCGTTCCTCACGGGGCGAACTTTCCCAGAGTGAACAACAGCGTCTGATACAGCTCTCCGATGAGGCGAACAAAATGCGTGAACGCATTCAGGCGCTGGAAGCCATTCTGGATGCTGAACATCCAAACTGGAGGGACCGTTAATGTCTGGACTGAATCTGAACAAAAAGCTGTGGCGAATTCCACAGCAGGGCATGGTGCGCGGCGTCTGCGCCGGGCTGGCTCACTATCTTGACGTCCCGGTTAAGCTGGTACGCGTGGTGACGGTGCTGTCGATCTTCTTCGGTCTGGCATTTATTACCCTGGTTGCGTACATCGTGTTGTCGTTTGTGCTTGACCCGATGCCGGAAGGAGAACTGGCGGCGGAAGGCGCTCCCACCAGCAGCGATCTCCTCAATGCTGTGGATGCGCAACTCGCCGCAGGTGAGAAGCGGTTACGGGAAATGGAACGTTATGTCACATCCGATACCTTTACGCTGAGAAGTCGTTTCCGTCAGCTTTAAGAGAGAAAAGAGATGAAACAACACTGGCAACAGGCCGGTCAGAAGGTAAAACCCGGCCTGAAAATCGCAGGTAAGCTGGTCCTGATGACCGCGTTACGTTACGGTCCGGCTGGGGTAGCGGGGTGGGCGATTAAATCGGTTGCCCGCAAGCCGGTCAGAATGGTACTGGCCGTGGCGCTCGAACCGCTGTTGCAAAAGGTGGCGAAACGGCTGTCACGCCGCTACTTATCCCAGTAGTTTCCGCTCGCAGCAGCCCTTTCCCTTCCAGGAGAGGGGCTGGCGATGAGGACCCGCACTTCCTCATTTCACCTGCTTTCTTTGCGGCAGCTCACAATATTGCGCTGAGCTGCTTTGCAATCGCATTTTTCTCCTGCCCGGTCCGTTGACAGATATTTTTCATGGGAGTAGATTGCCATTCCGTGGGACCGCTACCATGGAAAATCAAGTGAACGAAAAAATTAAAGCACTCATTAATCTTGTTTATGGAAAAACGTTTTCTGAAGCACATCTTCATATGCTGCTGGAAAATATTGAAAAGGCCGCCTCTGTTATTACGGAAAGGCGTAAAATGGGCTGGGATGAAAAAGATATCGTTCTGATAACCTATGCCGATCAGTTTTCCGCGAAAGGGGAGAAAACACTCCCTGTTTTTACACGTTTTTATAACAAATGGCTTTCGCATTCTTTTTCTCATGTCCATCTTTTGCCTTTTTATCCATGGTCTTCGGACGATGGTTTTTCTGTTATTGATTATCATGAAGTTGCGCCTGAAACGGGAACATGGCGTGACGTTGCTGAATTAAAACAGACAACCAGTTTGATGTTTGATTTCGTCTGCAATCATATGTCGGCCAAAAGTGCCTGGTTTGCTAATTATCTGAAGCAAATGCCGGGATATGATGATTTCTTCATTTCTGTCGATCCCGAGACAGATTTATCCGCGGTGACGCGTCCGCGCGCCTTACCGCTTCTCACGCCTTTCACACTTCATGATGGCAGCGTGCGACATCTGTGGACCACCTTCAGTGAGGACCAGATCGATCTCAACTTCGCCTCTCCGCAGGTACTGATTGCGATGGTCGACGTGCTGCTGCATTACCTTATTGAAGGGGCGCGGTATATTCGACTGGATGCCGTAGGGTTCATGTGGAAAATACCGGGAACGAGCTGCATTCACCTTGAGCAAACCCACCAGCTCATCCAGCTTTTCCGCGCCATTACCGAGGCGGTTGCCCCCGGCACGGTGATTATCACCGAGACCAACGTTCCGCATAAAGATAACGTCTCTTACTTCGGTAACGGCGAAAATGAAGCGCAGATGGTTTATCAGTTCTCGTTGCCTCCGCTGGTGCTGCATGCGGTGCACAGCCAGGATGTCAGCACGCTGAGACAGTGGGCTGCGTCGCTGGCGTTGCCTTCCACCAAAACCACCTGGTTCAACTTCCTGGCCTCGCATGACGGCATTGGTCTTAACCCATTGCGCGGAATTTTACCGGAGTCGGAGATCCTTTCGCTTGTAGAAAAGCTCCAGACCGAAGGTGCGTTGGTTAACTGGAAAAATAACCCGGATGGCACACGAAGCCCGTATGAAATTAACGTGACCTATCTTGATGCCTTAAGTACGCGAGAAAGTCATGATAGCGAACGCATTGCCCGGTTTATTCTGGCCCATGCTGTCCTCTTAAGCTTCCCCGGTGTGCCTGCAGTTTATATTCAGAGTATTCTCGGCTCCCGTAATGATTATGATGGCGTAGAGCGCCTGGGATATAACCGTGCGATAAATCGTGAGAAATATGCCGCGGGTCAAATTGATTGCGCGCTTGAAGATAAAAATAGTCTCCGTTATCAGGTTTACAGTGCGTTAAGTCAGTTAATCGTATTGCGCCGGGCGGAAAAAGCATTCCATCCTGACAGTGAGGCTTATTTCAGTACGTCAGGGAAGCATGTTTTAAAAATTGTCCGCGTGGCGGATTGTGGTGAGAAAATAACAGCGTTGTTTAATTTCAGTGATAATTCTCAAACGGTTGAGTCCGATATTCACTCGGGAAGGGAATTGATTAGCGGAAAAGATATTACCGACACGACTCTGATCCTAAATCCATGGCAGGTATTGTGGATTAAAGAAAACTAAAAAGGACCTTAAACATGAAAATACCCAGAATTGTGCTGATATCAGCACTGGTTTCGTGCGCCCTGTTATCAGGCTGTAAGGATGACAAAGCGTCCTCTGTCACCATTGAGTTTATGCACTCGTCGGTAGAGCAGGAGCGTCAGGCCGTTATTACGAAACTGATCGATAAATTCGAGAAAGAGAACCCGGGCATCACGATAAAACAGGTACCGGTAGAAGAGGATGCCTACAACACCAAGGTGATTACGCTGGCGCGAACCGGCGCGCTGCCTGAAGTGATTGAGGTCAGCCATGACTATGCAAAAGTGATGGATAAAGAACAGCTTCTGGATCGTGACGCAATCGCTGAAGCAATTAAGGCGGTCGGGGAAAACACCTTCTATGACGGCATCTTGCGCGTTGTCCGCACGGAAGACGGCGCAGCCTGGACGGGCGTGCCGATCAGCGCCTGGCTCTCCGGCGTGTGGTACCACAAAGATGTGCTGGCCGCGGCGGGCATTGAGGAGCCGCATAACTGGGAACAGCTTCTGCAAGCCAGCCAGCGCCTGAACGACCCGGTTAAAAAACATTACGGCATCGCGTTACCGACTGCGGAAAGCGTGATGACCGAACAGTCGTTCTCTCAGTTTGCCCTTTCCGGTGGCGCGAACGTGTTTGATGCAAAAGGGAATGTCGACATCGATACCCCGGAAATGGCCAAAGCGCTGGCGTTTTATAAAGCGCTGGCTGCGACCACCATGCCGGGTTCGAACGATGTTATGGAGATCAAAGACGCCTTCATGAACGGTTCTGCGCCGATGGCGGTTTACTCCACCTACATCCTGCCCGCCGTCTACAAGGACGGAAACCCTGCCAACCTGGGCTTCGTTGTCCCGACTGAAAACTCATCGGCGGTGTACGGCATGATCACCTCGCTGACGATCACCACCGGACAAACCGAAGAGGAGACCAAAGCGGCCGAGAAGTTTGTTACCTGGATGGAACAGGCTCAAAACGCGACGGACTGGGTCATGATGTCGCCGGGCGCGGCGCTGCCGGTAAACAAAGGGGTGGTGGGCACGGATACCTGGAAAAACAACGACGTGATTAAAGCGTTTGGGCAGTTGCCTTATGAGCTGATTGCACAGTTCCCGAACGTGCAGGTGTTTGGCGCGGTTGGGGATAAAAACTTCACCCGCATGGGCGACGTGACGGGCTCCGGCATTATCAGCTCCATGGTGCATAACGTCACGGTGGGGCAGAAGGACCTTAACACAACGTTAAGCGGCAGCCAGAAGCGACTGACTGATCTCATTACACAACGATAGGAGCGCTCTGCGGAAGGAAATTATGAAGACGTTGTTTTCTGGTCGTTCAGATATGCCTTTCGCCATGCTGCTGTTGGCCCCCAGCCTGATTCTGCTGGGGGGCCTGGTGGCCTGGCCAATGATTTCCAATATTGAAATCAGTTTTTTACGCTTGCCGCTCAATCCGCGCATTAGCGCCGTGTTTGTCGGACTGGACAATTACATTCGCATCCTCGGCGATGCCGCTTTCTGGCACTCGCTATGGATGACCTTCTGGTACACCGCGCTGGTGGTGATTGGCAGCACGGTGCTGGGGCTGGCCGTGGCCATCTTCTTTAATCGCGAGTTTCGCCTGCATAAGACGGCACGTTCACTGGTGATTTTATCCTACGTCACGCCGTCTATTTCGCTGGTGTTTGCCTGGAAATACATGTTCAACAACGGCTACGGCATTGTGAACTATCTGGGCGTAGACCTGTTGCATCTGTATGACCAGGCGCCGCTATGGTTCGACAACCCGAACAGCAGCTTCGTACTGGTGGTGCTGTTCGCGATCTGGCGTTACTTCCCGTACGCATTTATCTCATTCCTGGCGATTTTACAGACCATTGATAAATCCCTGTATGAAGCGGCGGAAATGGACGGCGCGAATGCCTGGCAACGTTTTCGGATCGTCACGCTGCCCGCGATTATGCCGGTACTGGCCACGGTGGTCACGCTTCGCACCATCTGGATGTTCTACATGTTTGCTGACGTCTACCTGCTGACCACGAAGGTCGATATTCTGGGCGTCTATCTTTACAAAACCGCTTTCGCTTTCAACGACTTGGGTAAAGCAGCGGCCATCTCCGTGGTGCTGTTCGTGATCATCTTCGCTGTGATTCTGCTGACCAGAAAAAGGGTGAACCTCAATGGCAACAAATAAACGCGTACTGAGCCGTATTGGTTTTTATCTCGGGCTGGCGGTATTTCTGATCATCACGCTCTTCCCGTTCTTCGTGATGCTGATGACGTCATTCAAGAGCGCCAAAGAGGCGATCTCGCTCCACCCAACCATTCTGCCGCAGGCGTGGACGCTGCAGCATTACATCGACATCTTTAACCCGCTGATCTTCCCGTTTGTGGATTACTTCAGAAACAGCATGGTGGTGTCGCTGACCTCATCGGTGATTGCCGTGTTTCTCGGTACGCTGGGCGCTTACGCCTTGTCCAAGCTGCGTTTTAAGGGACGCACGACGATCAACGCGAGTTTTTACACCGTCTACATGTTCTCCGGCATCTTGCTGGTGGTGCCGTTGTTCAAAATCATCACCGCGCTGGGGATCTACGACACCGAGCTGGCCCTGATTATCACCATGGTGACGCAGACGTTACCGACGGCGGTGTTCATGCTGCGCAGCTACTTCGACACCATCCCGGACGAAATAGAAGAGGCCGCAATGATGGACGGCCTTAACCGCCTGCAAATCATCTTCCGTATTACCGTACCGCTGGCGATATCCGGGCTCGTATCGGTGTTTGTCTACTGCTTCATGGTGGCGTGGAACGACTATCTGTTTGCGTCCATTTTCCTGTCCAGCGCCAGCAACCTCACCTTGCCGGTCGGGCTGAACACGCTCTTTAGCACACCCGATTATATCTGGGGTCGCATGATGGCGGCATCGCTGGTGACGGCACTTCCGGTGGTCATCATGTACGCCCTGTCTGAACGTTTTATTAAAAGTGGTTTGACCGCCGGTGGCGTGAAGGGCTGAGGCGGCCAATTTTAACAAGGAGTTAATCATGAAAAAATTAGTTGCGACAGCGCCACGCGTGGCGGCGCTGGTGGAATATGAAGATCGTGCTGTGGAAGCACATGAAGTGAAAATTCGTGCCCGCTTTGGTGCCCCGAAGCACGGCACTGAAGTGGTCGATTTCCGCGCCGCAAGCCCGTTTATCGATGAAGAGTTCAACGCGGAGTGGCAGATGTTCACGCCGCGTGAAGAGGGCGCAGCGCGCGGAATCGAGTTCGGTAAGTTCCAGCTGGGCAACATGATTGTTGGCGACATTATTGAATGCGGTGCGGACGTCACGGAATACCAGACTGGCGATCGCGTTTGCTGCTACGGTCCGCTGCAGGAGACGGTTATCGTGAATGCCGTCAACAACTACAAGCTGCGCAAAATGCCGCAGGGCGCCTCGTGGAAGAACGCCGTCTGCTACGATCCGGCACAGTTTGCCATGAGCGGCGTGCGTGATGCCAACGTCCGCGTGGGCGACTTTGTTGTCGTGGTCGGCCTGGGAGCCATCGGACAGATTGCGATTCAGCTGGCGAAAAAAGCTGGCGCGTCAGTTGTTATCGGCGTGGATCCGATCGAACACCGCTGCGAGATCGCCCGTCGTCACGGTGCGGACCACTGCCTGAACCCAATCGGCACAGACGTTGGTCTGGAAATTAAAAAGCTGACCGGAAAGCAGGGCGCGGACGTGATCATTGAGACCAGCGGCTTTGCCGATGCGCTGCAGTCCGCACTGCGCGGCCTCGCCTACGGCGGCACCATATCCTACGTTGCGTTCGCTAAACCGTTCTCAGCAGGCTTTAACCTGGGGCGTGAAGCGCATTTCAACAACGCGAAGATTGTCTTCTCCCGAGCCTGCAGTGAGCCAAATCCGGATTACCCGCGCTGGAGCCGCAAGCGTATTGAAGAGACCTGCTGGGAACTGCTGATGAACGGTTATCTGAATTGTGAAGATCTGATCGACCCAGTTGTGACCTTCACCACCAGCGCTGAAAGCTACATGAAATATGTGGATCAGCATCCGGAACTGAGCATCAAAATGGGCGTCACTTTTTAAGCTAAGGAAAGCAACTCATGAAAATCGCAACACAAAATCAGGCCTTTTTCCCGTCCAACATCCTGGAAAAATTCGAGTACATCAAGGCGATGGGTTTTGATGGCTATGAGATTGACGGCAAGCTGCTGGTAGAAAATCTCGCCGAGGTGAAAGCGGCGATTAAGGCCACCGGCCTGCCGGTCACGACCGCCTGCGGCGGATACGATGGCTGGATTGGTGACTTTATTGAAGAGCGTCGTCTGAACGGTTTAGCGCAGATTGAACGCATTCTGGAAGCCCTGGCCGAAGTGGGCGGCAAGGGCATTATCGTGCCTGCAGCCTGGGGAATGTTTACCTTCCGTTTGCCGCCGATGACCTCTCCACGCAGCCTGGAAGGCGACCGCAAAGCGGTGAGTGCGTCGCTGCGCTGGCTGGATGAGGTGGCCGCGCGCACCGGAACCACCGTCTACCTTGAGCCGCTGAACCGCTATCAGGATCACATGATCAACACCCTGGCTGACGCACGACGCTATATCGAAGAGAACGGCCTCAAGCACGTGCAGATCATCGGCGATTTCTATCATATGAACATTGAAGAAGATTCGCTGCCGGAGGCGCTGCATCAGCACCGCGATCTGCTGGGCCATGTGCACATCGCCGATAATCACCGTTACCAGCCGGGAAGCGGTAGCCTCGATTTTGCCAGCCTGTTCAATCAGCTGCGTGCGGATAATTACCAGGGCTATGTGGTATACGAGTGTCGCGTGCGCGCTGAGGATCCCGCTCAGGCTTACCGGGATTCACTCACTTATTTACGCGAATGCTAAGGATGACGAGCGTGATGAGTGCTTCAACAACGTCGCCACTGCGCGTCGCCATCATTGGCGCCGGGCAGGTTGCGGACAAAGTGCATGCCTCGTATTACGCCACGCGCAGTGATGTTCAGATGGTGGCTGTCATGGACAGCCGCCTCGAACAGGCACAGGCTTTTGCGGAGCGCCATGCCATACCGTCGGCGTGGCAGGACGCGTGCGCCATGCTGGAGGCGGTTAAGCCGGACGTGGTGAGCGTTTGTTCGCCAAACCGATTCCATTTTGAGCATGTGATGGCAGCGCTGGAGGCCGGCTGTCATGTGATGTGCGAAAAACCGCCTGCCATGACGCCGCAAGAGGCCGACGAGATGCGGATCGCTGCCCGCAAGGCGGGCAAAGTGCTGGCATATGACTTCCATCACCGCTTTGCGCTCGATACGCAGCTGCTGCGCGAGGCCGTGATGAACGGAACGCTGGGCGAAATCTACTTCACCTCGGCGCAGGCGCTGCGGCGCTGCGGCGTGCCGGGCTGGGGCGTCTTCACCAATAAAGCGCTGCAGGGCGGTGGGCCGCTGATTGACATTGGTATTCACATGCTGGATGCCGCGATGTATGTGCTGGGTTTCCCGGCGGTCAAAAGGGTCACGGCGCACGGTTTCCAGAGGCTGGGAACCCGGAAAAGCAGCGGACAGTTTGGCGCGTGGGATCCTGCTCAGTTTACGGTGGAAGATGCCCTGTTTGGCACCATCGAATTCTGCAACGGCGGCATTTTGCGTCTGGACACCTCGTTCGCGCTGAATATCCGCGAGCAGTCGATCATGAATGTCGCGTTTTGCGGTGAAAAAGCGGGGGCGACGCTTTTCCCGGCACATATTTATCAGGATGACGCCGGGGCGTTACAGACCCTGATTCAGCGTGAAGAGGCTGACGATCAGCGCCATTTACGCAGCATGGAGGCCTTTGTCCGCCACGTGCAGGGAGAGCCCGTAATGATTGCAGATGCTGAACAGGGGCTGGTGATTCAGCAGCTTGTCGCGGCGCTTTATCAGTCGGCAGAAACAGGAGAAAGCGTAACATTATGCTGAGCGTGTCTGTATTAACCGATCCGGGCTTTTGTCCGCACAGTCTGAATAAGTACGCGTCCATTATGGCATGCGGTAACGGCTACATGGGCATTCGCGCTGCGCATGAAGAAGATTACACCCAGCAAACCCGAGGGATGTATCTTGCGGGCTTGTATCACCAGGCGGGACGTAACGAGACCACTGAGCTGATCAATTTGCCCGATATCACCGGTATCGAGGTTGAGCTGGACGGGGTGAATTTTACCCTTCTGTCCGGGGACATTCTTGAGTGGCAGCGCGAGCTGGCGTTTGCCAACGGCGAGATGCATCGCCGCGTCGTCTGGCGCTCGCCCAACGGAAAGCGCTATCGCCTGGAGAGTCGTCGTTTTGTCTCTCTGGATCAGCTGCCGCTTGTGGCCATGCAGCTTGCGATCACCCCGCTTGACGCAGCCTCGCAGGTGGTGATGAAAACCGGTATTGATGCAACACAAACCAATACCGGCCGTCAGCATCTGGATGAAATTTCAGTCAGGGTATTCGACCAGCACTATATGCAGGGTGTGTATGAAACACAGGACCGGGACTCTGACGTTGTTATCTCGGCTTTTTGTCAGCTATCAGCCGACAGCGAAAGCTGCTTTACCGCTAAAAATCGTCGGCTCTCTGCTCACTATTCCCTGACGATACCGCAGGGTGACACTGTCACGCTTGATAAGTTGGTCTGGGTGGCCCATCGCAGCGATAAAGCCCTGTCGCAGGAATCTTTCGCGCGCGGCGCGCTGGCGGATCTCAAGGTTTGTGCGGCAAGGGGATATGCCTCGCTGCTGGAGAGTTCAGCCTGCGCATGGGAAGACGTATGGCGTGATGCCCGGGTAGAAGTGGCTTCTGCAGCTCCTGACGATCAGATGGCGCTGGATTATGCCGTCTGGCATCTGACCACCATGACGCCAGCCCATGATGAGCGGAGCAGCATTGCCGCTAAGGGCTTGACCGGCGAGGGGTATAAAGGCCACGTATTCTGGGACACCGAAATATTCATGCTGCCTTTCCATCTTTTCACCCGTCCGCAGGTGGCCCGCAGTCTGCTGCGCTATCGCTGGCTGAACCTGGCCGGGGCCCGGGAAAAAGCCCGCCGCAACGGCTGGCCGGGCGCGCTGTTCCCGTGGGAGAGCGCCGCAAGCGGCAAAGAGGAGACGCCGGAGTTTGCAGCTATCAACATCCGTACGGGCATGCGGCAGAAAGTGGCCTCCGCCCTGGCCGAACACCACATCGTGGCGGACATTGCCTGGGCCGTTGTGGCCTACTGGCAGGCCACGCGTGATGACGCATTTATGCGCAATGAAGGGCTGACCCTGCTGGTAGAGACGGCAACGTTCTGGATGGGCCGCGCTACGGAGATTAACGGGCGCCTGGAAATTCATGATGTGATTGGGCCGGACGAATACACCGAACATGTGAATAACAACGCCTACACCAACTATCTGGCCTGGTACAACGTGGCCAGCGCATGTCGGTTTATGTTGATGTTTGAGCGTGAAGATGCCTGCTTCATGGAGAAGGCGACCACCTTCCTGGCCCGCTTGTGGCTGCCGGAAGCCGACGCCGGGGGCGTTATCCCGCAGGACGATTCGTTTATGGCGAAACCGGCGATCGATTTAAGCCGCTATAAAGCCAAAGCGGGTAAGCAGACCATCCTGCTGGATTACTCTCGCGCGGAAGTTAACGAGATGCAGATCCTCAAGCAGGCTGACGTGGTGATGCTTAACTATCTGTTGCCGGAGAAATTTACCCCCGCCCAGTGCGCGGCCAACCTGGCGTTTTACGAGCCACGTACGATCCATGACTCTTCGCTGAGCAAGGCCATTCACGGCATTGTGGCCGCCCGCTGTGGCGATACGGAAGGGGCCTACGCCTTCTGGCGCGCTGGCGTGGCTATCGATCTGGGCGACGATCCGCACAGCAGCGATGACGGCATTCATGCCGCTGCCACGGGGGCTATCTGGTCCGGCGTTATTCAGGGGTTTGCCGGCATGCAGATTGTTGAGGGAGAGCTGCATCTTGCGCCGAAGCTACCCGCTCGCTGGCGAAAACTTGCCTTCCCGCTGCGCTGGCAGAACGCTCGCCTGCACTTCACGTTTGAAAATGACGTTTTAACCATCGAGACCACCGCGCCCGTCACGTTAACCCTGTGGGGAAAAACGGTATGCGTATCGGAGCGGCAGGCAGTGTCCCGTAGGGAATTTCTTACGTCTTTCAATGGGACCGCTACCACGGAGGCCAGCCATGAAGCCTGAAGCTGTTGTATTCGATCTTGATGGGGTCATCACCGATACCGCACATCTGCACTTTCTCGCCTGGCGTTCGGTCGCGCAGGAGATCGGCATCACCATCGATGAGGTGTTCAACGAGGAGCTGAAGGGAATTAGCCGCATGGAATCCCTGCAGCGGATCCTGCGACACGGTGGGAAAGAGGGGGCGTTTGACGACAAACAATGCCTGGCGTTGGCGGGGAAGAAAAATGCGCTCTACGTCGCATCGCTGTCGTCGTTGACCGAGGCGTCGCTGCTGCCGGGCATCCGGGAGGTGCTGGCGGACATTCGGGCGGCGAAGGTCAAAATTGGGCTCGCCTCCGTTTCCCTCAACGCTCCTGGAATACTGCATGCCCTGGGTATTCATGACGCCTTTGATTTTTGCGCCGATGCCTCCCGTATCGTCTGTTCAAAACCGGACCCGGAGATCTTCCTCGCCGCGTGTGCAGGCCTGGACGTCCGCCCCGAGGCGGCCATTGGGGTCGAAGATGCGCCCGCGGGCGTGGCGGCGATCAACGCGGCGGGCATGCTGTCGGTCGGGATTGGCTCAGGCCTGACCCATGCGGGATTACAGCTTCATTCAACGCAGGAACTGACCTGGAAATGCCTGACCGATTTCTGGGCCTCCCGGGCGTATTGATAAGGAATTAAAAATGGCACAACTGTCACTGAAACATATTCAGAAAATTTACGATAACCAGGTCCACGTGGTGAAGGATTTTAACCTCGAAATCGAGGACAAGGAGTTTATCGTTTTTGTCGGCCCGTCCGGTTGCGGTAAATCGACGACGCTGCGCATGATTGCCGGGCTGGAGGAGATTTCCGCCGGTGAACTGGTGATCGACGGTGTTTGTATGAACGATGTGCCCGCCAAGTCACGCGACATCGCCATGGTGTTCCAGAACTATGCGCTTTATCCGCATATGACGGTCTACGACAACATGGCGTTTGGCCTGAAGATGCAGAAAATCGCCCCGGCGGTTATCGAAGAGCGCGTCAACTGGGCGGCACAGATCCTCGGCTTACGGGAGTACCTCAAGCGTAAACCCGGCGCGCTGTCCGGTGGCCAGCGTCAGCGCGTGGCGTTGGGCAGGGCGATAGTGCGGGAAGCGGGCGTGTTTCTGATGGATGAACCGCTCTCCAACCTCGATGCCAAGCTTCGCGTGCAGATGCGGGCTGAAATCAGCAAGCTCCACCAGAAGCTCAATACCACGATGATTTACGTGACCCACGATCAGACGGAAGCCATGACGATGGCGACCCGCATTGTGATCTTAAAAGACGGCATTATTCAGCAGGTCGGTGCACCGAAGCAGGTATACAACGAGCCGGCAAACATGTTTGTTGCGGGGTTCATTGGCTCGCCAGCCATGAACTTTGTTCGTGGTGCCATCGACGACCGCTATTTCGTCACGGAAACGCTGCGTCTGGCGATCCCGGAAGACAAGCTCGCTGCATTGAAAGCCGCTGGATATCAGCGTAAAGCTGTGGTCTTTGGGATCCGCCCGGAAGATATTCTCACCCAGCAGAGTAGCGGTGAAAATATCGCGGCGAAAGTCAGCGTAGCCGAACTGACCGGTGCGGAGTTCATGCTCTACGCCACCGTTGGCGGCCATGAGCTGGTGGTTCGCGCGGGAGCAGCGAATGATTATGCCGCTGGGGATAATATCGGCATCCAGTTCGATATGAATAAGTGCCATTTCTTCGACGCCGATACCGAAGCGGCTATTAGGGAAGGTGCGAACAAGTTCCTGATATGAGATCATCATATTCATCCGGAGCGCATC